>ERZ1108166.104-NODE-104-length-105400-cov-8.555062_pt1 | contig 105400 bp, 115 predicted proteins | sample MGYA00403702_ERZ1108166 | MGnify/ENA primary metagenome ERZ1108166 (study PRJEB35170, sample SAMEA104062401) | human gut metagenome | biome: human gut; feature: human-associated habitat; material: faeces | place: Denmark | collected 2012-05-01 ...
TGCTCAGTTAAACCACTCTCATCTCCATCCAATAATACCGTTACCTTTGCTGGACTAATTTCTTTTAAAATACTTTTTTGTTCATTCGTCATTCTATTAGACAAAATTGCAACAACGTTATGTATACCAATAGTATTTAATCTTATAACATCCAAACATCCCTCAACAATAAAAAGTTCATTATCTATAGGAATATAATATTTAGCTTTATTAAAATTAAATAGATGTTTTTTAGGTGCTAAATTAGGATAAATATCTTTATACTCTTGATTAATGCCTAATTCTTTATATTTCAAATCTGAGGTTGGTGTTAAATCTCTTCCTATTAAAGATATAACATTTTCATCTCTATCATAAATCGGAATTATTATTCTTCCAAGTAATTGAAAATTTCCACTACTATTAAAAATATGTAAATCTTGCAATAATTGATTATTCAAACTAGGACATTGTTTTTCTAAAATACTATTAATATACTTTTGATTTTCAATAAATCCCAAATTAAAAATATCAATAGCTTCTTCATCAATATTTCTATCACTTAAATATTTGTTTACATGTTGATAATTAATTGACGATAAATTATAATGCCCTAATTTTACAATCCAATTAAAAAAATTCATTAAATCTTTTTCTTCTTCCGAAAAATTATTAGTCTTAACTACAACATCTTCATCAATTTCTAATTCATATTTTTCAATAAGTTCTTTACATGCTAAACAAGTGTTAGGTAGATTATTAAAATCTCTATATAATGTAACGAGATTTCCATTATGTCCTGTTGCAAAGCAATGAAAAATTTGATATTTTTCTGAAATTTTAAATGATTCTGTTTTTTCATCTTTATAAAAAGTTTTGTAGATAATATTCCATTTTGTATTTCTACTTTTAACCGTTTTTGGATCACCCATCAAATCTTTTGCTACATCTTGAATTTTTAACTTATTACAAATTTCTAATTCATATTTTTTTACATCAAATATATCTCTCATATCTTCCACCCTAAATATACTTTATAAAAATTATATAGTTAATTGTCTAAATATGCAAACACATAATCTATACTTATACATAAAATTATGTTACACAAAGATGTGAGTAAAATATCCTACACCTAAAAAATCTCATATCTCTATGTCTTTTTAGTCTCATTCCGTTTTTTTGCAGTGAATACTTAGAAGAGCTAGTAAACCAAGCAAACAGCTGTGGCATGGAAATAAATGAAGTAATTGATGATAATGCATATTCATCAAAATATAATATTGATAAAATGAATGATGCAGGAATAAAAGTAGTATCAAGACTAAGTTCATCAGTAACAAATGGAAACAGAAAAAAGTTCCTCAATAAAGGAAAACCAATCAAAAAAGCAGGTTAATTAGTAAAAAAATATATTATTTACTAATAGACCTGCTTTTATTCTTTAAATTTAGGAGCCTATACCTTAAAAAGAATCTCTTTTTTAGTGGGTTCAATTTAAGGTCACTCGTCTTTTAATCTTTTACATCAGTTATGTTTTAATATTCTTTCATAATCTTTAATGTGAGTTTATTAGATTTTTTTATACAATTTTTTTAATTCTGCTGCAATTTCTTGTGGTGTCATCATAACACTATTCATCGCTAATTTACCTGCAATAAGAAGACTATATTCCATTACTTCTTTCTTTGTAAGATTATGCCATATTAGTAATACTGTTTTCCCATTAATACTTTCCAATTTAAACAATAATCCAATTCCACTTTTGTCCAATACTTTTCATCTGCCATATAATTAGGCGTTAAAACAGCTACTCCAAATGTAGATTTCTTTAATCCTTTATCTATCTTTTTTCGCATAAAATCTCCCCATGAAATCTCACTTTTATCATACCAAACTTTAAAACCGGATTTTCTTAAACATGGTACAAATCGTCTTAACCATATTAATTATATACAAAATATTAATAATAGCGTTGTTTTGTTAAAAGTACTAAAAGCATATTTATTCTATAATAATGATAATATAGTTATATCAAACTTATGATAAGTCACCTTGCAACCATGATACCAAGAATAATTCAATATGAAAATGGTTTAATATCACACATTTTAGTCCTTAGTCATTGCTTTATACTTGATGTTTTTTTATTTTCTCAATTTATTAATATTTCTTCAATAGATATCAATGCAATTAATCAAAAAATGTGTATAATAAACAATGTATTATTTATAGGAGGGTTTTTATGATACTTGAACAAATAAATCCGGATCTACTTACTTTAGCTAAAGAATCTGATACAGTTTTACATGATATCTACGAAAAGATCGACTCTATTTGTCTAACAAATTCTAATCGAATCTTATCTGCTTTTATTGAAAACAAAGTCTCTTACTCAGATTTTAGTGATATCAACGGTTATGGAAACTATGATGAGGGAAGAAATAAGATTGAAAAGATTTTTGCAACGGTTCTTGGTTGTGAGGATGCATTAGTACGGCCTCAAATTATGAGCGGAACAAATGCCTTATACATAACTCTTTCAGCCTTATTGAAACATGGTGATACAATGATTTCATTGTCTGGTGCTCCTTACGATTCGCTTCAGGAAATGATTGGGATAAGCGGAGATTCAAGTCAGTCGCTAAAAGCTGCTGGAGTGAAGTATGAACAAATTGAATTAATTAATGACGATTTTGATGATCAAATGATTATTGAACGCTTAAAAGAAAATAATATTAAATTAGTTGAAATTCAAAGGTCCCGGGGTTATTCGCATCGTAAGTCATTATCGATAGCAAAGATTGAACGGATCATTAAAAAGATTCGTGAAGTAAATGATGAAGTAATTATTATGGTAGATAATTGTTATGGCGAGTTGGTAGAAACCAAAGAACCCGGGCATGTTGGTGCTGATATTGTTGTCGGATCTTTAATGAAGAATCTTGGTGGCGGGATTGCTCCAACTGGAGGATATGTAGCCGGTAATCAAGATTTAGTTTATATGGTAGCGGAAAGATTAACAGCTCCAGGAATTGGAAAAGATTTAGGGGCTAATTTCAATTTAAACAATGCTTTTTTTAAAGGAATTTTTATGGCACCCAATGCTGTAAAAAACGCATTAAAAACTGCTATATTTACAGCTTATATGTTGGAAAAACTAGAATATTCAAACGTATCTCCTCGCTATGATGAACCACGGACTGACATTATTCAAACATTAGAACTTAAATCTAAGGAGAATTTAGTAAGCTTTACTCAAGGCATTCAACAAACTAGTCCGATTGATTCATTTGTCCATGTTTTACCAGCTCCAATGCCAGGGTATCCTTTTGATGAAGTTATGGCTGCCGGCAGCTTTACTCAAGGCAGTACGATTGAATTAAGTGCTGATGCCCCAGTTATTGAACCATATACCTTATATCTGCAAGGCGGTTTAACTTTTGAGTATGGAAAATTATCTATTTTATTAGCATTATCAAATATGAAAAGGAAGTTGAATTAGCAACTTCCTTTTTGTCCACCATCAATTCGAATTACGGTATTATTAATAAAATCAGCTTCTTTGCTTACTAAAAACTTTACTAAATAAGCTACTTCTTGAGGATCACCATAGCGATTGACCATGATTTTTTCAACTTCTTCTTTTAAAAATTGCTCATCATAACCATTCAGTTCATTTTCCGTACCAATGAAACCTGGAGCAATGCAGTTTACATTAACAAAAGGTGCAAATTCAAAGGCAAGATTATGTGTCATAGAAATCAATGCAGCTTTAGATGCATCATAATCAATACACATCGGATAATAGGTATTAATACCATTGGTCGAAGCGATATTAATGATTTTTCCATATTCTTGATCGATCATATGGCGATAAACACGTTTACTGCAATTAAATGCTCCTACTACATTTACATCTAATGTTTTTCTAAATTCTTCAGCATTTTTTAAATGAAATAAATTTGATAAATCTACGGCTGCATTATTGATCAAAATATCAACGCCACCAAGTTTTGACTCAATCAAAGATACCATTTCATCTACTTTATCTTCCTTAGAAACATCTCCTGCAATAGCCAAACAACGTACTCCATAATCATCAATAATCATATTTTTTAATGCCTCAGCTTCTTTTTTAGATGTTAAATAATTAATTACAATATCATATCCTTGTTCTGCCAATTCTAAAGCAATTGCTTTGCCAATTCCTTTAGCCCCCCCAGTAATCAATACAATTTTATTCATAATTTTAAAAAAGAGCTTATTAAGCTCTTCCAGCATACTTTCCATCAGTTGTAAACACAACGATTTTTTCTCCAGTATCAATGAACTGAGGAACCCGTAATGTTAACCCTGTATCAGTAACGGCATCTTTTGTCTGGTTAGATGGTGCACCCTTGATGGCTGGATCCGTTTCAACCACCGTTAATTCTACTTTTTCAGGAACAGATACTGATAACAATAACCCGTCAAAGAACATTAATGAAACAGTTGAACCTTCAATAATATAATATTTATTGTCCCCTACTTGATCCTCTGCCAATTCATATGTTTCATATGTTTCTAGATCCATAAAATAAAAAGTAGCATCTGCTTCATATGAATATTGCGCATCTTTTCTTGAAATATTTGCTGCTTCAAACTTAGTCGAAGCATTAAAGTTTCTTTCTTGAATCGCTCCAGTTTTTAAGTTTCTCATCTTTGTTTTTAAGATGGCTGCTCCTTTACCTGGTTTTACATGTTGAAAATCCATAACTTGACAAGGATCACCATCAACAATCAAAGTTAATCCTGTTTTAAAATCACCTGCTAATATAGCCATATTTTCACTCCTAATCTTGCTCATATTAATATATACTTTATTCTATCAATTTTAACATCATTCCTCAAGACACATTATGATATTTGTGCATGTTTCTCTGTTGTATGTTCCTTAATATATCTGCTCCACTTGATATAACCATATGTTGTATTAGTAAAATAGCCTAATTTTAGAACTAATAAAACATATTGTCCCGAAATAATATTTATAACGGCTTCAAGAAATGCACAAATATACCATGCAATCCACTGCTCTTGCAACCTAAAGAAAATAAATAAACCATTTGCAATCCCTACTGCTGAGGCACAAGCATCAATATAGATAATGAATGTTTCTAATAATTCATTGTTGTAGAAATCCGTGGCAATATTTAAACCACTAATAAGATATCCAATTACAAACGTCCAAACAACGATTCCGATGATAACTAAAACTTCCTGGTATCCTCTTAGTTTTCTTACTACTGTTAATTCATTTTCTTCATCATCTTTATGTTTTGACCAATTTATGTAACTAATAATATCAATTGGCAGCCAGAAAAATAATGTTGTTGCCATTGTAGCAAATCGATACATTAATACTACACATATAGCAATTTCAACAATTTCAACTAATACCGAAACAAGAAAATTATATCGTGATTGTTTAGAAATCAATAATTCACAAAGAATATTTAAGAATGTATCCAATAAATAAAGCAGCATAATGATAATTCCATTTACCCCATTAGCACTTTCTTCTGGGAAAACTACGGAAAAAATCGTTGCTAGAACCATGATCGAAATAAACCATGATTTTTCATAGGTTGTAAATTGTTTTGCAAATAACATCATAATTAAAATGGATAACATCAAGATTAAAGAAGCAATCCCAAAGTTAAATAATGAGGCTAATTCATTAGCTCTTACTTGTTTGTAGGCATACTGTACTTCTTGATCGTTTATATTTTGGTGATCAAAATATAATTTTGTCCCATTTTTTGTTTCGTATTCATATGCTGTAATTGTCTTATCATCTAATTTAACATAGTCTTCATATGAATAAGATACAATTAGCCGCTTGTCACCATTTGTATAGGTAACATCACAAATCGTATTATCTTCACTATAATCTTCTAAATCAGTATCTCTTGTCATTTGGATACTTTGTTTATACTGCGTATTTTCAACATTAGCATTAATATCAAACAAGCCATATCCAATTGATATAATTGAAGCAATACATAATCCTATTGAAAATATTACTTCTATCTTTCTTAACCATTTTTTAGGTTCCATGTTTACTTTAAAAAATTTAATCATATCAAACCTTCTTTTCCTATATATTTACATTTTTAATGCTTTTACATTATAATATATTTTTATAAATATGAAATAACTTTTTTATAAATAGTAAGCACAAAATAATATAGTACATTGAAAAAGCCAATATTCTTTGTAACCAAAGAACTCGACTTTTACAATTTACATCTATTTATTTTTGAAAATTTTCTTTTATAAAAAATTCTTTTCTTCTTAAACTACTGTTTAATTCATTAAAACTTAATTCACCCATTTTAAATTTACTTTTGATTTTTGAGAATTCCCCTCGCAACCACCCTGTCAAATAAATATCTTCATTTCTTTCAATTTCCAAAATAGCTTTTGGAATCATCTATCTATATCTTCTATTTTATCAATAATTTTGACCATCTTATGTGTTATTTTATTCTTAAAAGATATCTATTTAGGATTATCTCTTTCGAAACATCTACTGATTTTGGAATCATCTATGTTATCCAAATAAAAATCTGACAGATAACGTTTTACAGTATATATTTTTATTTCTTTTGAATATTGTGATTTTCTACCTATAGCAAAAACCTTCTATAGCCAGTGTTTAATTATTTATACTGTCTACTAGAGGGAATCATATCATCTAAAGACGTTTTTTCATATCAAATACTATTTACAAACTCGAATGAAGATTAATAATCATTATATTCACTTTACTAAAATAAGCGTTTTTTATCAGATATTTCATAATTTTTCTATTTTTAAGTACGTACCAAATATTTTGTACTCAATACAATTTTCTAATTACTCTTATTTAATCAATAGTAATATGCCGCTTTAGCAAAGCTTCTTTTAACCTATGGCTAATTCTTTTGTCAGTATTATGTATATTATTAATTAATGTTTGTATATTATATTCAATATTTTCAATCTCCACATTTGATTCAAGAATATACATTAATAATTCGGCAAAATCACTAGGGTATTTTTCGATAATATTTGACTTGTCTAATGCATATATGAAACGATTAGTAATTTTTTTTAACTTAACTCCTTTTTTAACTACTTCCACTGATTCTGGAAATAAATCTTTTAATTTCAAACACCAAATTAGCATTTTTTCACTTTCGTCATCATCTAATGGAACAGGTATATTTTCAATTCTATTAATCCAATATTTCTTAAGCCAATTTTTCCATAATTTATATATTTCTGAATCTGTTAAATTATCTAAACAATTAGTAATTGTATGAATAAAATTAATTTTATCTTTCTTCTCAGCATACTTATAGAATGATGGGATAAACATTTTAGTTGGATCATCGATTACGTGAACTATTAATAAAACATACTGACTTACTAAAATTTTTCGACCCAGACCACATAATTCACTAAGTCTAGTTATTGCCTCCAAATATATATTTTGATTTTCGTAAGCATATTCTTTATAAAGTCTATAAGAATAATAAGCAATTCCTTCCCAAGCAGCAGAAAATATTATACTATCTTTAGATGTTAAACATGGTAAAATTTTTGTTTTACACCATTCTTTATTTTTAAAATAGAAAAATCTAACGTTTCCTGCTAATTGAACTACTATTTGATTATAATATTTCGACTTACTCTCCAAAAGATTGTCAAACAGCTCATAATATTTCTTTTGTTTCGTAGCATCATCCTCCATAGATAATAGTTTTACCCATGAAACCAATAATGTTCCCATTGAACAATTTAAACTTTGAGTAATTAAATCTGAACTTAAACCAATCTTCTTTTCTCCCAATTCGTAAATCTTCATAGAGAAGTTAAACATTTCATCTAAAACTGTATCGGATGTCACTTTGATTTGCTCTTTATCTAACAATTTTTCAATATACCATGAAAGTGACAAATCGTTATATTTGACTATATCATTATTTTCAATGAGTAAATCTAACAATTGCATATGTTGTTCAACTGAATAATCGAATTCACTGATTTTTGAAATAATTTTACTCCAAATAGGATGATTTTCTTCAAAGCAATTATTAATTTTACAAAGAATATTAATTCCCCACTCAAAATTAGTTTTCAAACAATTGCAAAATGTATTATATAAACCTTCTCGAGTAATATCGTTAAATTTATCTTCTTTAAAATTTTTCAATAAAGAAATTAATTCTTCTTCATTCATCGCCATTATCTCAATTTCAGATTTTGGGCTTTTATCAGAACACCAACTAACAGCAGGATCATACACATTTAATTCAGGATATTCTCTTTCTTTAAAATATGGATATTTTATTAATACTTTTGATTTTATTTCATCAATTTTACTGTCTTTTATGCCACACTTTGCAAACCATGTACACCAATTAAATTTTCCATATTCTATTATTTTTAATTCTTCTTCACTTTTATTATTTAAAGACTTACTTCCTTTATCAATTTCATCTAATAACTTGTCTTTTATTGATATTGATAAATTCTTGAAAATATTTGCTATTAAAAGAAAAGTTTGTTCTTTCATTTCAATTGAATATACACCAATATATTTTAATAATAACTTACATTTTCTATCATAAGAGAATAATGAACTATTTCTTAATAATTTAATCCCTAAATTTTTCAAGAGGTTAGATTCTGAATGTAAGCAATCAATTATATATTCTTTTGCAAAATTCTTATTCTTTTTTTCTACATGACCAATCAATTGGCATACAGAATCACATAGAATAAATAAAACTTTCTCTACATCAGAATAGTAACGTTTGCATTCTAATGAAAAAGAAAAATTATTTAACGGATCGTATTTCTCATTTGCCATCCCTACTATTCGGTATTTTTCATATATTGAATTAATTTTATCTTTAACAAATATCCAAAATTCAATTGGATAAATTCTTGCCAAATGAATTCCCTCAGACTTCATAATAATATCTATAAAATCTATTAACCCTAAAAATCTGCATTCATATTCTATTTCATTATTGGAAGAATATAACTTATCTTTTAAAATCATCTTACAATCAAACATCTTTTTAAATACAATAAATGAAATATCATATAACCCTTTTAAATAAGTTGTTTCCATTAATCTATATAAACTCAAACCATCCTTAATTTCATCATAAAACATAATTAGATATTCACGTAGATTTTTATCTGCTATATCAAATTGATTATTATCTGATTTCTTAAAAATTTGCATGATTAAATCCGTACTCACTTGATTATTATATTTTAGAATACATCTTTTTATTAAATCATCATTTTTCCCTAGAAATTCTTCAACAAACCAATCTAGCCAAACTTTATCATTATCAGTCAAAGTAGAACTTATACTAAAAAGAGAATCAAAAATTCCTTTTTTTTCAAGCCAGTAAAACCAATTATCTCCATGTATATTTTTCGAAAGTATAAATGCTCTATTTGAATCATATAAACAATATTCTATTTCACTTTCAAGCGAAACATCTTTAGGAGGAGCTAAAGTGAATTCTTTTATAACATCTTGCCAATCCAATAATCCTCTATGATTGACCTTTCCCAAATGATTCACAATTCGGTTCAAAATATTATATTGATTTTTTCCAAAACAAATAGATTGTATTCCCAAAAGATTAAATTCTTTTGATTCTTCGCCAATTAAAATAAATCTTTTATTGGATCCGTAAGTGGTTATAGCTCTAGTTAAATATTTTACAATAACATCTTCATAACTATATCCTATAAATAGGACATGATAGGATTCAAAAAGTTTTATAAGAAATCTTGATACATATCCTTCTGTAATATACGATTTCCCAAAATCCTCATCAGTAAGTATCATAGATTCAGGATCATAAACATTACCATGAACATGAATTATTCCGTTAAACTGATTTCCTAATGGTAATGCAGGAGAGTTATATATCTTTATACCTTCAATACCTCTGATTGCTAAAACTTGTTCAAACATCGTATCATAATTAGTTGTAACGATTTTAATATCTTTTGGACTTTTAAATAAATCAATAATATATTCGTGTAAACTATTATGCTGTAATTTTTCCCTAGACAATATCTCAGATGCAGTTTTATGCACATTGATTTTATCGTATTTTAACTTTCCCAAGTATTTTTCACAAGTCTCTTCTTCTTTATTGTACTTTTTTCCTGTTCCAGTTCCAATTTTCTCGACTAATTCATCAAAACTAGGCAAACATGTTGGTTCACCCATTGAAACACCTGCACCAACAAAAACTACAAATTTATTACTATCTATTACCTCTAATAAATCTTTTGGAATTTCAATACCATTGACAATCACTTATATGCACCTCCTTCAGCAAAAACTAAGTATTACTTTTTTTCGATACTTTTTCCCTTTCGTTACTCTTTAAACGATAGTAATCTATTCTATCTTCAAATGTTGAGAGAGAAGTTTTTATACCATTAAGATCATTAAACCAATACTACATAATTCCTTTAATACAAATTTTATCAATATAGGCATTAGTATATTCATTAAACACCTTTTGCGCCATAAAAGGTAAACTATCTAAACAAGGATATCTAATACTTTCTTTTAGGATATTGAATATCTTTAAAATAGTAGAAATTGATAAATGAGTAGACTGTCTTAACTCGTAATAGAATTCTTTTTCAATTTCATAATCCGAACATAAAGCTTCTATCATTTCTTCATTTGAATTATTTTTAGTTCTTCCAACTCCTCATCTTTTGAAATAGATAGGCTAATCTGTATTGTTTCATTTACTATATTATTGATATTGTCTATTGATGCTAGAATAAAAACTGTACCAGTTAAATGGAAGAATAAAGCATCATACGGTACAATGTCATAAGCTAATTACATTAAAAGAGAGGTATATGACAATGAGTAAACTATCATTTACAGACGAATTTAAACAGGGAGTTGTACAATATGTTTTAGATCATCCCGATGAGTCGAAGTTATCTGTTGCTAAGCAGTTTGGTATTGCAGACAGCACTGTTCATAAGTGGCTTAATGATGCTCAAAACAATAACGGTACTATTATTTCAAGAGGGAGTGGTAATTATGCCAGTGATGAGGCCAAAGAAACAGCTAAATTAAAAAAAGAATTAAAAGATACACAGGCCGCATTAGATGTCCTAAAAAAGGCTATTGGCATACTGGGAAAATAACTAAGCAGGAGCTCTATAATCAGATAAATGAAAAATCAAAAACTGATAAAACTGCATCAGTTAACAGTATGCTCAAAAAACTTAAACTAAGCAAATCAGGATTCTATGATCATCTTAAAAGAAAGCCATGTAAACAAAAATTAAAAAAGGTCCAGATCACAGCTAAAATAAAACAGATCCATAAGGATTCAAGAGAAATCTACGGTGCTCCAAAGATAACCAGGATACTCAGAAATGAAGGAATAAAAATCAGTGAAAAGTATGTGGGAAATATAATGAGAGAAAATGGAATCAAAGCACACTATATAAAACCGTATACAACAACAAAAGACTGTGATTATTCAAGCTAGCTAAAAAATATATTAAAAAGGGACTTTAACCCAAAGGAACCAAATGAAGCATGGTGCAGCGATATAACATATATATGGACAAAAGAAGATGGATTTGTATATTTAACAAGTATAATGGATTTATACTCAAGAAAAATAATAGCATGGACACTAATTAAAACACTGGAAGTAAAAGAAGTAATGAAGTGTTTAAAAACAGCAAAGGAGAGAAGAAAAAGTTCAAAACCGGTAGTAATCCAAAGTGAGCGCGGGGTACACTACACCTCAGGGAAATATCGGGAATTAACAAGGGACATGAAAAGAAGTTATTCTAGGAAAGGAAATTCATGGGATAACGCATGCATAGAGTCATATCATTCATTAATCAAAAGGGAGTGGCTAAACAAATACAGGATAAAGGATTATAGCCAGGCATATAAGCTGGTGTTTGAATATATAGAAGGATTCTATAATACAGTAAGGATGCATTCACACTGTGACTACAGATCACCGAATGAACATGAACACAGCCACCAGGTTAGTTCGAACTAACCTAAATTCTTACGTTTATGCAGTCCGAAATCTTGACTTAGTACCATTGTTTGTTCTGACTTTGATTGCCAAAAACATAAATATGATTAATAAGAAGCTTGTCCCATATAAAGCAATTACAATTACTTCTTTAATAAGCATACATGATGTGATTTTTTCTGCACTCTGAATATTTGCAAAAACAGATGGTGATCCATTTACAAATACAAATCCTATAATTACTGCTACATATGCTAATGCAAAAGATGTCTTTGCATCTACGTTATTAATCCAACTGTTTATAAAATCTAAGGTATGATATGCATCATCTTTTGAATATTTTTCATTTGTCATTTTAATACCCCGCTATATCTTTTACTTTTTTTATATAACCTCTAAACTCATCTCTTTTATCGTATGGAGTTGACCAATCATCAAGTCTTTTCTGTAAATGTGCTAACAATGTCCAAACTTTCCCATTCGTTACGGACCACCTTACAATATCTGGTCTGATATTTACCCAATAATTATTTGTTCTCGGCATACAATCTAATGCCTCAAATGCTTCTGATTGCATATTATAGCGCATATAGAACTCCATTAGGCCGCACTCTATTCGCCCCATAATCGCCTCTTTTGTGTGTCCCAACTCTTGCCCAACTCTATAGCAGTCTTTTATGTACTTAATCATAGAATCTCTTTTTATTCCTTCAATATATGGAATACTACAATGACAATTTTGAATTATGGAAACTAATAAATCATAGTATTCTTCTTGTGTAGCCTCCATTTTGTCTTTATATTCATCTCTTTGATCTAATGCTCTATGATTTTCACTTTGAAGTTTCGATTTATCTCTCTTGAAGTTTTCTTCCAAGATTGCAAGTTCTCTTTCCTTGGCAATCAGTTTATTTTGTAATTCTTCTATTTTTTTAATTCAATCTGATATCTGTTCTGCGTTATCTTTATGGCTCACATTGTCATCTTCAATTTTTAATGGAGTTCCCAGCTCATCAGAATAATCCAGATAGAAGTCTTTTATTGAATAACCATTAAATGGCTTTTTACCTTTGTATTTTGTTACCTGTGACCAATCAAATACTTTTAATTCAGTTGATAACCCTTTATAGGCTTTTTCTGATATAAAGATTTCTCCGCCATCAGTCAGATCTGAATATTTACTTGCATGATTAGTTGCATTTCCAACCCAAACGAATGAAACTTCATTTTCTTTTGTTTCATCAGATTCAACACCATACATTCCAGCTTTGGTGACTAGAATTTTTCCATAATCTATTCCAATTCCACATTCGATAACTTTTCCGTTTATATTTGTTTTTAAATACTTATTTAAGCTAAAATCTAATAGTGTCTGCATACACCTTGCTGCATTAACTGCTTTACTAGATGCAGATTCAGTAATATTACCATTAGCATCGCAAGTATCTTTAAAAACTCCCATGATCCTATCACCCATAAACTGTCTAGTAACACCATCACACTTTCTTACGCAATCAACTGTCATGCGCATAAAAGATCTATATACTTTAACCATACTTTTTGCATTGCTGTTTTCTGTCAAATATGTTGATTTTCTAATATCTATAAAAAGAATTGCTACCATCATAGAATATGTTTTATTATTGTCTTCTAAAGCATCTAATGTTGGTGGTAAGGAAGATCTATCTTCAATAACAGTTACTTCCAGTTCTGTTATACTTTTTAATCTATTACTTATACTTTCAAATTCTGTTTGTGTTATCAATAAGTGTTTCTCCTCTATATTTTATGTTTTTTAAAATACTAATTGTCATATTAATCAAGCAAAGGCAGATCATGTATTCTTCACTGTGAGTTTAGAATCATCTATTTTATTAGAAACAGTTATAAAATAATTCCGCATGGCGTAACAGAGTTAATATATTGATAACATCAATACTTTCTGTTCACTGCAATGATTTTTAAATGTCATTCATAAGGAAATAAAACTCAACTTGTGTATGTTGCAAGGAATATAGCAAACTAGCACAAATCACTTTTTTTTAATTTCATAAATTCATCAGCAAAAGTTTCTGCCGTGCTACGATTTCTATCAATGCTTATTGTTTCTTTATTATAATTTGCAGCCTTTGTCCAATTAAATGTACCGTGTACAACTGTACTAAAATCAATTATGCAAAACTTATCATGCATTATGTTTTTGTATAAGGATTCTATAGTAATCCAGTGTGTTGAAAATTCTTCATTAAGGTCAAATTCAGCATTTCTATTTTTAGAATTATCGTCGACCACAATCTCTATTGTCAGTCCTTTTCTTTTTTGTTTCAACAGTTCTCTATACAAAACTGGATCTGTAAACCACGCCATCGCAATCCATATTACATATTTTGCTGCTCTTATTTCTTCAATTATCTGTTTTTGTATTCCCTCAAAAAGAACTTCCTGGCTTATATTCTCATAATCAAAAATTGTCCCTGGTTTGAAAAGTATATCCGCAAGAGCATATTCTTCACTATTTGGATAGATTTCAAAGCATAATTTCTTGATGTAATCTGAATGATGTTTCAACTGTAATAGCCTGTCTGGAATAATGGTAATATAAATATATTCATTACACTGATTCCACACTAGACCGCGTGTATATTCACTTGTCTTATTAAATGCAACATTACACATTTTAAGAAGGGAAACTACTTCATCTTTATCATCATAATCTCCTAAAGTTACCATTTCAATTAACAATTTTTTGTAATCAAATTCGTTCAAATGCACACTACCTCTCTTATTTATTTTTTATCATCTTAACAGCACCCTTAACAATCTTCGGGCCAAATTTCTTTATTCCAATGCCCAGAGCTGTAAGTCCACCTAATCCTAATATGTTATTCCCCTGTTTTTGATGTTTTGGACATAATCCAGTCTTGTTTTTAGGATCCGTAATTATTCGCCCACATACAATACACGTTTTTTCTTTATCACTATCACTCATCTTTACAATCCTCCAATGATACAACATAGATTTCATTATCCCCATTTTCGTTCATACTTAATTCTAAAGTATTCATACTTGATTCCAAAGCAGGTTTCATCTCCTTAGAAAATGTATACCAACAATTCAAATTTTTACTGTTATAAGGAAAATAATCATGCATCAGTGACGCAGCCGATAATCCTTTTTTAGTAACTGGTTTCTCTAAAAAATCATATACCACATGCTGATACGATTGTAATACTTCCTTTGCAACTTTTGTTTCTCCCATATATTCAAGGAGTTGCATACGAACTCCAACATATTTTGTTGCAATTTGAAAATCACTCGTAATATAACTCATGTAAGTATTTATTTGATTACCAAATTGAAGAAAAGGAAGGCTTGTACGTCTTACAAATGCCCTAGTTGTGGTTTCTATATCTGCATAAATAGCATTTAAAGCTGTTCGTATTTTCTCATCTGCCACCTTTAACGCCTGTATCTTTTCTTCTTGCGAACTTTTATGCTCTGCCTCCAGCACTATTGATCTTGCATCAAGAAACGGAACAACAATATCCCTATCTCTGTCCTTTTCTAATTGGTATGTTTGGAATTCTTGGATATCCGCTAGTTTAGCATATATCTGACGCATCTGAATTTGGTTTCCAATACTTCTAACGGTTTCAACTGTACCTGGATTATTAATTACTTTCTTTAATGTTATATCCTTAATTCGCACATCATTTTCATCAAGGATAACTGCTCTGAGATTCCCATCAACTTGTTTAGATTCACCTACAGAATATATTCCTTTTTTAAATTTTGATTTTATATCTACTGGTAAATTATCAAAATCTGGAATAAGGGTAACATTACCTTTCAATAATACATCTGCATGATGAACAACATCGCTCAATATTCCAAAATCCGCTACAGGAAAATCACTTATTAACTCTAAATTTGATTGTTCTCTCAAAGACAATGACATCTGTTGAACATAATCCTCGAAAAAATCACTCATAACAGTAATATCTCTACCATATTTATCTTCATCAGTCTTAAATATAACTAAAGATTCTTTTTCATTTTTCACCATAACATTTTCTATTGTATCTTCTAATTCTGATGTCATATGCTCTCTCCGTTCATTTCATCCATAACTTGTACTACCATATCACAGGCATCCCTAAAATCCACGTCTTTGGCATACTCAAAATTCTTTTGATACAATTGCCATTGTTCTTGCATAACTTGGCTATTTTTTACTGTTTCCATTATGTACTTATAATTCGAAATCACTTCATATGAGCCTCTCTTTTGAGATGTAGCTGTTAGTGCTTGCTTTAATGAATGTAGATTGATGTTATTAAACTGCAATTTTCTTAATATATACACATCATAATAATCTCTCGGTCTAGTATTTTGATCACCTCTTGATATTACTGTTTCCAGTTTTTCTGCAAGAACTGTTTCCAAATTATATGCAAGAACAAATATATATCTATCCTCCAGCAATAACTTAAAGCTGTATTTAACTTCTTTCGGTGTTATTTTGTCCCCCGTTGTAATATCTAATTTTAATGGCACAGCCATTGGTGGATAATTTGCTGTTAAATGAACTCGATATCCAGTATATTCATCACCTTCACGTATTTCTCCGATACTAGAAAAAGAGAAAGTCACATCATCGTTTAGTTCTATCCCGCAGATATCTTTAAACATATCACGTACTGTTCTTTCATTCACTGGAATACCTTTGATAGTAGCATCCATATCCATTGTTGTGCGGGTATCAAGACCTACCATTGCAGCAATGAGAAATCCACCCTTAAGAATAAAATTGTTTTGGTAATTTGACATTGATATTCTTTCTAGGAGCCTTTCAAGCATAAAATTCTGCATCACAAGTTGGGCTGAAATATTCTTCTCTTTTGCCAAATTCTTTATAATTGATTTTAATTGCATTGCATTTTTCATAGCAGTACCTCCAAATATGCTCTTAGTTTTGTTTCTACTTTAAATATCTTCGCATATTCCGATAAAAGTGGTATATTCTTATTCTTTCCAGCGGCATATCTTTTAAAGCTTTCAGTAATCGTTTGTATATCTGCTGAGCTATTTGGACGCAAAATATCACAAAGCGTTCTTTCTCGATTATATGCTTTTACAATGTTTCCACCAGGAGTTTTTACTTCCTCCACACCAATTTCATGCCATTCTGTTTTGCATTGAGAACAATTGACTCTATTCTCCTTAGGTTTAGTAAGATTATATGTCGATGGAAAAGTCATTGCATATACATTTGGCGTTCTATCGGTCAAATCCCATAAAAACAATGCTGTTTCATGTGAGAATATACCTTTTTTAAATCTACTCTGTAAGTTAAAAAGTTCATCATCCCATACTTCAGGCAAGATATACACACCACGCGCTGATTTTTCCAACATTCCTTTATCTACAAGGTATTTGATATTTCCACGAGAAATCCCAGCAGCGACAACCATAGCAGTAGTAACTACACAGTTATTTTCTTTTGCCATCTTCATAATGTCATCTGTTGCTCCCATCAAGCTTCCTCCTTATTTCCTTTTATGCTTATAATTATAATTTTTACAAGCACAAAAGTCAATAGCTGATGAAAAATTTACAATCTATACATAAAGAAAACGATCCATATTTCTACTATTAGTTTCATTTGAATTTTTTATAAACGCAAAAAGACAAGAGTGCTACCATTGTGATAATTGAACCGACCTTGTCAAGTAGACAAGTGAAATAATTAAATATTTGTATATTAGAAGTTATCTCAATGATAGCTTCTTTTTATATGTAATCTAATGGTCTATAAAGTACTTTGACTATTAGACCTATAATGTGTTTGTTTATATTTGTTAATTCTTGTATTCTCTGGTATTGGATAAAGAACTGGTGTTGCTGCTTGTAGTGCTTCATTTCCTACCTCATATGGTGTTCTTACTCCAAATCTTCTTTAATATCTTACATAGGTATAATATCGAATCCATGCATGTATCGCATTGACCAATTCTTCTTTTGTATCATAATGTTTTCCATAATACATTTCACATTTAAGGATGCACCAGAATCCTTCCATCGGACCATTATCAATACAACAGTGAACCCTAGACATACTTTGAATCATATCATGTTCTCTAAGCATATTGATAAATGTTGCACTCGTGTACTGATAACCACCATCAGTATGTGTAAGAGGATGAACGTTAGGATTATTCACTATTGCCTTATCAAAACTTTTAAATACTAATTGATTATCATTGTGATCTCCTATTTCATAACCAACAAGTGTTCTATCATACAAATCTAGAAAGGCACTTACATATAATTTCCTTTCACTATGTTTACCATATTTGAATTCAGTAACATCTCCAACCCATTTTTCATTAGGCTTAGAGGCATTAAAATCTCGTTTAAGAAGATTGTCAGCAGTATTGTTTTTCTTACGTACAGTACAGCTGTGAACTTTACGACGGATGTTGCTTTGAATGCCCAATACTCTCATCACTTTATATACTTGTTTATCTTTGTAATTTTTATTTTCATCTCTATTAATTCGATCACACATCATACGATACCCTAATAAACGGTTAAACATTTCATCATATCTTTTTATATACATGGCCAGTTCTTCATTTTCTAAATCTCTGGCACTTTTTTTATGATGTAACCATTTGTAATAATTAGCACGTTTTACTTTTAAGATAGCACACATTAAGGAAATATTTGGTGTATTACCTTTTTCTATTTCTTTTTGACTGATTTCTTTGATGGTTTCATATTCGATTTCATATTTGCTTGTTCTGTAGACCGTCTTCTTTCTATCTCTTCCGCTTTTTTTAGTAATCGTACCTCTAACTGGGACATTTCTAATTGATGTTGATATTTCTTAAGTTGACGCTTTAAAAGTTCTACTTCATCCACTTCTTCATCACTTTTATGAACCCCACGTTTATCTCCCAGACCAGCTTCACCAAGTTCCTTATACTTCTTTACCCAGTTATAAATATTGGCGTAGGAAACTTCATAGATCTTAGCTGTCGCTTTATAATCTAAATCGTGTTCCATACAATACTTCACGATTTCTAAACGTTCACCTTGATTTACTTTTCTACTCTTAGTCATACAGATGTCTCCTCCTGGAATGTAATCTTTTAATTCTATATGACTATTATAACTCTTTACCCAGGTATTGATAACAGAGCGAGAGGAAATATTAAATTGTATGGCAAGCTCTGCATAGGAACCCTCCCCATGTAAATACGCTAACACAACTTTTTCTTTAAATTCTTTGGTATAGGGAGTATTAGTGGTGGATGTATCAAATGCCTCATCACCATATTTTTTATATTTTAAAATCCGGCCATAAATAATGGAACTATCAGCACCTATTTCTTTTGACAAAGAGATATAAGATCCTTCCCCATTTAGATAACGCTTTGCAGTGTCTATTTTTAACTCTTTTGAGTATTTTGGTTTTCTACTCATAATAAAAACCTCCTGTAATAAATCAGTGTTTAATTATTTACACTGTCTACCAGGAGGTCATCATATCATATCCTTTGTTCTTTTGCCTTTAATCTCCTAGTACGATAAGTTACATCATTATAATCATCTCGTAAGCCTGCAATTACCATATAATGCATTCTAGTTGAATCATATTGCCTAAACTCTAGAGGCCTTATTGTACTATTTATTAAATTTATTAATGATTTCATTTGTATCATTAATAACATCACTTTTTAATCCTAAATATAATTTCTTATTACCAATAATATAGAATTCCTCTTTTGCACGTGTTGCAGCAACATTCATAATATTTGGATTTTCAGTCCCCATTGCCCAATTAGCTGCACCTTTACTTGTTTCATCTGCTCCTAATACTAAAAAGACGATAGGTGCCTCTTTTCCTTGGAAAGTATGTACAGTACCCACATTTGTAGGTTTTCCTTTTTCATCATAACGTGTAAATCCTATCTTTCTAAGTTCCTGTGATAAATGATATGCAACATTTTTAAATGGTGTAATAACATAAATTATGTCTTTTTTTTCTTTATCAATAATATCTGCATTTTGAAAAATCATTTTTTGAATCTTCTCTCTTAAAAATTTTCCTTGTTCTTCAACATATTTATCAACTGCACTACCACAAATATCAAACCATTCAGATTTTCCATTTTTCTTTTCTGCTTGGACCATATTTCCGCCATAAGAAATTTTGTTTGCAATATCAAACATAGGATATTTACATCGTCTATGTACCCATAATGGTATTCCTATCCATTCTTCTCTAGTATTATCTTTATAAAATCCATACTTACTAATTTCATCTACTAATGTTTGAACAGAAGCATTACTTGATAAAAAAAACTTAGATACCCCATAATACTCTCCCAACATATCAAGCAAACTAGAATCCAAAGTGAGTACTGGTTCTATTTGAGAAGGATCTCCTACCACCATAACATTTCTACTTCTAAAAATTGCACCCACACCTGCTTGTGGAAGGGCTTGCCCGGCTTCATCAATAAACAAGTGACCTATTGTTTTTTCGCCCATATGAAAACACATTCTTGAAAAACTAGCAAATGTAGAACTAATAACTGGAATAACCATATTGATCCAATTCCAAGCCTCTGAAATCACCATTTTATGACATAAATAATCTCTTTGCTTATTCCATATTATATATGCTGCTTTTATATTTTTAACATTATCATATAAAAATTGTTTTCTTACCTTCAAAGCAGATATAAATAACTCTGACTGAAGGTTTCGATATTCAGTGTCAAACCAAGGATTGCTTAATTGCAAAGTTTCATAATCAATCGTAAAATCGAGTTTATTAATATTCTTCTCATCAATACTCTTTTTGAGTTCTTCTGCTTGTTTTTCCATATATGTTATATCGTCTTTTGCTTTTTGAGTCAATTTATCAAACAATTCTATCTTGCATTTAAGTTCTGTTTCTTTCTTACTTTTTGTATCTAGTAAAGACTTGATTTTATTTTCATGTTCCATTATTTGTGCTTTATACGAATGTTCACCCAAAATTATTTTTTGAAGTTGATTAGAGTATAACTTACATTTCTCTTTATATTCTCTTTTACGCTTTAGCGAAGAAAAAATACCCGGTTTTTGCAATTTTAAGGCATCAATACACTGATTAATACACTCCCGCTCTTCATATTGCTTAAACTGCAGGTCGGAAAGTTCTTGCAATGAATCTTTTAAAGTTTCTATTTTATCTTGAATATCTATCGTGATTTTTAATGTACTAGCTTTTTCTTCTTCAATTTCCTTCTTTCTATTAGCTGATTCTCTAACATATAAGTCGTGTTGTGTACCAATTTCAACCAGTAACTTATTTAGTTTGTTTATTGTTTCTGATATCTTTTGTCGTTCTTCTCTATACAGACATACATCCTTATATTGATTCATAAACTTTTGATAAATCTCTTCATCCGGTTCATACTCTTTTTCCAAATAAGATACAACATGTTTTAATACTTTTACAATGTAATCCATGTTCTCTTTTCTTCCACCTTCAAGTGAAAACAGTCCCCAGAATTTATTATTTTCTTTATTTTCTTCACTTACTAATTCCTCATGCTTAGTACCGTTTTCATCTTCAACCCATTTTGATGAAACATTTGAATTTGCAATAATTTTAAAATAGTCAACTTCGATAAGTGCTCTTGAAAACTCTTTGTCTATTCCTGTTAAAAGTGGTAATTCATTAACAATATTTTGTACTGCTCCATTATTTGAGCTTGCAACCACAATTCCTTTTTCAGCTATTTTCTTTGGCATAATACCGATAGATGCATTATTCCAATACTTAGTCTCTTCTGAACCTTTTACATACTTCGTAGATAATCTAGCTATATCATATGATTGCTCTACAACAAATTCAGCAAAGATGTCCTTCAATAAAGTAGTTTTACCAGTTCCAGGAGGTCCATTTACACTTCGAATCTGTTCATTATCATATCCAATAGCTAAATTGACAGCCACCTGTTGCATAAATGTTAGGGAATATTCTGGGTTACTTGGGAATCTAGCAGTCGGATAATTTTCAGGCTGTAGTATTTTACTAAATACTTCAGAATCAAATTCACTTGATTTGACTCTACTGTCTAAATTGACACGTTCTTTTCTTCTTTTCAAAATATAGTCATCAAGAATACTAGACTCTATGGTCTTTGCCTTTTCTAAATCTCCCACAAAGAATGAATGAAGGTTAGTAGCATCAGTTTCTAAATTTTCTATTGCTTTCATCCTACAATTAATGATATCGATACCATTATTTTTAATAATAAATTTTATTGCATTGTTGAAATGATCCACATAATCCACTTCATCAGGACATTCAAATATCTCATCAAATATCTTTCTATATTCTTGTTCAAACGATGAAAATTCTGATTCTCGTGGTATTTTTCTATATTTTCTGATATAAAAACTTTCTGTTAAAAAAGTCATTTCTGAATGAATTTTGAGTTCCTTATCAAAATATAAGGCAAACGAAAATTTATTTCCAACCTTTATATCCTCTTCTGTTTCCAATAAATTGTATTCTTTCCTTAAAAAATCGATGATTTCTTTAAATGAAAATATATCAAAAAATACAACTATACCGCCTTGCTGATATTTCTTCATTTTTTTCTTCTGTATTTCTCTTATAAACAAATCATAATAGCTTTCATCTCCAAGATTACTCAAGGTTATAATCGATTTATCATTTAGGTTTATATCTCCTTCAGATAAATGCTCTACCATAATCCAGGATTCCAATACATCACTCTTTTTACTCATCTTGGCTATTAATCTCCTTTAATAGTTTTTCACATTATAAATTATACCACACTATAAATTGTTTTCCCATTTGTATTTCTAACACAACTGTAGTACAAAAAGGTACTAGTTTTAATCGTGGATATTTTTAGAACATTCATCATTTTTATAGAGATAATAATTTATCCATCTAACAACTAACATTAAAACTTATATTACTTAAACAAATTATCTGATTTCCCTATTTTGAAATGCTGAGTAAATATATATGATTTTATATTGATATCAGCATTCCCTAATCAATTTATTTTACCCTTAAATTCGTATATTTTTCTTCCATTTCCTTTTGTAACTGTTGAAAATATTCTCTATTTCTTTTACATATAATAAAGTTGTAATTGCTAATCTAACAAATTGATGATGAAACAGACGAGTCGAGTATCCAATAAAACTACAAACTAGTAATAATTAGTATCCTATCAGCTTATATAGTATTTAAATTGTTCTTCTCTTACTTTTCTTATTAATAAGTTAACTTTAATAAATTTCTATTTTAACATTTATTAATCAAATTAAAAAGGCATCCAATTAAGGATACCTACAAACCTATCAATGTTATTCAAATTCCATGAATCCATATATTTTTACTAATCTACTTAAATTAAGATTTATTACCTATTCTATGTATTGCACTATTTTCATAATATTTATGTAGTTTTAAATAAGATAGGGTCATTTTAAGGTCAGTAAATTATATAATTGATTTGATTTTGGTTTAAAGATAGTTGTTGCCTACTCTTTTGATATTATTAGTGTATCAAAATTGTATCGATATATTTTAATTTAACTATTCCATATAACATGTTTAGATTTTTACTTTATAATAAAGTTATTTAACAAACATTCAAACTTTAACTAGAAATCTTTTCCATTGCTCTTGATAACACCCTTATACCAGTCAAATGATTTCTTCTTTCTTCTAGAAAAATTTCCTGTACCATCATCATGACGTTCAACATATACAAAACCATATCTTTTTTTCATTTCTCCAGTTCCTGCACTCACAATATCAATACATCCCCATGATGTATAGCCCATAAGATCAACACCATCATATTCAACAGCATCTTTCATTGCTTGAATATGTTTTTTTAAATACTCAATTCGGTAATCATCATCAATACTCCCGTCTTCATTGATTGTGTCAGGTGCGCCTAGACCGTTTTCTACAATGAACATCGGTTTATGATAACGATCATAAATTTCATTCAAAGCAATACGCAAACCTAATGGGTCAACAGTCCAACCCCAGTCAGATGTACTTAAATAAGGATTTTTAGATGCTATAAACTGATTTCCTTCTGTTTTTTCGGCATTTGGGTCAGTTGAAGAAACAGTTGACATGTAATAGCTAAATCCTATAAAATCAACAGTTCCTTTTTGAATGATTTCTAAATCATCTTTTTCCATTTGAATATAAATGTTATTTCTTTCAAACTCTTTTAACTGATATTCAGGATAATATCCTTTCGCTTGAACATCCATATAAAAATGTTTTTGTCTATTAAATTGAATTGCCTCCATCACATCTTCAGGTCGACATGTCATAGGATAACTAGGTGTATAAGATACCATCATGCCTATTTGACTTTTTGGATTGATTTCATGCCCTAGTAACACTGCTTTTGCACTTGCTACAAAGATATGATGATGTGCTTGAAATAAGTTTTGAGGACAATTATCGTGTACCCCAATTTGACACCATCCAGATAAAACATTGATTTCATTAAATGTCATCCAATATTTGACCTTATCTTTATAACGTTCAAAAACCGTTCTTGCATAAAACAAAAAGTAATCAATAACTTTACGATCTGACCAGCCATCAAAATGATCAGCCAAGTATAAAGGCATATCAAAATGATTGATCGTTACAACTGGTTCAATATGATATTTTAACAATTCATCAAAGATATCATCATAAAATTGCAATCCTTCTTCGTTGACTTCATACATTCCTTTTGGACATATCCTAGACCAGCTGATAGACATTCTGAAACATTTAAATCCCATTTCTGCCATCAATGCAATATCTTCTTTATAGTGATGATAAAAATCTGTTGCCTGATGACTTGGATAATATATATTTTCTTTAATATAGCCAACAGTCCCTACTGGTACAGGTCCAGTCATGGTACTATCAATAGATGTTTCTTCTATTTTTGCTTCAGCTGTTTTGTAAGTTACTTTTCGAGGTTTTTGATACCCTCCACCAGTTACTGCATCAAATGTACTTAATCCTCTACCACCTAAATTATAACCACCTTCATGTTGAGAAGCAGCAGTCGCTCCTCCCCATAAAAAACCTTCTTTAAACCCCATTTCTTCTCATCCTTTCATATTGAATTTTATATTCATATTATATAAAGTCAAAAAAGAAATTTCCAATACTTATATTTCATATCAAGTTATTCCTTTTATCTATTTCTTAAAGTATTCTTCAATCTCATCTAATAACTTTTGAGCAATTGGAGTAAAAACCTGATATTTTTTCCAAATAATATACATTGGCGAAACTAATACTGGATCTAATGGTTTAAAACAAAGATCACTGTCTTTTCCAGTATAAATCAATCCCTCAAAACCTAATGCATAGCCTAACTTTTCTCTTACCATAATTGATGTATTGAATATCAAATCATAAGTTGCGACAATATGTAATTTATCTAGTGATTCACCAAACCATTTTGGCATTTCCTGAATTAAACTTTGTCTAGAACAAATTAAAGGAAGATTTAATAAGTCATCTATTTTTATCGTTTCTTTTTGAGACAATATATCATCTTTACGCATCAATAATCCCCAACGATCTTTAGATTCAATCTTCAAATAATTATATTTAGAAAGATCAACTTCCTGAACAACAATCGCAAAGTCTAATAACCCTTTATCTAAGCGTTCATCTATGGCATCAGTTCCACTACTATAAAAATGCAATCGTAAATGAGGATATTTAATCTGTAATTGTTTTAGAATTTGGATAAATGGTGTGATTCCATTTGATTCTGCAGCACCTATATAAATATCTCCTCCTGCAATATCATCAAGAGATTGAAATTCCTCCATTGTCTTATCAACCATATTCAATATATCTTCTGCTCTTTTTCTTAATAGAATACCTTCATCAGTTAATCTAATACTGTAATTACTTCGAATAAATAATTTCTTTCCGATTTCTTCTTCTAATTGTTTTAATTGCTTAGATAATGTAGGCTGTGTGACATGCAAATGTTCAGCAGCCCTTGTCATATTTTGTTCTCTTGCAACTGTTAAAAAATAACGTAAAACTCGTATTTCCATATTAACCACCTCAAAAAAATCATAACACAATTAGATATTCCTATAAAGAATAACTTGATATAAATTATAAATATTAGACAGTTCTTGATAACAAACTTATAATCTGTTGTGTAATGAGATAAAAAAATAATATCGCATATTGACTTCTTATTTCATTACATTCTAAATGCTTATTGAAAGAAGGTATAAAATGGCTAAACTAGGAGATGAAAAATCAATGATTTATCAAAATCTTATTGATGCCGGTTGTGATAAAGAACTGACAAGACGATGTATGTTAATGTATGAAGATAAAAAAGTTGATGATTTAAAAAGAACATTATCTATACATAGAAAAACATTACTTAATCATCTACATTCTGTAAATCAGGAAATTGACTGTTTAGATTATCTACAATTCAAATTAGATAAGGAAGATTGAAAGGAGGAAATCAATGGAATATATAACACTGAACACAGGAAATAAAATACCTCTCGTTGGTTTAGGAACATGGAATCTAAGAGGCAAAGAATGTGTGCAAATTGTTTCTTTAGCAATTCAGCATGGCTATAGACTTATTGATACTGCACAAATGTATGGTAACGAAAGAGAAGTTGGACAAGGTATCTTAGAAAGTGGTGTTGAACGTGACGAATTATTTATTACAACTAAAATATATCGCATAAGTAATAGTTATGAAAAAGCAAAGATTGCTATCGAAGAATCGCTTAAAAACCTGCAACTTGATTATATAGACTTATTGCTTTTACATGAACCTTATTCTCAAGGACTACAAATGTATCATGCCTTAGAGGAAGCATACTTTAGTGGAAAAATCAAAGCCATTGGAATCTCTAACTATAATGAGAATTGGTATCGAACATTTATTAGAAATTGCAAGGTTATTCCAGCAGTCAATCAAGTTGAAAATCACATCTATTATCAAAAATGGAAACTACATGAGTTACTCACTAAAAATGGTACTGCTATGCAAGCATGGTCACCATTAGCACAAGGAATGATCAAACTATCTGACCAAAATGTTTTAATAGAACTTGCAGACAAATATAACAAAACACCTGCTCAGATTGCACTACGTTTTTTAACTCAACGAGGAATTTCAGTCGTTCCAAAATCAAAACATGAAACAAGACTTATGGAAAATATTGATATTTTTGATTTCAAACTTACTGATGAAGAAATCAAGCAAATTCGTCAATTAGACAAAAATGATACTTTATTTCCATGGACAAAAAGTTTTTAAATAAAAAGGAGCTAACTATTAAGAAGTAAAGTCTTTTTTTAAAAAATTTTATAGTGACAATTTTGGACGCACTGAAAACAGCGCATAGAATGCACTTTTTAAAAAGTGTTCAGTTAGTTCAATTTAGTATAGTTTTGAAGGGGCAAAGGTACTGCCGGTCATCTCAAGAGTAAATATTACTCTCAGCAGTTTCTTTACTACATGCGACTGTGCGACTCTATATGCTTTCCCTTCGCTACTTTTTTTATCATAAAATGTTTTAAATGTTTCGTTATGCATGATGATGTAGGGTACTACATTAAATAAGGTTCGCCTTAGATTGGATGAGCCATGTTTAACCATTTTACCTTCATGGTACGAAGTACCGGATTGGTAAATAGAAGGTTCTACACCGCAAAAAGCACACAGTTGTTTTGCATTATCGAAACGGGAGAAATCTCCAAATTCACCAATAATAGAAGCTGCGGATATAGCTGATATACCTGGTATGCTTACTACTGGTGAGTTAATTGTAGACATGATAGAATTGATTTCTTTTTCTATTTTATCTATTTCGTTGTTTAAACATTTTATTATTTGTAGATTTGCGGAGATTAAGGAATCGTTGTAGTCAAAATGATGACCGCATGTATTCTTGGCTGATTCTCTTAATTCTTCAAATCTGGATGTAGATATTACTCTGGATTTATTGTGCAGTAATACACAGTCGTTATGAGATAACTTACTAATACGTTTTACAGTTTTATATTTATTTAAAAGATATAGCGCTGTATCAGTGAATTTATTATTAAAGAACCCTTTAAATTCAGGAAACTCGACATCGAGAATACCTGTAAGCACTGTTTGATGCTTACTACGTTCGTCGATTAATGAATTTCTAGCACGTGTTAGTTGTTTTAAAGCTTCAGTATGGTATGATGAGTATACATAGGTTCTAGAGGCACCTGTTGATACGAATCGTGCTATTTGGGAAGCGTCGATTTTATCAGTTTTGGTTTTTCTATTGGACAAAGCGTTAGTAAAACGTTTGACTTGAAGAGGGTTCAATTCGTCAAAGTCATATCCAATAGATGATAGAAAGAGTTTTAAATTCTTTCCATAAATACCGGCTGCTTCTAGACCTGTTTTGATTTTTTGGGAATGATTCAATGCGTCTAGAATTAACTTCAGTTTATCGAATCCTTCTCTTGTATTTTCAAAAGTGAAAGATTCTAAGACAATCTCACCTTCAGAAGTGAAGATGAAACAGTCGTATTTATATTTGGCAATATCAATGCCAACATAATACATATAAGTTTCCTCCTTATGAATGTGATATATGGGCTGGCTTTGAACACAGTGTTTTTACATGAGCTTAATCTTGTGAGAAATGAAACATCAGGTGCTATCTAACTAATCAAAGCTGTAAATAAAAAACTGTGGTCCGATACTCCTTAAAATGGTCTACGCCACAGTGAAAAAAAACAAATCCACAGCCCAAAATAAATATTAAATTATAAATAATTCCCAGGAAAGGAAAATATTATTTAAATACCGGAGATATCGGATAATTAAATAATACAAGAAAGAAAAAAATGAAAGAAGATACAAGAACATTTAAAATAAATCCAAATATTGAAATGAAAGAAGTACATTTTAAAAATCGTTATGGAATAGAATTGGCTGGTCATCTTTATTTACCAGAAAACTACCAAACAAAGAAAAATGCTGCAATTGTGGTTGCTGGACCATTTGGTGCTGTTAAAGAACAAGCAGCAGGTTTATATGCTCAACAAATGGCAACTTATGGTTATGTAACGCTTGCATTTGATCCATCATTTGGTGGAGAAAGTGGAGGTGAAACTCGTAACATGGCATCTCCGGAAATCTTTACAGAAGATTATAGTGCAGCTGTTGATTTTTTAGGGTTGCAAGAATTTGTAGATAGAGGGCTTATTGGTGCAATTGGTATTTGTGGACTTTCAGGTATGGCAATTACAGCAGCAGGCAGTGATACAAGAATAAAAGCAGTTGCAACCTTATCTATGTATGACATGTCACGAGATATGAGCAAAGGCTATAAAGATTACTATACACAAGAACAAAGAAATATCATTAAAAATTATTTAAGTATGCAACGTTGGATTGATGCAGAAAATGAAACAGTTACTTTAGGAAATCATGAAATTGCATTTGATGAATATAATCACCCTCTTACAGAACCTACAATTGCGCCTATGTCATTACCTGAAGATGCTGATGAAGTCACAAAGATGTTTTTTGCGTATTATGTCAAACGTGCTCGTCATCCAAGAGCAGTTAATTTTGTTTCATCATGGCCTGCCACACTGCCAATTGCATTTTTAAACTTCCCATTGATGAATAATATCAAAGAAGTCTCACCACGTCCAACCTTAATGATTGCTGGAGAAAACGCTCATTCAAGATACTATTCAGAAGATGCATATAAAGAAGCAAATGAACCAAAAGAATTGTTGATTATTCCTAATGCAGATCATTGTGATTTATATGACAATATGGAAAAAATACCATTTGATAAACTTAATTCATTTTTTAAGAAAAATCTAAAATAAGGAGGACAATTTACTATGAATAAAACTATGCCTAAATTAGCACTTGGTGCTTGGTCTTGGGGAACAGGATCAGCAGGAGGTGATCAGGTTTTTGGAAATAATTTATCTGAGAAAAATTTACAGCCGGTATTTGATAAAGCAATACAGTTAGGATTGAATCTTTGGGATACTGCAGCAGTTTATGGTGAAGGAAGTTCAGAAAGAATTCTAGGTCATTTTATCAAAAAAATCAAACGAGATGACATTATTATCTCTACTAAGTTTACACCACAGATCGCTAGTGACTCTGTAAATGCTATGCAAGAAATGATTGATGAAAGCAAAACAAGATTAAATGTAGATACAATTGATATTTATTGGATCCATAATCCTATGGATGTAGAAAAGTGGACACCATATCTTATTCCATTATTAAAATCAGGACAAGTTTCATCAGTAGGTGTTTCTAATCATAACTTATCTGAAATCAAACGAGTCAATGAAATTTTAGGAAAAGAAGGCTATCATATCTCCGCTGTACAAAATCATTTCAGTTTATTACATCGTTCTAGTGAAAAGGCTAGTATTCTAGACTATTGTAAAGAACATAACATTACTTTCTATGCATATATGGTATTAGAACAAGGTGCATTAACTGGAAAATATGATACAAAACATCCATTCCCTGCAAATACTGGGCGTGGAGATAGTTATAACCCAATCTTAGATAAACTTGAGAACATAAACTTGGGATTAAAAGAAATTGGTGAAAAATATGATGCAAGTCCAGCTCAAATTGCAACAGCATGGGCAATTGCAAAGAGAACATTGCCAATTATCGGGGTTACAAATGTTCATCAAGTTGAAGAGGCAGCACAAACATCAAAAATTAAATTAACAAACGATGAAGTTGCTTACTTAGAAAAAATAGCAGATGACGCAAATGTTCATACACTTCGTGAATGGGAAAAGGATATGGATTAACCTTTCCCATTCCTTACAATAAAAATAAAAAGAAAGGAGTCTTTGATTTGAAAAAAAGAATAAAATTGATTGGCTTGGTTTTATTGTCATGTTTAATGGTGGCATGTCAACCTCAACAATCAAATAATTCCAATAATCAAGAAAAGAATAATAAAACAACTTCAAAAAAGAGTGAAGGAAGTACATCAGTATTTGATATATCATCTCGTAAAGTCACTTTAAATAGTGGTTATGATATGCCTTTAAATGGAATTGGAACTTATAGTCTTACTGACGAAGAATGTTTTAATTCTATTACAAGTGCTTTAAATTCCGGTGTAAGATTGATAGATACTGCTCATGCATACAGTAATGAAGAAGATATTGGCAGAGCAATCAAAGCCTCAGATGTCCCTAGAGAGGATATATTTATTACAACCAAACTGTATCCTGATCAGTTTGACGATCCAGAGTCTGCAATTGATTTAGCATTAGAAAAACTTGATGTTGAATACATTGATTTGATGTTGTTGCATCATCCTGGCGAAAATGATGTTGAAACATATAAAGCAATAGAAAAATATGTTGAACAAGGTAAGATACGATCTATTGGACTGTCAAATTGGTATATAGAAGAATTAGAAGAATTTCTCCTACAAATCACAATTATGCCAGCGGTTATTCAAAATGAAATTCATCCTTATTATCAGGAAAATGATGTTATTCCTTATATCCAAAACAAAGGTATCGTTGTTGAAGGTTGGTATCCATTTGGTGGCAGAGGTCATACAAGTGAATTATTAAATGATAGTGTTATTACAAAAATTGCAAAAGCACATGATGTTTCTAGTGCACAAGTTATCTTAAGATGGAATCTGCAGAAAGGTGTTATTGTTATACCGGGATCAAGTAATCCGGAACATATTAAAGAAAATACTGAGATTTATCACTTTGAATTAACTGAAGATGAAATGAATCAAATCAATAAATTAGATCGTCATGAAAAACATGACTGGTATTAAAAATGGAGGTAGATATGAAAGTTATCGCAATTAACAGCAGTGCAAGAAAAAACGGGAATACATCTATTCTTATTGACACTGTATTTGAAGAATTAAATAAAGAAGGAATAGAAACAGAAATGATACAACTAGCAGGGCAAGTGATAGAACCTTGTAAGGCTTGCTGGGCATGTGGAGGTCGTAAAAACTGTGTTCATAAAAAAGATCAGTTTCAAGAATTATTTGAAAAGATGAAAGAAGCCGACGGTATCATTCTGGGTTCTCCTGTTTACTCAGCAAATGTTTCATCAACTATGCAGGCAATCTTAGAAAGAGCAGCGGTTATCGGTGATATGAATCAAGGTATCTTAAAGCATAAAGTAGGTGCAGCTGTTATTGCAAGTCGCAGAGGAGGAGCAGTAAATGCTTTTGACACAATCAATCACTTTTTCTTAAATCACGAAATGTTTGTTGCTGGATCAACTTATTGGAATATCGGTTACGGTCGCATGCCTCAAGAAGTAAAAAACGATACAGAAGCATTAGATAATATGCGAAATTTAGGACAAAACATGGCATATCTTCTTAAAGCATTAAAAAGGTAAATATGATGCGAAACTCTAATATCTTAAAAATAACTTTTTCTCTAATATGTATATTTATGTTGGGTGCATGTATGAATACAAATAATAAAGATGATCACACAGAACAAACTTCCTCAATTGATAAAAATATAACAAAAGTGAACGAAAACTCAAAAACATTAGTTGTTTACTTTTCTCAAACAGGAACAACAGAAAGAATAGCTGTACATATTGCAGATACATTAGATGCTGATATTTTTGAAATTCTTCCAAAGATTCCATATACTTCTGAAGATATAAATTACAATAATCCATCATCTCGTACTACTAAAGAACAAAATGATTCTTCTATGCGACCCGAAATATTAAATGTTATTGAAAACTTAGATGATTATGACTCAATTATTCTTGGCTATCCTATATGGCACGGACAGGCACCAAAGATTATTTATACATTTTTAGAAACCTATGATTTTTCAGATAAAGCAATCATTCCGTTTTGTACTTCACATAGTAGTGGAGTTGGATCAAGTGTTTCTAATTTAAAAAGTGTAGTTTCTTCATCAGCTAAGTGGGTTGAAGCAAAAAGATTTGGACAAGACACTTCTAATTTATCAATAGAGAAATGGATAGAATCATTATCGATTTATGAGTACTAAGTATCTTCGATTAAATAATGATCATTCTATAACTTTTTAAGGTCATTCATTATTAAGTATGCTAAAAACGCCCTATTAAAAGGCGTTTTTTATCTTATCTACTATTCAAATTCAATCGTTCCTGGTGGTTTTGAAGTAATATCATACATTACTCTATTTACCCCACGAACTTCATTAATAATTCTAGACATAACCTTATTTAATACTTCATAAGGAATTTGAGCAGCTTCTGCTGTCATGAAATCAATTGTGTTAACAGCTCTAAGCGCGATAGCATGATCATAAGTTCTTTCATCACCCATAACCCCCACTGAACGCATATTTGTAAGAGCAGCGAAGTATTGACCGATTGAACGATCTAATCCTGCTTTTGCAATCTCTTCTCTGTAAATTGCATCAGCATCTTGAACGATTCTAACTTTTTCTGCTGTTACTTCACCAATGATCCGAATACCAAGTCCAGGCCCTGGGAACGGTTGTCTAAATACTAAGTATTCCGGGATTCCTAATTCAAGACCTACTTTACGAACTTCATCTTTGAAAAGATCACGTAATGGTTCAATGATTTCTTTGAAATCCACTGCATCAGGTAAGCCCCCAACATTATGATGAGATTTGATTACTGCTGATTCACCACCTAATCCACTTTCAACAACATCAGGATAAATAGTTCCCTGAACTAAGAAATCAACAGTCCCAATCTTTTTAGCTTCTTCTTCAAAAACACGAATAAATTCTTCACCGATAATTTTACGTTTGGCCTCAGGTTCCTCAACACCCTTTAACTTTTCATAATATCTTTCTTGAGCATTAACTCGAATAAAGTTTAAGTCATATTGACCATCAGGTCCAAATACCTCTTCTACTTCATCACCTTCATTTTTACGAAGTAATCCATGATCAACAAAAACACAAGTTAATTGGTTTCCTATTGCTTTAGATAATAATACCGCTGCCACTGATGAATCAACTCCGCCAGATAAAGCACATAATACTTTACCATTACCAACTTTTTCTCTAATCGCTTTAATTTGTTCTTCAACAAACGAATCCATACGCCAATCACCACTACAATTACATACATCTAAAACAAAGTTAGATAACATTTTTGTTCCGTATTCAGTATGTAAAACTTCGGGATGGAATTGGATTGCATATAACCTCTTATCTTCATCTTCACATGAAGCAACTGGACAGTCTTTAGTGTAAGATGTAATTTCAAAGCCTGGAGCAATTTTTGAGATATAATCAAAATGACTCATCCAGCAAATCGACTCTACCGCCACATCTTTCATTAATTTAGATTCTTGTTTACTAACAATTAAATGAGATTTACCATATTCTCTAACATCAGCTTTTTCTACTTTACCACCTAACACATGCTGCATTAACTGAGCCCCGTAGCATAAACCTAATACCGGTATCCCTAATTCAAATAATTCTTTTTGATAAGTAGGTGAATCTTCTAAATAACAACTATTAGGACCACCCGTTAATATAATTCCTTTCGGATTCATCTCTTTAATCTTTTCAATATCTACTTTATAAGAATAAATCTCACAGTAAACATTACACTCACGTACTCGACGTGCTACTAATTGGTTATACTGACCACCAAAATCAATTACAATTACTAATTCATTTTTCACTAGCTATCCTCCTATTTAAAAATTTCTCTTAACACAATTGTTTGCTCTCTATCAGGACCAACAGAGAAAATTGCAATTGGACAATTAATCAATTCTTCAATTCTTCTTAAATACTTTTGACAATTTTCAGGTAATTCCTCAAAAGAAGTAACCTTAGTAATATCTTCATCCCATCCTGGCATTTCTTCATAAACAGGTTTAACCCTATTCAACTGTTTAATCGTTGAAGGTAATGCTTTGATGATTTTACCATCTAATTCATAAGCTGTACAGATTTTTAATGTCTTTAACCCTGATAATACATCTAATAACATTAAATTAATTCCCGTCAATGAAGACATTCTTCTTGATTGATTAACAACAACAGCATCAAACCATCCAATTCTTCTTGCTCTTTTTGTTACTGTACCATATTCATGGCCACGTTCACGGATTTGATCAGCCAATTCACCTTCAATTTCTGTTGGGAAAGCCCCACTACCTACTCTTGTTGTATAAGCCTTAACAATTCCCACTGCTTCATTAATATATAATGGGCCAATTCCAGAGCCTTCAGCTACTCCATTAGCACCGGGATGTGAACTAGTAACAAATGGGTATGTACCATAGTCAATATCTAACATTGTCCCTTGAGCCCCTTCAAATAATACATTTTTACCAGTTTGAAAACATTCATCTAAAACAACACCAGTATCACAAACCATTGGTGCAATGATTTTAGCATATTCTTTATATTCTTCAAAGATTTCCTCGGCACTACATGTAAGTTCAGGATATTGCGCTTTTTTAGAAGCCAAAGCTTCTTCTAATCTTTCTTTAAATAATTCCTCATCAATGAATTCACCCATACGGATTCCCACCCGTTCATATTTGTCGACATATGTAGGTCCAATTCCTTTTTTAGTCGTTCCGATATTATTAGCTCCACGCCTAGTTTCTTGAATTTCATCGATTTCTAAATGATAAGGTAAGATAACATGAGCCCGATCACTAATCATGATCTTATCAGTGCTAATATTAGCATCATTTAAATATTTCATTTCTTCAAGTAAAGCTTTAGGATTAATTACCATTCCGTTACCTAAAATAACATCATTACCACTAAAAATCCCTGAAGGAATCAAACGTAAAGCAAACTTTTGACCATTAAATTCAATTGTATGCCCGGCATTATTACCACCTTGATATCTAGCAACGATATCTGCTTTTTGAGCCAGGTAATCAGTAATTTTACCTTTACCCTCATCGCCCCATTGACTTCCTACTACAACAACTCCAGCCATTAAATTCACACCTTTCTTATTTACTATTACATTATATACAATAAACTAACAAAATGCATCAATAAATATACATTAATATAATAGTTTGACTAGTTTACAGAATAATTATATTATAGTCTTAGCTATTAGTAAAATTAATATATTATAATTATGATATAAGGAGAACTTATATGTATATCAAACTAGAACAATACAAAATATTCAATGAAGCTGCTACGACCCTATCTTTTTCAATCGCAGCTAGAAATCTTTTTATTTCTCAATCTGCAGTTTCCCAAACAATCAGCAGTATTGAAAAAGAACTACAGACTCAATTATTTATTCGCAATTCTAAAGGTGTTAGTTTAACTAAAGAGGGTAAATTATTACATCAGCAAATTGACAAAGCTTTAGCATTGATTACCGGAGTAGAAAACCAGTTATCAAATTATCATGAATTAAAAGATGGTCAATTAATTATTGGAGCCGGTGATACTTTTAGTGAGTATTTTTTAACTAATTATATCGTTAAATTCAAACAACTATATCCTGGGGTTAAAATCAAAGTAATCAACCGAACCAGTCTAGAAACCCGTGAATTGTTGAAATCTGATCAAATAGATCTCGGTTTTTTAAATCTTCCCATCAAAGATGATTCTTTAGTAATTAAAGAATGCTTCCAAGTTCATGATATTTTTGTTTCTAAAAAGCCTGATAATCATATTTACACCTTCAATCAATTAGCTGATAAGCCCCTAATTCTTTTAGAAAAGTCATCAAATACCCGTAATCGTATCGATAATTACTTTGCTAATAAGGGACTATTATTAAAGCCAACAATTGAACTTGGAGCTCATAATTTATTGTTGGACTTTGCCAGAGCAGGACTAGGAATTTCTTGTGTCATTAAAGAATTCTCCCAAGAATTACTTGATCAAGGGATTCTTCATGAAATAAAAACATCACAACCATTGCCTAAACGCAGTATCGGTTATGCTTATCCAAAACGACGAACTCAATCTGTTGCTACAAACAAATTTATTGAACTAATTGCTAATGATCCAACTTTACATATCTAAAAACGTCACTGATTAATTTAGTGACGTTTTTTATTTATCCTTTTAACCCTCTTGACTGACGTTCCATATCCTCAACAACGATATCATAGATTTCACCAAGTGATGCACAATATTCCAACACTTGCCACGGTTCGTTAGTATGGAAATGAATCTTGATCAACTCATCATCACCAACCGCTAACAAACAATCTCCTTTAAAATGTTCAGTAATGTAATCATTGATAACATCTTCATCGAGATTTTTACCTTCAATCAATAGTTGAGTATCATATCTAAATTCTAGCATCTTATTCTCCTAATTATAACCTGGTTGAGTTAAAAATTTATAAACTCGCTCAATAATTTTTGATTCTAACTTATTATATGATAAAGTTGGATCTTTTAATAAAGGTATTTCGAAAACATCTTTTCGTCCCTGATAATCAATCGTTATTTTAATAATTGATCCTAAAGGATGTTCACGGCAATCGATTAATAAATTCATTGTATCTTCAGTATGGTTGTGACCAAGATTAAAATCATCTCTAAGCGTAAAATTATCACATTCATAAATTGTCCAATAAGATGGCATTATGTTTGCTAAGGCCTCTTTTAAATTCTTCTCTTTGATAATATAATCTTTTAAAATCTTTTCAATTTCTGTCTTAATTGGAGCAATTTTTTTATCAGCAGTTTCTTTATCGCTTGCTTTACAACCTAATCGAACCCGCACTGTTTCTTCTGAAGCATAAAGAGCAATACTAACTTCTTCTTGGTGATCAATTAAATCTGCTAAGACCTCATCAACTCGACTTTCTCCTATTCCCATGGTTAGAAAATCATATGTGTAAATAATATCCTGCTTAAATTGACTTAAATAATCTTTTAAAACATGATCAACAACATACGTCATTTCTTTAGGCGGACCAGGCAAATTAACAATTATCTTTTCATCTTTCGACATTACACAGCCATTTGCTGTCCCTACTTCATTTTCTAAAATATAACAATCTTTAGGAAAAAAAGCTTGTTTAAAATTATTTTCCGGAATATCACCCCATCCCGTTACAAATCGACATTTTTCTTCTACCTTTTTAGCTTCTTCTTCATTATATAATAATTCTAAACCCAAATATTCTGCCGATAATTCTTTTGTTAAATCATCTTGGGTAGGTCCTAATCCCCCAGTCGTAATTACACAATTAGCACCACGTTTAAAAGCTACATCTAGACATTCTTTAAAACGATCATGATTATCACCAACTGTCGTTTGATAGTAAACATTAAACCCCAAGTCTTTACACATTTTTTGAATATAAGTTGCATTAGTATTAACAATTTCTCCTAATAACAATTCTGTCCCAACATTAATTATTTCAACATTCATGAAATTATCCTCCTTAATGATTAACTATATTATAGTTAATTTTAATCATTTTGCTAGTCTTTTAATCATTAAAATTATTTCTTGCATATTTTCCTTCTAGCACCTAAGACCAAAGGTCTAGTTGAATACCAAAATAAACTAACAAAAATGACTAAACAAGCAATAAAAGTTAATTATTAGCTGAATTATTCCTAAATCGAATTCAATATACATATCACTCACTCGTCAACTTCACTTCAATAGTAATAAAAAATTTCTATCAGCTGACTTAGCATCTCTAAATAATCGTATTTGGCAATAAACTGACTATCACAAAATGCTAAAATAAAATCTTTGATAATAGTACTTTTGAATTCTAATAACCCCTTATCAATAATAGTTGCTATCCTCACTTTCGGACTATCCAAATATTACTTATAGCGATTTACACTCTATAAACGTTTCAGTCCTTCATCATTTCTGACTGCTATGACTTCATCTGATTTCTTGTGATAAATCCTTTTCTATCGATGGTATCATTACTGTTTTTAAAGTTTACTGGACTTCATCGTCCACAAGGCCTCCCGAGGTAAGGCATACATCTTTTTTATCTTCACAGGTTTTTGATTTACTGTCTTGGTTTTACGTTTACCTTTTGGACTTGGTTTGTTCTGCAACCTTGTCCACCATTCAGCCTCATCAAATTTCTTTTCGTAACCTCGAAGATTTTGCCACACTACTTCCTCCGCCCATAGCATCACTACTAACGGCTTGTGGTTCACTACTCTTGGCGGTAAATACCCGTGGTTGGACTTTCACCAGCTAGATGTATGCCATGCTCGACACACAGAAAAAGAAGTCATTGGTTTTACAATCAATAACTTCTTTTTTATATTTTAACTATTGAATCTTAGATAATCCAAGAACAATGATTCCTCCAAAAATAACTGCAATAATTGATGTCACAACTAAACTTAAATTATAACTTACATCAAAAGGAATCAATACTAATGATGAAGCAACGATCAATCCTAAAATCAAACTCAAGAATCCAGCTTTATGAGTTTTAGTGAAATATGAACATAATTTTGCACTAACAACTATTCCTACAGCAATACCAATTGCCATAAATCCTAGCGGCATAATAACATCCAGACTAAAACTAGTAACATTTGCTAGATAAGACTTAAATAGATAATATTCTCCTAAAATTAATAAAACCATACTACCGCTAACACCGGGCATAATCATAGTTGCTCCTGATACGGCACCAATAATTATCATTTTAACAAACAAACCAGCACTTAGAGCAGGAAAATCAGGATTAACAACTACTTTCCCTTCTCCAGGATTTAAAAATTCTAACCCAAAGATAATTGCTAAACCACAAATAAAAGGGATAATTACAAGTTTTTCACCTTTCATTTCCCCTTTTAAAAATAAAGGAATACTAAAAGCAATCAAACCAATAAACCAATAAATCGTCTGCGTTGGATAATATTCAAATAACACTTCCAATATTTTCGCAAATCCAATTATTCCAACTCCAGCGCCAACCAAAACCTGAAAAATAAAGATAATATCTTCTTTGCGATTAGGATTTTCTTTTTTAAAGATTCCACTAATAGCATCCATCATGCGATTAAAGATACCTAGAATTACCATCATGGTTCCACCACTAACGCCTGGAATAACGTTAGCAATACCAACAGCGATTCCGCCAATTATGTTTTTTATCATTGAAACTTCTCCTTTAAATACCTCATCATTATAATAAAATATCACCATTATCACAAGCAGTATTTTATTTCCCTTTTAAAATCAAGTGATAAATTGCTTCTTCACTCTCTAAATCATAATCTCCTAAATGGCTGTTAGGATAATGGTAAATTACTCCATTAGACTCATTTTTCCTTAAACAAGCAATTAATTTTTCTTCCCCATATTGTCCAATAAATTTACAAAATGTTCTAATCCGTAACTTGTGTAAAATACTATCCTGACAAGGAAAATCAGGACATTGGCAACAACTATCATATCCTGACTTTGTGCAGCACTGATAATTTTTACAAAAATCCTTTTCTGGACACCCACCTTTTTTACAACCAACACAGCTTTCATTTTCACTACACAGCCCACAAACAAGACCACAATATCCTAATCCTAATTCATCCTTCATATTTAATCCCTAATCCTTATGATGCTTTCGTAAATATTCAATTTGTTCCATCCGTTTAATCACCTTTGCCTCTGTTCCTTGATTAGTAGGAAAATAATAACGATGATCCTTAATATTATCTGGTAAACACTGCATATTTGTAATTTTATCATCATAATCATGCGCATACTGATAACCTTTACCATAATTTAATTCTTTCATTAATTTAGTTGGCGCATTGCGAATTTGTAAAGGAACGGGATCAGCAATTGTATTCAAAGCGTCATGTTTTGCTCGTTCATATGCTTTATATAACGCATTAGATTTAGGTGCCAAGGCCATATAAGTTACACAATGAGCTAAATTAACATTACATTCTGGCATGCCATTATAATGGCATGCTTGATATGTTGCTACTGCAATTTCCAAAGCACGACTATCAGCCATTCCAATATCCTCTGAAGCAAATCGAATCAGCCTCCTTGCTACATATAGAGGATCTTCACCAGCTTCAATCATTCGTGACATCCAATAAATTGAAGCATCAATATCACTATTACGCATTGATTTATGCAAAGCACTAATAATATTATAATGTTCTTCACCTTTTTTATCATATAATAAAGATTTTTGATTGATACATTGTTCAATCGTTTCTTTATCCACTACGATTCGATCATGAGTAATTGCTCCATTTAAGACTGCCATCTCTAAAGTATTTAAAGCAACTCGAGCGTCACCGTTAGAAAAACCAGCAATCATGTATAATAAATCATCATCAATCATAACATTTTGATCTTTAAACCCTTTCGGACTTATCAGCGCATAATGCAATAAACCAAATAAATCATCGGTTGTTAGTGCTTTTAAAACAAAAACTTTACATCTTGATAATAAGGCAGAATTAATCTCAAATGAAGGATTTTCAGTAGTAGCCCCAATTAATATAATACTCCCCTGTTCAACATATGGTAAAAAAGCATCTTGTTGAGCTTTATTAAAGCGATGAATTTCATCTACAAAGACGATTGTTTTTTCGCCTAGATCCTGAACTTCCTGTGCTTGTTTCATAACTGCCCGTATATCTTTAATGCCGCTAGTCACCGCACTAAAATTAATAAACTTAGCTTTTGTTTGATTTGCAATAATGCGTGCTAAAGTTGTTTTCCCAACTCCCGGTGGTCCCCAAAAAACCATTGAGGGAACAACATCACTATTGATTAGCTGGTACAAAATCTTTCCCGGTCCAATTAAGTGCCTCTGTCCTACATATTCAGTCAAAGTTGTTGGTCTTAGGCGATTTGCCAGTGGTTCATTTGACATGTTTTTAAACATTGCTTGCTGCTTCATCATCATCACTTCCATTTCCTTATAATTATAACTAATTCCCGCTTTAAAAGCAAAAAAAGAAACAGTTGTTTAAACTGTTTCTATTCATCTGATCCCTCGAATTGAGAACGATACAATGAGGCATAGAAGCCATCTTTAGCCAATAATGAATCATGATTTCCAAGTTCTACAATGTCACCATCTTTCATTACAATAATTGTGTCAGCATCACGAATTGTTGATAAACGATGGGCAATGACAAAACTTGTTCTTCCCTCCATTAGCTTTTCCATTCCTTTTTGAATTAATACTTCTGTTCTTGTATCTACTGAAGAAGTTGCTTCATCAAGAATCAAAATTTTTGGATCTTTTAAGAAAGCACGTGCAATTGTTAAAAGTTGTTTTTGCCCTTGAGAAATGTTAGATGATTCCTCATTGATCATTGTTTCATATCCATTCTCTAATGTTTGTACAAAATGATCAACATAAGCGACTTTACAAGCCTCCTTGACTTCTTCATCACTTGCATCTAATTTTCCATACATTAGGTTTTCCTTAATTGTTCCATTAAACAACCAAGTATCTTGTAAAACCATTCCAAATAATGATCGTAAATCCTGACGTCCAAAATCACGAATATCTTTACCATCAATAAGAATCGAACCACTATTTAATTCATAGAATCGCATTAATAATTTTACGATCGTTGTTTTTCCAGCACCAGTCGGTCCTACAATTGCAACAGTTTGCCCCGCATGAACATGTAAACTAAAATCATTAATAATCGTTTGATCTTTTAAATACCCAAAATTAACATCAGCAAAGGTAACAGAACCTTCAACTTTAGCCACCTCATCAGCAGTAACTTTTGGTGTTTCTGGTTCTAATTCTTCTTCACCTAAAAATTCAAAAACACGTTCAGCCGCTGCTGCTGTACTTTGTAACATATTCATTGTCTGTGCTAATTGTGTTATTGGTTGATTAAATTGTCTTACATATTGAATAAAGGCCTGAATATCACCAATTGTGATACTACCACCACCAGCAAGAACACCACCTAATAAACATACCGCAACGTATCCAACATTTCCAACAAATCCTGTGATTGGCTGCATCAAACCTGAAAAGAATTGTGACTTCCAAGCACTTTCATATAAATTATCATTATACTCATTAAATTGTTCTACTGAGGCAGCTTCACCATTAAATGCTTTAACCACATTATGACCACCATACATTTCTTCAATATGACCATTGACATCACCTAAAGCAGCTTGTTGACGCGCAAAATATTTTTGTGAACGTTTCATTACTAAACCAATCAAAACCATTGATACTGGTAATACGCAAACTGCGATCAAAGTCATAACTGGTGAAATAGTCAACATCATGATAAAGATTCCAATTACCGTTACTGTCGACGTAATTACCTGTGACATACTTTGATTTAGTGATTGTGCGATTGTATCGATATCATTTGTTACTCGGCTTAAAATATCACCACTAGTATGTTTATCAAAATAACTTAATGGCATCCGATCCATCTTTTGAGAAATTGATGTTCTTAAATCATAAGCAACTCGTTGTGAAATAGTTGAAGTAATAAAACCTTGTATATAACTAAATAAAGCACTAATCAAATACAATCCAACTAAAATCAAAATAATTTGACCAATATAATCAAAATCAATTCCACCAGTACCAGCTACTTTAGCCATGATACCTTCACTTAATTTATCTGTTGCTTTAGCTAAAATCTTTGGTCCTACGATTGCAAAAACCGTTGATGCTGAAGCAAAAATCACAACTATAACTAAACGAAAATAATACGGTCTTAAATATTTAAATAATTTACCTAAAGTACCTTTAAAATCTTTAGCTTTTTCACCGCCACGCATTCCGTGCATACCACCAGGTCCGAATTTAGGACCATTTCTTTTTGGTTGATTACTCATGTCCTAATTCCTCCTTTGATAATTGTGAATATGCGATTTCTTGATAGACATCGCAATTTTTCATTAACTCTTCATGGGTTCCTTTTCCAACAATCTTACCTTCATCTAAAACAATGATTTGTTCAGCTCCCATAATTGAAGCAATACGTTGTCCGACAATCAATACTGTATTTTTAGTCTTCTTAACCATCTTATCTAATTCTTGACGTAATTTAGCATCTGTCTTGAAATCTAGAGCTGAAAAACTATCATCAAAAATAAAGATTTCTGGATTTTTAGCAATAGCTCGAGCAATTGCTAAACGTTGTTTTTGACCGCCAGATACATTTGTTCCACCTTGTGAAATTTCACTATCTAATCTTTCTTCTTTATTATCAATAAATTCTTTTGCCTGAGCTACCCGAATTACTTCTTCAAGTTCATCGTCTGTAGCCTCAGGTGCACCATAAGTTAAATTTGATCTAATGGTTCCTGAGAATAATAATCCTTTTTGAGGTACTAAACCAATTTTATCTCTTAAATCATGTTGATTAACATCACGAATATCAACACCATCAATCTTAATATTACCTTCAGTTACTTCATAAAAGCGAGGAATTAAATTGATTAACGTACTTTTACCGGATCCCGTTGAACCGATAAATGCTGTAGTTTCACCAGGCTTTGCAGTAAAACTAATATTTTCTAATACTGCTTCATTAGCACCAGGATATTTAAATGTAACATTATTGAATTCAACTAAACCTTTTTTACTTTCAATAAAAGCTTTAGGTTCCTTAGGATCAACAATTTTAGGTTCCATTGAAATAACTTCATAAATACGATCTGCTGCTACACTAGCCCGTGGCAACATAATTGAAATCATTGCAATCATCAAAAATGACATAATAATTTGCATTGCATACTGCATAAAAGCCATCATTTGTCCGATTGCAATATTACCTAAATCAATTTGTTTTGCTCCATAATATACAATCAATAATGTTACTACATTAAAAATGAACATCATAATCGGCATTAATGAAGCCATTGTTCGATTGACAAACAAATTGACATTTGTTAGATCACCATTAGCCTTTTCAAATCTTTCTTCACTATGCTTTTCATTACCAAATGCCCTAATTACTAGCATACCTGAAAGATTTTCCCGCATTGTTAAATTTAAACGGTCAATTAATGATTGTACGATCTTAAACTTTGGCATCACAATTGCAAAAGTAACACCAATCAAACAAAAAATCACCAATAAAACTAAACCAATAATCCAAGTCATTGATGGTGTATTATTAAAAGCTTTGATCAAGGCCCCAATTCCCATCATTGGAGCAAAACATACTATTCGAATGAACATAATTACGACCATTTGTACTTGGGTAATATCATTCGTTGTTCTTGTAATCAGTGATGCAGTTGAAAACTTATTGAATTCTTCATTTGAAAAACTTTCAACTTTCTCAAAAACATCACGACGTAATAATCTCGAAACACCAGCCCCAACCTTACTAGCCAAGAACCCACAAGCAACAGCACATACAGTACCAGCTAATGCAATTGCTAACATTTTTAACCCAGACCATAAAATATAGTCATTTTGAATCTTATCAGTATCACAACCTAGTCTAGAATATTCTGCTTTTACACCGTTACCGGCAGCAATTTTTAAAGTTGATTCACCCATCGTTTCCATCTGACTATCAATTTTACTAAACATTTTAGCTTTAGTTGTATTATCCATCATTGCTAAAGCATCGTAAGGTGTCATATTTGGCGGTAATTGCCCAAACTGTTCTTGATATTCTTTACTATTTTTATCCATTCCATCAATTGATGTTACCATCAACATTGGTTTAACTAAAATACTCTCTAAACGATCTAATTTTTTTTCACTCAGATCTTTTAATTTATAGATATTTTGACCTTTTGCTTTAGGAAACTTATCTAAAGTATCTTTATCAAGATTACTGGGCTCAACTAATTTATATGCATCCATAAATTGTTGCTGATCCTCTTCATCCATCAGTACTAATAAATGATTATATGTTTCTTCACTCAAAACATCACTTACTGCACTATCAAAGCCACCAGCCTGAATTCCTACCGAAACGATATCCGACATATAATCAGGTAATGCTAATTCTGATTGTGATTGTAAGAATAATAATCCTACACAAAGTAGAATTGGTGCCCAAAACTTTTTAAAATAATGTTTTAATTTTAGCATTATTCTTCTCCTTTACATTTTTCAATATTCTTTTTCATGATATTAATAACATCATTAATAACAGTTATCTGTTCCTTAGAAACCCCTTCAAACATAATCATTGTTTTTTCTTTCATAATTTTGATTGCCGCCTCAATAAATACCTCTCCAGTTTTTGTAATATTTAAAATATAATTACGTTTATCATTTTTATCTTGTGTTCTAGTTAAATAACCTAGTTTTTCAAGGCGCTGCAATCTCACTGATAAAGTTGCTTTAGTAATATTTAACTTCTTTGCTAAAGCATTTTGATTAATGTTTTGATGATTCTGCAACATAAATAATAACCTTGTTTGATCCGGTGATATATCAAACTTTTCTGTTTTTTCCATCATCATATAATGCATTGTTTTATTTAACCCTTGAAAATTATTAATTACTTCTTCAACATCATCAAAACTTATCTCTTCCATGATGTACCTCCTTTCATTAGTTAGATGACTAACTATTCCGTTAGTACACTAACCATTATAGTTAGCCTACTAACCATTGTCAACTATTTTATAATCAAGTAGCGAAAAATTTTAAATAATTTTCCTCTCTTACACCACTGTCCATACGGTTCCATATACGGCAGTTTAATTAAATTTCAATTTATATCTCAATAAATAATAATCCAAACAACTAACTAGTCTTTATGTGCTAGCCTTTCTTTTGCTACAGCACGCACAACACATGTTTTAGTTATCACGAATTAATAGCGTATGATATTTGTCTTGCTCTACCATGATTGACCCAAGTTTTCTAACACCATGACTAGGCTTTGGTATTTCAAACCTTTTAACAGGTTGTGGTTTGTAAAACCTTGTTTCGATTTGTCTTTTGATGTCTTTCTAGTTTTAATTAACATAATCTTTTATTTCATCATTGGCTACATTATCCACACGACTTGTACTTTTATAGACAAGTATCATATTTTTCTTAGATAAGACTTCCTCTAATAATTTAGACATAATTTGCATGCTCTTCTCCTTTTCACTTTCTAATGCCTAGATCCTAGTGTATATGTCCTTTGGCTCAAATACATTTCCGATGCACTATGCGATTCGTCGACAACTACGTTCACGAAGGACTTTCACCCTAAATGTATGACAAGTCGTCATACTTAAAAAGATGTCAAATTTGACATCTTAATCAACTAAATATTTTTCTAGTAATCTTACTACTTCAGCAATTAAATCATCACAAGTAGCACGATTAACTTTTTTATTTGTTTCCCGTAATCCTAGTAGTTCTCCACAAACCACTGATCCATGAAAATCTTCAAATTCTTTACACAAAGCTGCTACTTTTTCATTAACAAATTTTTTTTGTTTAACATCTGCTTCACCTTTACCATATTTAAGTCCTAAAGCCATAGCCCCACCAGTTAAAGTTCCGCAAATTTCTCTTGTCATCCCGACACCGCCACCAAAACCATAAGCAATAGTCATTGCCCTATCCATATCTAAATCAAATAAATCCACATATGCCCCAAGTACTGCCTGAGCGCAGTTATAACCTGAATGATGTAAAGCATATGCTTTTTTCACTCTTTCATCAATATTCATAATTTAGCCTCACTTTTATATAATTTAATTATAGTTTAGTGATAATTATAATCGATGTCAAGACATTAACAATTATGTATTCGTCTTGAATCTAACCCTTTAGAAAAAACTCACCATACAATAAATCATGATCAGAAAATGATGATTTTTTCAAACCACAATTCTTTAATTCAAAAAAATCTGCATAAAAAATATTATCAGGTGCTGCAAATTCGCAGAAAGTCTTGTATTTTTTATTCTCGTTGATACACTTTACCCCTTCCATTTTAAATTTATTGTTCATTTTAAATGAATTAAAATCACCAGCTAAGATGCTGTAACTGTTAAAATCAACATGCTTTTTTACATAATCCATTTGTTTAATACGATATTGATTATCCGCATAAGTTAAATGGGTATTATAAATATTAATTATCTGCTCATTAAAATAGAGCTTTGTTCTTGTAAGGATACGCGGTTCCCTTATTATGCTATTTGGTAATCGTTGAGCCATAACTTCTATTATAGAATATTTACTTAAGATTCCCAAACCATAGTAACCACTTAAAATCCACATGGTAGGATAAAAATAATAATAACAATATACACTAGAATTTGCCATGATTTTTAGCATGTCAAAATTGCCTGAACGTAAAGAATTCTTATCTACCTCTTGCAAACAAATAATATCAAGTTTTAAATCAATAATATCCTTATTAAAACTTTTTAAATCATTTTTCCCATAATTTAAGGATTTTATATTATATGTTCCTATCCCCAAGGTATTAGTCTTTAAATTTTGAATCTTTTTTTGATCAACAAATTTATAACAATACTCATTAGTTAAGATGCTATAATAATAACGACCTGATATTATCATCAATAATATCTTAATTATTAATTTAAACTGTTTATTCATTTATTTACCTCAATTATTTACTAATTTATTATTGGATAAATTAGTAATTTTAATACAATCAAAATATTTATCTAACTTTCAAAATTCTAATCTGATTCAACTAAAAATAAAAAAGATATAGACAGTTAATTTGCCTATATCTATCTTATTTGCCCATTCCCAAATATTTTATATTTTGTTGATGTCATTTCCTGCAGTCCAATTGGGCCACGTGCATGTAATTTTTGAGTACTAATTCCAACTTCAGCGCCAAATCCAAATTCTCCACCATCAGTAAAACGAGTTGAAGCATTATGATAAACACAGGCAGAATCTAAAGAATCCATAAAATATCTAGCTGTATCTTCATTATCAGTAATAATACTTTCAGAATGTTTGGTTGAATAATCATAGATATGCTCAATCGCTTCATTGATATCATTCACAACTTTAATATTACAAATATAATCATCATATTCAGTAGCATAATTCTTGGTTGTTGCCTTATTGCCTTCTAGATATTTTAAAACTATTTCATCACCAAATATCTTAATTTTATCAAACCTTGGTTTTAATAACGTTAAAAATTCATTTGCAACACCTTGATGAACTAAAATAGTTTCAATCGCATTACAAACTGAAGGACGAGAAATTTTAGCATTAACTGCAACTTCAACAGCCATTTCTAAATCAGCTTCTTGATCAATGTATAGATGACAAATTCCTGCACCAGTTTCAATTACTGGGACAGTTGCATTATTTACAACATGTTGAATCAACCCTGCTCCCCCCCGAGGAACGACAACATCTATATAATTATTGGCTGTGATAACTTCAGTAACAACACTACGATCTGTTTTCTCAATCAAATTAACAACATTTTCAGGTAAAATATTTGTGATTGCCTCTTTGATTACCCTTACTAGAGCAATATTAGAATTAATCGCTTCTTTTCCGCCTTTTAGAATACAAACATTATTTGTCTTTATACAAATAGCAGCTATGTCAACTGTAACATTAGGGCGAGATTCATAAATAGTAGCTACTGTTCCAATGGGAATACGAACTTGTTTAATGATTAAGCCATTTGGACGTTTTATCTCACGAACAACTTCACCAATGCAATCATGTAATCCAGCTACTTTTAAAACATCATTAGCAATACTTTCAATACGTGACCTAGTTAATAAAAGTCGATCAACCATTGCCTCACTGATTCCGTTTTCCTTGGCGCAAGCAACATCCTTCTTATTTTCGGCCACGATATAATCAATATTAGAAATCAAATTTTTACTAATAGCTTCTAAAGCTTTTATTTTGGTATCTTTATCAATATTTTGCATCTTTCGACAAGCTAGTTTAGCCTGTTTTAATTGTTCTTCTATCATTAATTTTTCACTCCTTCTACTAATACCAGGTTATTTGCGTGAACTACTTCATCATAATCTTTATAATGTAAAACATCCTCGATTTCACTAGTGTTCAATCCTTTAATCAATCTTATCTCATCACTTGAGTAATTTACCATTCCACGTGCTAACAGATTATCATTACCATCAACAATATCAATAATCTGCGAAATTAAAAAATTTCCTCTTACCTCAATAATTCCCTTAGGCAACAAACTTGAGTGGCATGTAACTAATGCTTTTTTAGCACCTTCATCAACAACGATTGTTCCTTTTGGCATACTTCGATACATAATCCAATGTTGTCTAGAATTAAGGAGTCTTCCAGGTTTACCATCAAAATAAGTACCCACATCTTTTCCTTCAATCAGATCAATCAAAACGTTTGGTTGGTTACCATTAACAATAGCCATATCACAGCCAAAGTCATTACAAACTTTAGCTGCTCTAATCTTAGTAATCATTCCTCCAGTTCCAACCTTGCTTGAAGCATCTTTTGCCATGCTTTCAATTTCTTTAGTAATCCCATCGACATTACGAATCAATCTTGCATTCTTATTCGTATGTGGATTATCATCATATAATCCATCAATATCACTGACTAGTACAACCATATCTGCATTAACAGCCGGTACTACCAGTGATGCTAATGTATCATTATCACCAACTTTAATTTCTTCGACCGCTAAAGTATCATTTTCATTAATAATTGGAACTACGTCATATTCAATCAATGCCTGCATTGCATTGTTAAAATTCATCAACCGCTTACGATCATCAAAATCATCATGATTTAATAAAATTTGTGCACATTTTAAATTAAATAAGCTAAATAAATCTTCATATATTTGCATTAATGAAGCCTGTCCAATAGCTGCCAGAGCTTGCTTTTGAGGAATAGTTTGCGGGCGACATTCAAGATTCATTACATGAACTCCAGCATTAATAGCACCACTGCTGACTAATGTAATACTTATCCCTTTACGCTTAATATATGCTATTTGTTGAATTAAATTTAAAATTTTCTCTTTATTAATATTCCCTTCATCATCACATAATGATGATGAACCTATTTTAATAATTAGATTTTTAATATTGCTTAAATCTCGCATTCTAACTTCCCCCTGTAATTATTTTCTTAATTATACAAGGTTTATCTCATCTTCTCAACAAAAAAGTGTTTAAGCATAAATTACTCAAACACTTTATCTATCGATTTCAACTTCATAAATATATTTAAATTCACCATTGACCTTTAGCATAAATTTATTACAAGTATACTCGATTTCAAAAACGTGAATGCACTTGTTTGCTAATATAGCTGTTTCACCAGTTAGAGCAATTTTTAAAGTTCCATTTTTATTCTATATAACAATTTTTTCATAATCAATATTTTGACCAACTAAAATTAGATATTTTTTTATTGATTTTATAGACGGAAATCGTCTTATAACTTCTTGCAAGTGTTTATAGACCTACCGAAAATTCCTGTGTTTTCAATGGTTTTCCCATATCTCTATATATTCTGTCATATCTCCGCACAGCTTCGTTTTGTAAGCGCGGGCGTCAAAAAAGCGTCAAATACAAAAGCAAAAATCAAATGCAGAAGATGATTTTTTCCTACTCTCTATGTTACGCATTAGAGGCTCATTAAGCCTTGCACGAACGGCATTGCAGACACGAAAACTGATAGGGTAAGGTGTTTATATCTTTTCCCTGAAAAATATCATTTGACTGCGTAACATTCCAAAGCAAGCTGCTATCTGTTCTGATTATCCTTTTCCTTTCCATTCCTTTATGAAAAGTTCCGTAGCAAGCATAGGAAAGGGGTACCCTTTCCGTAAAATGCAAGCATTTTTTGTCGTTGATAAGTTAACCTCATTTGCCTTATTTTCTACCTTTATAACAAATCAGTATGAGGTCTTTGGCAATTTTAAGGGGAAAACCGCAACAACTTTTCTCTGTTTCATATCACGGACAAGGACATTGAAAACACTAAAAATTAATTAAAACAGGTATCTGCCGTCAAATAAATAAAATCCTGTATCAATCAGCAATACGATAGCAATGATTAATAATACGGCATAGATGGTATAGGTGATAGGCTTTATATTTTTCGCTTTCAGTTTATCAACCAATGCAACCAACTTGTCCAATAGATTTAGGCTGTTGGCGACATAGACAATTAGTGCCATAAACTGACTGACTACAAACCAAATCGTCATGAGCAGAGTTGCGGTCAGAAAGTTTCCCACTTCACCGCCCATAAGAATAACGGCATAATAAGTGGGGTCAGTAAAACAAGAGATTGCAAATACAAAGCCGGTACTTAGGTACTTAATCCAAGCCCCATTAACAGTTTTCTTCTCCTTTTTCTCATTTTTTTTGCTAATATCCAAAAATCTTCGTAGCACCCATATCAGAATAAAAACGGATACCGTAAACTCCAGAACTGCCCAAAACGGGCTATTGTCCCCAGGCACTATACTTTTAAGAATATCTACTGCCGTAGCACCGAAAATAGCGGAAAGTATAGCGCCGATAAAAACGCTAAATCCCGCATAGGAGAGGAAGAACAGCGTAATATTCGACTTCTTTTCTTGCCGCAGTCCCATAGACAAAAGGTAAACTGCTGTAAATGGGTCAACACCTAAAATGCCCAACCCGATTGTACTGATTAATTTGTGTATCATCATTATTCCTCTTATAGATTTTCAATTTTACTGCGGAAAGATGTTAGATATTTTTCCACCAAACGCAATATCTCTTGATGTTCCTTTTCTGTCATTTCCTCAAAGACTTTGTTTTCCACTTGTTCAATAGGCAATATTTTTTCCCTTACAAGTGCCTCGCCTTTTGCTGTCAAATAGATTTTTAATTCTCGTCCGACACCTGCTTGAAATTCAATCACTCCGTCTTGATTTAGTTTTTTTGCCGATGAATTGACGGTTTGCTTATTCAAGAGTGTGTACTTGTAAATTTCTGTCTGCGTACAGCCGTTTCCTAACACAAGAATTGCCTGCAAAATCGCATAAGCACTATCGGAAAGTCCTTGCATTAGGCAAATATCGTGATAAAGCTCATCAATCGCATTATTCAAACGGTCAAATTCTTGTAGAACGGGATGTTTTTCAAACTTCATATTCGCTCTCCTTTAAGTATGAAATCATACTCAATATTATAGTATGATTTCATACTCCTGTCAATGCCTTTCAGAAAACAAATAGCAGAACCAGCCGCCCTTGCTTGCGTGGCATCCAAGAGAGCAAAAGCAACAAGTGCTTTCGCTCTCGAACAGTATGATTTTTCTTATATCTGCCCGTATCGTTTCATATTGCCTTATTGAGTTAGGGCGGCAAAAAAGCGTCAAAGTGTTTTTTTGAGCATTTGAAACCGCGGTTGTATATACCGGAAAATCAAGCATTTATGCGGGTTCGGGGCGTTTTGTTTGTTGCACCGCTAAAAAATAATACTATTTTTTATTATTTATTCAATCATTATCAATATGTGCATTTTCTCAAAAATAAAAATCAGTATATACTAAAACTTTTTTAGTATTGTTATTGTGATTCTTTAGCCACTTTTAATAGATTATCACTCTTAACCTCTAAATCATAATCAAAATTATAATTATCCAAATTAGCAGCAAAGATTTCTAACCCCATTTCAATCAAAAAATCATAATAATACATATCATCGTTGTATATTGAAGATAATTTGTGCTTTGATTAAATAATATATATGTTTTATTTTCACAAATTTATACATGTACTTTTAAAATTACCAGATCTCGATAATTAAAATGTAGAATTGCCAGCCATTGGCAACTATCATAAGTAATATTTTTCTTTTCTTGTGTTGAAACCAAATTCAACCATCTAATAACTCCTTATAACTCAATTCTAAAGCTTTTGCAAGTATTGGATATCGTGATAGCTCCCATTTGCTGATTATCTTGTCTGATACACATAATTTTTCTCCAAATTCTTTTTGTGTCAAACCTTTCTCTTTTCATAACTCCATCATGAAGGATCCGCATTTTTCATTATCTATATTGCTCATATCTTTCACTCCTTGAGCCTATACTACTATTAAAATTCTGATTATTCAATCAACCATCGGTAGAGTTTATATTTATGACAAAATTACTTATATATAAAACTAATCAGGATATTTAGCTTTTATTTTCTGATTAATTTCCAATTTTCAAAAATATGATCTTTTTTTGTTACAGTGTTTCTAACAATTCCAATAATTTATCAGCATGCATAACTGCTTTTTCTTTCATTTCAGCCATTTTTTCAATATCATTTCTATTTTGATAAGATACTCCGCCTGTATAGACATATCCAAAGTAATCCAATCCACACAAATTACACATTGCCTTTATCGGCGGGAGGAAATCTTCAATAGGATATTTCTGTGCCCCTTCATAACTATACATAAATTCTGGAGCACCAGTCGTAAAAGAAGCAATCAATTTCTTTCCTTTCAATTTATCACCGGTTGAACCGTGGGAAAAGCCATGCTGAAATGTTTCTTCAAGCCAGCGACTTAGTAATGAAGGCATAGCATACCAGAAAATAGGAAATTGCAAAACAATTATATCTGCATTTAAAAGTTTTTCTTGCTCTGCTTCAACATCAATTTGAAAATCTGAATAAAGTTTGTCTAAATAGACAAATTCAGCCTGTGGTAATTTATTTTCAAGCCTTTCTAATATTGCCTTATTTGCAACAGAATTATTTAAGTCTGTGTGTCCAGATACTACTAATATATTTTGCATAAGTCATTACTCCTTTTATTTCATTTTTTTAACCCAATCAGATAATTCATCTGCACTAACATTTTCGTCAAATCTTTGCCCTTTCATCAAACGAGCACCCTTGCATGAATTTTCTAAATAATCGTTTGTTTTTCCCATTCCGCTCATTCCAGATGTCGCAAATGGAATAATTGTTTTACCCCTTAAATCGTATTGTTCAAGAAAAGTATTGATGATTGTAGGAGCAATATACCACCAGATAGGAAATCCTAAATAGATTATGTCATATTCTCCCATATCACTTATTTTTTCTTTAACGGCTGGTCTGAACGATTTATCGTTCATTTCTACTGATGAACGGCTTTTAGGATTTGTCCAATTCAAATCAGCACTTGTGTAAGGTTGTTCTGGTACGATTTCAAACAAATTCCCCTGCACAACTTCATTTAATCTTTCTGCTACTTTTTTGGTTACACCACTTGCACTAAAATACGCTACTAAAGATTTACTCATTTTTACACTACTCCTTTTCATATTCTATTTGTGTTAATATAAAATTATCTGTTCTGAAAAAGTCTGGTGCTGTTGCACTTACCTTTTGATGAGCAACACTTTGAATAACTTTGTCAAAATCTTGTTTACTTTCTACATCAATCGTCATAGTAACAACATCACTTAGACCAATCCACCCTTTACTTTTTTCTACGATAATTTCTTTGATTTCCGGAAGTTCATTTTTCATGCTTCTCATCAATTCCATTTCTTTTTGGATTTCACTGTCAGTTACTCCCTCTTTGATTGTTGCAATAAAAATATGTCTTATCATTTTTCATCTCTCCTTTTTATTTCTGCCCGACATGAAACATTTTGAAAAATTTATCAATATCCTCTGCATTTTCGTGGTTCATAAATACATTTTCACCCAAGTCCAATTCTTCAATTTTTTTCATTTCTTCATCTGATAGTGAAAAATCAAATATATTAAAGTTTTCTTCCATTCTATTTTTATGAGTCGACTTAGGAATAGCGATTATTCCATTCTGAATTAGAAAACGTAATGCTACTTGCCCGCTTGTTTTATTATGCTGTTTTGCAATTTTCATTAAAACTTCATTCTCAAAAATACCTTGACTACCTCTGGCAAATGGTGCCCATGCTTCCAATTTTGTTCCATATCTCTCTAAAAACTTTTTATCATTTTTATGCTGTTGGAAAACATGAGTTTCTAATTGATTTACCATAGGCTTAATTTCACTGAAAGTTGCTAAATCCATAAATCTGTCGAGGTAAAAATTAGACACTCCTATTGCCCTTACTTTTCCTAATTTATATGCTTCCTCTAAGGCTTTCCATGTTCCGTAATAGTCATTGAACGCCTGATGAATAAGAACTAAATCAATGTATTCTATCTGTAATTTTTTCAAAGACTCATGAAGCGAAGCCTTTGCCTTTTCATATCCAGCATTTTCAATCCAAATCTTTGTTGTAATAAATAATTCTTCTCTAGGTACACCACATTTTATGATTGCATTACCAACACCTTCTTCATTGTAATATGCTTGTGCTGTATCAATCAGTCTATATCCAGTTTTAATTGCTTCCAAAACGCAACGCTCTGTTTCCTCATTGCTCATTGTGAATGTTCCATATCCAAGTGCAGGCATTTTTACGCCATTGCTTAAAGTGATAAACTCCATTTTTTTCAACTCCTTTTCATTTACTCATTCTGTAATTCATGCCGTAAAAAATCTATTTCCTGTAATTGATTTTCTTTTACATGAATTTCTTCAAGAATTTTTCTACGTTTTTCGCTTACTATCTGTATTCGTTTTTCTTTTGTTGAAGTGCCTAAATGTGAAAGTCTAATATATAATTCAATTTTTGCATTTGTGAACCCCAAATCATTAAGGATTGTATTGTATTTTTCACCCCTCATGTAAAGGTTCAATTTTCCACCCCTTTCAAAGAAAATAGGTGCACCAAGATAGCGGGTTATCTTGTTACACCTATATTTTAAAGTTCATTCATTGATATGTCTAATGCTTATGTTGGATTAACAGAAATACAAATATTGAATTTCTATTTTAATTATGTTTATAGCGGTCTTTTATAAAACTGATAAAGGTATTTGTTGCCTTAGAATATGATTGACGGTCTTTCCATGCAAGTACAGAAGTTAATTCAAGTTTAGGTTCAAAAGGAATAAACTTCATGTCATCATAATAATTATCTAACTTCACACAGATAACTGCTCCTTTTTTCTCTTTGGCAACAATTACAGCATTATACAATAGATTATAATTTGCACATGATTCCATTTCTTTCGCAAAATCCCCTGACCAACTTGCCAACTCATGATGAACTGGCGTATCAAGGTGTATTGTTATAACCTTTGTGCCTACTAATTCACCAGGGTAGATTACCTGTTTCTTAGAAAGGGGATTATCTTTATGAATGAGAACGCCCCATTGTTCTTTTGTCCTCATACGGATAAAATCATACTTTACGACATTCACTGGTTCTAATAACAAGCCCAAGTCTAAAGTACCTTGTTCCATACGTTCCTTAATATTTTCGTTGTTTCCGCTATATAACTCAAATTGTACGAAAGGGTATATGTTTTGAAAATCAGTGATAAGTTTTGCGATTTCTTGTGCACTTCTCATTTCTCCACAGCCAATTGCAATGTTTCCTGATAATACATCAGTATCTTGTTTTAATTCCGCCTGTGCCTTATCTGCCAAATTCACGATTTCCTGTGCTCTACGGCGAAATAATAAGCCGTCATTTGTTAAGTATATACTATGATTACTCCTTTGAAACAATTTGACACCCAATTCTTCCTCTAGCTGCATAAGCTGCCTTGAAAGCGTAGGCTGTGTGATATGAAGAAGTTGTGAAGCTCTTGTTATATTTTCTTCTCTTGCAACCATTAAAAAATAATTTAAAACTCTAATATCCATTTCCCCACCTGCTTTTTGTTTCATTATAGAATAATAGAAATACATTTACAACATTTCTCTTATACCTATATTCATTTGCAAGCAGGTAAATACAGGTTATTCCTTAATATCCTTTTGTTTAGGAAACTCCACATTCCCATTTTGAAATTATTTTATCACTAATCCTCAATTAATCAGTCAGTTGTTTTGAGATGATTTTTCTCTGTCATCATAAATATACTATTTCTCCAATATTTTCATTTTATACCACATGATTATAATTTTAACTCATTCTATAAAATAATAAACACTTCATAGCATACTAATAAAATAAAAAGTTAGCAGTTTGTCATGATCTTAATTATTTCTTTATCTGTTTCTTTCATTCCTTCTTTACCAAGACGAGCAACATTACGAATCGTATTCTCTACACCTTTAACAACGATTCCATCACCGTCTTTGAATTCTTGACCATCTAAATACATCTTATATCCAAGAATACCAGCATCCACACTAGCTGCAATTTTTGCCGCACAAGAAGATTTTGCACCATCACAAATAATTCCTGAAGTTATTGCTAGTGAATTTACAATTGTGTGAGCAATGCATTCATAATCAGCACCATATAAATAAGCAATTCCACATCCAGCTGCACATCCGGCACTAACAGCCCCACAATAAGCAGATAAACGACCAATTCCATTTTTTTGATGAATCGCAATCAAATTTCCTAGTACTAAAGCACGGTATAACTTCTCATCATTAACATTTAGCTCTTTTGCATATTCAATGATTGGTAAAGAAACGGTCATTCCTTGATTGCCGCTTCCAGAGTTAATAACAACTGGCAATTCACACCCTGACATTCGTGCATCACTTCCTGCAGCGGCAAATGCCTTTGCACGAGTAATAATATCCTGTCCTGAATTTAATAAAACACTACCAATATTGGCGCCATAATTATTAGTTAATCCTTCTTTTGCAATGGCACTATTATAAGCAATTTGTCTTGAAATAATCTCTTTGACATCATTTAGATCAACAATATTGGCAAATTCCAAAATATCCTTAACGTTTAGGCTACAACGATCAATTACCATTTCATTATTACAAATTTTATTTTCTTTAGAGAATAAAACTCTATGATTTTTTTCAATTGATATAATATTAGTGTGTTGATCAACAATTCTGACCATGGCATAATTATCATCATCAAATAAAGTAATTTTAATATCTAAGATATGCTCCGTTTCTAATGGTCTTACTATAATACAATTATGCTCTAAATAATCTTTTATTTCCTTGATTTGATCTTTTTTTACATCAGCAATTACTTCCAATACCTTGTTCGCATTGCCAGCAATTATCCCTGCTGCTACTGCTGCTTCAATCCCTTTTAATCCGTTTGTATTAGGTACAATTACACTCTTAACATTTTTTATAATATTACCACTTATTTCAACTAGACAGCGTGTTGGAGTAGTTCCTAAAATATCACGGGCCTTACTAGCACAATAAGAAAGAGCAATTGGCTCTGTACACCCCATCGCCGGTACTAATTCCTCTTTTAAGATTTGTACATATGTCTGATATTTTATTTCATCAAGTGCCATTTTTATGCCTCCTTCTATTGTAATTATAATCTTATCGTCTTTTTTTACTTTTTACAATAAACGTTTATAAAAATTACTCGATTTTATAGTTGTATACATGTATTTATACATGTTACAATGTAGAAAATAATTAAAAGGAGATTAATAATTACAATGAACTTAATTATACCTGAAAACTACGATCCAGTTTTGGATCTTCGTCAAACCCAGGAAGCAATTAAATATATTCGTGATACTTTCCAAAAAGAGATTGGACGCGCTCTACATTTATCAAGAATATCTGCTCCGCTATTCGTTCAAAAAAGTAGTGGTTTAAATGATAACTTAAATGGTTTCGAATCACCTGTCTCATTTACTATTAATGAAATACCTGGAGAACAAATTGAAGTAGTTCATTCACTAGCTAAATGGAAAAGAATGGCACTTAAAAAATACGGTTTTAAAATGCATGAAGGTTTATATACAAATATGAACGCCATTAGAAAAGATGAAGAAGTTGATAATTTACATTCTTATTACGTAGATCAATGGGATTGGGAAAAAGTGATCGCTAAAGAAGAACGTACTGAAGAAACTTTAAAACGTCATGTTAAAAAGATTTTTAAAGTAATCAAACATATGGAACATGAGGTATGGTATAAATATCCACATGCTGTAAACCGCCTTCCTGATAAAATTCATTTCTTTACATCTCAAGAATTAGAAGATCGTTACCCCGATTTAACTCCTAACGAAAGAGAAACAGCGATTTGTAAAGAATTAGGATGTGTTTTTGTAATGGGCGTAGGCTGTAAATTAAAAAGTGGAATTAAACATGATGGTCGGGCTCCTGACTATGATGATTGGAATTTAAATGGGGATATTTTATTCTGGTTTGAACCATTACAATGTGCATTAGAAATTTCTTCAATGGGAATTAGAGTCGATGAAGATACACTTGTAAAACAATTAGAAGCTGAAAATTGTTTAGATCGTCTTAAACTCCCTTATCATAGTCAAATCGTTAACAAAGAATTACCATACACAATTGGTGGTGGAATCGGGCAATCAAGACTATGTATGTTATTATTGAAAAAAGTTCATGTTGGAGAAGTTCAGGCAAGTATTTGGCCACAAGAAATGATTGATGAATGTACTAAACACAATATTAATTTACTATAAAAAACATTGGAAGATACTCCAATGTTTTTTAATTATGACGATAATAGTCACATAGGTATTCTTTTGCAGCAGCTTTACCAATTGATTTATCTACATCATTTCCAGTTAAATATATAATTGCATCATGCCATTCTTTCATACTATAATCATCAACATTTAAAGACAGAATTGCAGAATACAATACATCTTTACCAACATACCTTAAATCAGAAATAATCATACAATTTGTAATATTTCTTAATTGACCTAATAACTCTTCTTTTTCCACTTCTGTACCCCTCAATATCTTATTAAATATATATTATTTACCACATAACACGTATTATGTGGTATTTGATTAACAAGAACTATTCTTCTGAATATCATTTTACATCATTAAGTTAATTTTAACAAGGAATTTGAAATATTATTAACAGCATTTTTATGGGAATCTCGGACAATTATTTTCTTTTTTTCTAAAATATATATTTTTTAATATTTTTAAAAATTTATTCACACTTAAAAGAACCTCAAATTTTTAATTTTTTAAGGTTGTTTTTGCAGTGTTTATTTTTTATAGTAGTTTACCACATAATACGTGTTATGTGGTATTTGATTTTTATTTTAATTATTTTTTCGGTTAGAAAATACTAGATCCATCTGATCAAAATATCTTTTAAATTCACGACCACTTGACATTGTATAAATACGAGTAGTGTCCATACTTGAATGTCCTAATAAATCTGCTAAACGTGCAATATCTTTTTTTAAATTATAGTAAGTAACCGCAAAAAGATGACGTAAATTATGAGGATAAACTTTACTGCGCTCAACCTTAGCATCATCACACAAATCTTTCATCGCTTTCCAAATATTACTGCGATCTAACGGTCTTCCGCTTCTGGTTACAAATATTGCCCCATTTTCAATTTTATTTTTATGACAATATTTTAATAAGATTCTTTTTAGATCATCACTAAAAAAAATTTCTCTTACTTTTCCTTTATTATATATTTGCGCATACCCATCCTTAAGTGCTTGGACTGTAATGTATCGATGTTCGCTAACACGTATTCCAGTTGAGCAAATTGCTTGCAGTAAAACATATAGACGCTCGTTTTTTTGCTTTCGAGCAGCATTAACTAATCGTTTATATTCATCTTTTGATAGTTCTTTGCTTTCTTCTAAAAAAACTCTTTTTTGAATTTTTAGTTCTTTGATTTTACATTCTAGCCAACCATTATATTCAAAAAACTGATTTAATGCTGCAAGCATACTATTTATACTAGTAGGCTTATATGATTTCATTAATTCTTCTTTATATAATTTAACTAATTCCTTGGTAACTTCCTTTTTATCCGCATATTGATAAAATTTTTCAATATCCCGTATATATTTAGTTATTGTTGCTAAACTTTTTTCTTCATCAATTAGATGATTTTTGTAATTAACGATTAATTTTTGATTTATTTCTCTTTTATTCATCTATAATAATCTCCTTAATCTCAATAATCTAATATAAAATAATAACATATACATCTCATATTATTAAATAAATCATATATATTATTGGATTTTTTACGAAAAATAAACAAACAAAAAGAAGAAGTAATTTATCTTTACATCTTCTTTATTCAAACATCTTTTTTTTACTTATATACCAGTCAACTACCTCTAATACACCATGTTCCTCATTAGAGGAAATTGTGTAATCCGCAATTTTCTTAATTGCTTCTTTTGCATTTGCCATGGCAAAACCATATGTAGCCTGCTCAAGCATCTCTAAATCATTACCACTATCCCCAAATGCCATTGTTTCGGCATCACTAATTTTCCAACGTTCCATTAACAGGTTAATTCCATGTGCTTTATTAATCCCAGGGATAATCAAATCAATTCCAAAATGTCCACAATCAACTGGTGTCATAATATGTCCGATCTTCTCTTTCAATTCTGTTAAAATCGTTTCAAAATTATCTTTTGAACAATGCAGATATATCTTAAAAATAGTATCATCAAAATCATCAAAGTTATCTACTTTAGCAAGACGATGATAGTAAAAGTTCATTGTATTATAAAAATCTTCATCTATGTATTTACTAATATAAGCACTTTTTCGACCACAGACAATTTTTTCTACTTCAGGATATTGATTAACTACCTTTAAAACTGTCTGAATATCCTCTTTTGCAAGTTTTGCAACAAAAACATCTTTTCCTTGATCAACGATATAAGCTCCGTTTTCAGCAATGAAAGCTAACTCGTTATGAATATCTGGAAAAAAAGATCTTAGTTGATAATATTGATTCCCACTAGCAACTACAAAATGAATTCCCTTTTCCTTCATAAATTCGTATTGCCTCGTAAATCGTTCTTGATCATATTCATTATTATTTGTTAAAAAAGTTCCATCCATATCTACTGCTATTAATTTTACATTCATATTTACATCCTTTCCATCTTTCGTTATAACGTGACGTATCTTTATATAACTTAGTATATATTGTTTATAAAAAGATTGTAGATTATTTCATAAAATGAAAAAATGACTGGAAACCAGTCATTTTCTACTATTTATTTAATTCGATTTTAGCAAGTTCTTTAGCTAAACCAATATAAGAAGCCGGTGTCATATCAACTAAAGTTTGACGATCTTGATCTGATAAGATATCCAGACTTTCAGCAAATTTTAGAATATCCTCTTTAGAAATACTTTTACCTCTTGTTAAAGCTTTTAAAGTATCATAAGCATCAGGTACTCCATACTTTCTTAACATTGTTTGAATTGGTTCTGCTAATACTTCCCATTTTTCATTTAAGTCACTAGCTAGTTTGTCTTTATTAACTACACACTTAGCCAACCCATTCATCGTTTCATTGATGGCTTGTAAAGAATAACCAAATGCTAAACCTAAATTTCTTTGGCTTGAAGAGTCTGATAAGTCTCTTTGCATTCTTGACTTAGGAAGTTTATTAGATAAAGCAATACAGATATTATTAGACATATCAATATTAGCTTCACTGTTTTCAAAGCGAATAGGATTTACTTTATGTGGCATAGTACTGCTTCCAACTTCACCTTTAACTGGAATTTGTTTAAAGTATTCCATTGAAATATACAGCCACATATCAACATCAAAATCGACTAATACATTATTGAAATGACGAATACCATCCAAAATATGACAAGTATAATCATGACTTTCAATTTGAGTAGTCAATGGGTTAAATGTTAAACCTAAGTACTCTTCAACAAATTTTTTTGCTAAAACTTGCCAATCTTCATTAGGGAAAGCCGTTAAAATAGCACTATAGTTACCTGTTGCACCATTGAACTTAGCTTTGATTTTAACTGCTTCAACATTTTCAATACTAGACAAAAAACGATAAGCATAAACTTTAAATTCTTTACCAATTGTTGTTGGTGTTGCAGGTTGTCCATGAGTATGCGCCAACATAGCATCATTACTATGTTCTTCAGCCCATTTATCAATGATAGCTGCAAATTCTTTAGCTTTTGGTAACCATACATCTTTTAATCCATATTTTAGCATGCAAGCATATGAAGTATTATTAATATCTTCAGATGTACAACCAATGTGAACAAAGCTTTGTAAATATCCAAATCCTAAAGCATCAACTTTTTCATCAATAAAATACTCCACTGCTTTAACATCATGGCGTGTTGTATTTTCAATTTCTTTAATTCGAGCAAAAGAGTCGTAATTAAACTCACCTGAAATAGTAGTAAGTTTATCCATATCTTGTAAATCAAATTTAGCTAAAACGTCACTTTCAACATTTTCAATTAAGAACTTTAGCCATTGAATCTCAACGAAAACTCTATATTTAACTAATGCATATTCAGAGAAATATTCTCCTAAAGCATCTTTAACACCTGAATAGCGACCATCTAATGGACACAGGGTTAGACATTCAAATTCTTGTTTTTCCATTCTATTTTCCACCTTTAAAATAATCTACACCAGCTTCAAATAATTTTTGGTCCATTTCACCATAAACATTTTTAAAGCGGTTTTCACCTTGACGCTCACTATGTCCCATCTTACCAATAACACGTCCATCTAGAGAAACAATTCCTTCAATCGCATACATTGAACCATTAGGGTTGTATGGTGTTTGCATTGTTACCTTACGATTAGGATCAACATATTGTGAGAACACTTGTCCATTTTCAAACAATTCTTCAATCACTTCCTCAGGAGCTACAAAACGCCCTTCTCCATGACTTACTGGAATTGTATGAATATCATCAACATTGACATATTTTAACCATGGTGATTTAACACTTCCAATACGCGTATCAACCATCTGAGAAACATGGCGACCAATTGTATTGAATGTTAATGTTGGATCATCTTTAGACATTTCTTGAATTTTACCATATGGTAATAATCCTAATTTAACTAATGCTTGGAATCCATTACAAATTCCGATCATTAAACCATCACGATTATCTAATAAATCCGTAATTGCTGCTTTTAAACGTGGATTCTTCAATACTGTGGCAATAAATTTACCAGAACCTTCAGGTTCATCGCCAGCACTAAAACCACCTGGTAACATTACAATATTAGCTTGTTTAATGGCAACTTCTAATTCATCAATTGAATCTTTAAGCATTTGTTCAGTCTTATTTCTAATTAAAACTAATTGAACTTTAGCTCCCGCTTTTTCAAAAGCACGTTTTGAATCATATTCGCAGTTAGTTCCTGGGAATACTGGAATAACAACTAGAGGTGTTTCTACTGTTACTTTTGGTTTAAGATCTGATCTTGTTTTACAAGCTGCCACTTTGATTTTACTAGTAGGTGCTTTTTCTCTTGTTGGATATACTTTTTCTAGAGGCGCTTTATTAATTGCATAAGCTTCATCTAATGAAATTGTTTCACCACCATAAGATAATAATTCACTATCATTAGTAGTTCCAACAATACGATAATTATCAAAGATACTTAAATCTTTTTCAGATTTAACCTCAATAATAATATTACCATAATCACGCACTATGTAGCTTTCAAGACTATTTTCATTATTAAAAGCTACTCCAACACCATTACCAAAAGCCATTTTACTAACGGCTTCAATAACACCACCATCTTTAACAGTATAAGCACTATAGATTTTCTTATCTTTCATTAATTCCATAATCGCATCGTATTGTTTTTGAAGATGATTAAAATCAAATATATGATATTGATCTTTATTAATAATAATTTCAGCTAAAACATGACCAGTTTCTTTAATTTCAGGTGTCATGATATCATTAACATCTCCACTTGTAATAGCAAAAGAAACTAGAGTTGGTGGTACATGTAAATCTTCAAAAGATCCTGACATACTGTCTTTTCCACCAATTGAAGCTAATTTTAACGCACTTTGAACACGGTATGCCCCTAATAAAGCAGCCGTTGGTTTTCCCCAAGTAATTGGGTTGTCTAGAAGTTTCTCAAAGTATTCTTGGAATGAAAATCTAATTGTATGATAATTTCCACCCATAGCCACAATCTTCGCTACCGATTCAACAATTGCATACATTGCTCCGTGATATGGTGACCATTTTGAAATCAATGGATTATAACCATAAGTCATAACTGAAGCTGTTGTTGTCTCTTTTCCTAACACTGGAATCAATGCTGCCATTCCTTCAGTTTCAGTATGATATTTAATTCCACCAAATGGTGATAATACTGTTCCATTACCAATTGAAGAGTCAAATCTTTCAATTAACCCTTTTTGTGAAGCAACACTTAATTTTGATAAAGTTTCTTTCACAGTTTCAACAAAACTAGTTTGTGACTGTTTATCAAAAGGTGTCTTTTCAAAATCTGGTAAAGTGATCTTAACATCTTGATAACGTTTAGCGCCTGCAGCATCAAGAAAATCACGAGAAATATTAACAATATCTTCACCCATATGTTTCATTACTAATCTGTTTTGATCAGTAACCACTGCAACTTGAACTACTTCTAGGTTTTCTTTAGCACACTCAGCTTTAATGAAATCCGCATCTTTTTCATCAATTACAATAGCCATTCGTTCTTGTGATTCAGAAATAGCTAACTCTGTTCCTGTTAACCCTTCATATTTTTTCAAGACTGCATCTAAATCGATTACTAATCCTGGAGCTAATTCACCAACGGCAACACAAACACCACCAGCTCCAAAGTCATTACAACGAACCACTTTTTCACTAACTTCTTTATTTCTAAATAAACGTTGAATTTTTCTTTCTTCAACCGGGTTTCCTTTTTGAACTTCAGCCCCAGCTGTTTCAATTGATTTAACATCGTGAGATTTAGAAGAACCTGTCGCTCCTCCAATACCATCACGTCCAGTACGACCACCAATCAATAAAACTATATGATCTTTTAAAGGTTCTAGACGTTTTACTTGTTCTTTTGGTGCCGCTGCAACAACTGCTCCTAATTCCATTCTTTTAGCTACATATCCGTCATCATAAATTTCATGAACATAACCTGTAGTTAACCCAATTTGGTTACCATAAGAAGAAAAACCATGGGCAGATTCTTGACACAATTTACGTTGAGGTAACTTACCAGCCATTGTTTCTGCTAATGATTTACGAGGATCTCCAGCCCCTGTAATCCGCATACTTTGATATACATAAGCGCGACCAGATAACGGATCCCGGATTGCTCCACCTAAACAAGTAGCAGCTCCACCAAATGGCTCAATTTCAGTTGGATGGTTATGTGTTTCATTTTTAAACATTAATAACCATTGCTCATCACCATCAGTTGTATGTACCGTAATCTCAACTGAGCAGGCATTAATTTCTTCAGATACTTCCAAATCATCTAAATAACCAGTTTTACGTAACTCTTTCATTGAGATTGTGGCTAAATCCATCAATGTTAAAGGTCGTTTTGTATCAATACCATAAACTAAATGACGACTAGTTTTATAATCCTCAATATCCTTTTCTAAGATCTCTTTAAAAGCTCCATTTTCAATATCTAAATCTGTAATAACTGTTGCAAATGTTGTATGCCGGCAGTGATCAGACCAATAAGTATCTAATACTTTTAATTCAGCTTCAGTAGGATCTCTTTTTTCTTCATTTTTAAAATAATCTTGAGTTACTTTTAAATCTTCATAGTTCATAGCCATACCATTGTCAGTTAAGAACTTTTCAAGACCGGTTTTATCTAATTCATTAAACCCATTAATTGTAGGCACCGGTTTAATTTCTGGAGCAACATCATTTAAATCAGCTGGTTTTTCTAAACTAGCAAGACGCTGATCAACAGGATTAATCAAGAAGCTTTGAATCTTCGTCAAAATTTCATCTTTATCGCCTTTAAAAGTAATGGCAAATACCCGTGCACATTTAACTTTAGCACTACTATTCCCTGTTAAAATAGCAAAGCATTGTTCACATGAATCTGCTCTTTGATCATATTGACCAGGTAAAAATTCGATTGCAAAAACTACTTCTTGATTATTAGTAGGAAATTCTTCTTGATAAACATCGTCGACCATTGGTTCAGCCAAGATAGTGTTGATTCCTTGTTTTAAAATGCCATCACTAACTCCTTGAACATCATAACGGTTGATAATTCTTAAGGTATCAATTTCTAACCCTAATTGTTCAATTAAATTATGTTTAATTTCGTTTGCTTCTGTTGCATACGCTGTTCTTTTTTCAACGTAAATACGCTTTACATCACTCATTTTCATCCCCCTATCTAAGTCCGATATCACTTCGGTAATATTTGCCTTCAAAATCAATCTTTTTTGCTACCGCATAAACTTTTTCACGAACCTCATCTAATGAAACTCCTGTAGCACAAATATTTAAGACCCGACCACCATTAGTAACTAATTTTCCATCTTTGATTGCTGTCCCCGCATGGAAAACAACACAGTCATCACAGTCATCAATATTCTCTATTTCAATTCCTTTTTGATAATTACCTGGATATCCTCCACTTGAAAGAACTAAACAAGCAACGTGTTGATTATTCCATTTAACTTCAACATCTTTTAAAGTTTTTGTAGCACAACCAACCATGATATCATATAGATCACTATCTAAGCGAAGCATAATTGATTGTGTTTCAGGATCACCAAAACGAACATTAAATTCTAATACTTTCGCTTTACCATCTTCAATCATTAAACCAATAAACACAACACCGCGATAGTCCATATTATCATCTTTTAATCCTTGCATAAAAGGATCAAGAATATCTCTTTTAATTACCTCATCCATACCTTCTGGCATAAATGGATTTGGTGAAACAGTTCCCATACCACCAGTATTAGGACCCTTATTCCCATCAAAAATTTGTTTATGATCTTTAGCACTTACCATTGGAACAATTGTTTCTCCATCTGTAAAACAAAGAAGTGAACATTCAAATCCGGTTAAAAATTCTTCTAAAACAACTTTACTTCCTGCTCCATCAAGACTTCCGTCAATCATCATTTCTTTTAAAGTTACAGTAGCATCTTCATGGTTGTCAACAATAACGACTCCTTTTCCTGCTGCTAAACCATCAGCCTTAATAACTAACGGATAATCAAATTCGCTAATTGCTTTAACGGCTTCATCATAACTATTAACTTCTTTATATTTAGCAGTTGGAATACTGTGTCTAATCATAAAGTCTTTTGAAAAAGCTTTACTACCTTCCAATGTAGCTGCATGTTTAGTTGGTCCAAAAGCCATTAACCCGGCTGCCTCTAAATCATTTGCTAGACCATTACAAAGTGGTACCTCTGGTCCTATAACAGTTAAATCAATTTGATGTTCTTTAGCAAAATTAACGATCATTTCATTATCTTCAACCTTACCATCAATACACTCACCAATTTTAGCAATTCCCGGATTCCCTGGAATCGCATAGATTTTATCTACCTTACTGCTTTGATTCAATTTATACGCAATGGCGTGTTCACGACCACCACTACCAATTACAAGTACTTTCATATATTCTAGGCCTTTCTATTAATGTCTAAAATGTCTGTATCCAGTAAATACCATTGGGATACCTTTCTCATTACAGAAATCAATTGAATCTTGATCTCGAACCGATCCCCCTGGTTGGACGATTGCTCCAATTCCAGCTTTATATGCTACCTCAGCACAATCGCTAAATGGGAAAAAGGCATCACTAGCAAGAACTGCACCTTTAAAATCTTTATCTTTATTATTGATAATCGCATTTTCTAAAGCCCAGATTCTTGATGTTTGTCCACCACCAACAGCTAATGTAACACCATCTTTAACGATACAAATAGCATTTGACTTTACAAATTTAACGACCCGCATACCAAATTCCATATCTTTAAGTTGAGCTTCTGTAGGTTTGGCAGTTGTTACACAATTCATTTCTTTAATCATTTCAGTATTGATATCTTGAACTAAAACTTTACCCTCTAAATATTTAATATCATATTTAGCTTCACGCACATATAGATTTTTAAGTTTTAAGATTCGTAAATTTTTCTTTTTCTTCAATACTTCTAAAGCATCATCATCAAAGTCAGGTGCAGCTACGATTTCTAAGAAGATCTTATGCATTTCTTCAGCCGTTTTTTTATCGATTTTATAATTTACTGCTACAATTCCGCCAAAAATACTTTGAGGATCAGCCTCATAAGCTTTCATATAAGAATCATAACCATCTTTGCCAATCGCTACCCCACAAGGAGTTGAATGTTTAATCGCAGCTGTAACAATTTGATCTTTAAATTCACGTACTACGGCAATAGCACCATATAAATCATTAACATTGTTGAAAGAAATTTCTTTACCGTGTAATTGTTCATAATCCAATAAAGTTTCTTGCACAAATGGATCAACATAGCCGTTAGCTCTTTGTTGAGAATTTTCACCATAACGCAAATGTTCCGTTTTCTTTAAGGAAATGTTTAAAGTATCTGGGAAATCATCCCCTACAACACCTGCAAAATAACGAGAAATCATCGCATCATAAGCGCCAGTAGTTGAAAATGCTTTATATGCAAGATTTAATCTAAAATCAAAATCATCAGTTTTATCTTTGATTGCAGTTAAGACGTTATCATAATCAGCAGGATCGGTAACGATTAAAACATCTTTAAAATTCTTTGCTGCTGAACGAATCATCGATGGTCCCCCAATATCGATATTTTCAATCATATCTTCCATCGGTTTACCAGCTTTTAACGCTTTTTCAAATTCATATAAATTAACACAAACCACATCAATTGGTTGGATGTCCATTTTTTTAACTGTGTCAACGTGTTCTTGAAGATCACGACGGAATAATAATCCACCATGAACTTTTGGATGTAAAGTTTTAACTCGACCATCTAAGATTTCAGGAAATCCGGTTACATCATCAATTGCAATACATGGTACATTTTCTGCTTGTAATTTAGCCATCGTTCCCCCAGTGGAAACAATTTCAAAACCTAAATCTACTAGGCCTTTACAAAAATCAACGATACCATCTTTATTAGTAACACTAACTAATGCTCTTTTCATTTTAAATCACCTTAGCCCTTTCATTTTCAACAATAATTTTACCATCACAAAATAAAGCAACTGCTTTAGGTAAAATGCGATGTTCAATTTCTAATACCCGTGCTTGGATATCTTCAGCATTATCTAAATCATCAATATTGCACGCCTCTTGAAGAATAATCGGTCCTCCGTCAACCTCACTACTAACAAAATGAACTGTTGCACCAGTCACTTTTACCCCTCGCGCTAAAACTTTTTCATGAACATGCATTCCATAATGCCCTGGTCCACAAAATGATGGAATCAATGAAGGATGAATATTAATAATTTTATTAGGATAAGCATCAATCAATACATCCGTAAGGATCGCTAAATATCCCGCTAAAACAACTAGACCAACATTGCGTTCTTTTAACATTTTAACAATTAATTCATCATCTTTACGCACTACAGCAGTTTCAATTCCTGCCTGTCTTGCACGTTCAAGTCCATATGCATTCTTACGATTAGAAATAACGATTGCAATTTCACCATTGATGCTGTTATTTTTAACAGCATCAATGACCGATTGCAAGTCTGTTCCTCCCCCAGAAACAAAGACAGCAATTTTTAGCATAATTGCACTCCTTTGTCACCTGCTTCAATACTTCCAATAATATAACATTCATCACCTGCTGCTTTAATTGCCGCCATACTAGTTTCAATATCAGCTGAATCTAACGCAATGACCATACCTAATCCCATGTTAAATGTGTTATACATCATTTCCTCTGCAATATCACCTTTTTTAGCAATCAGATCAAAAATTGCGGGTACTTTATAGCTATCTTTTTTAATAACTGCTTTTACTCCATCGGGTAACATTCTTGGGATATTTTCATCAAAACCACCACCAGTTATATGAGAGCAGCCTTTTATTCTTACCCCAGCATCTTTAACATTTTTTAATGCTTTTACATAAATTCTAGTTGGTGCAATTAGGGCTTCGCCTAATGTTTTTCCAAGTTCATCATAATATGTATCTAAGGTTTCTTTATTCATCTCAAATACGTTTCGAACTAATGAGAATCCATTACTATGAACTCCACTTGAAGCAATTCCCACTAAAACATCACCTGGTTTAATGTTTTCACCATTAATAATATCTTTTTTATCAACCACCCCGACTGCAAAACCAGCTAGATCATAGTCGTCTTCAGGCATTAATCCAGGATGTTCCGCTGTTTCACCACCAACTAAAGCACAACCAGATTGTTTACAGCCTTCAGCAACCCCACTTACGATCGTCGCAATTTTTTCCGGATAGTTTTTTCCACACGCAATATAATCAAGGAAGAACAATGGTTCTCCACCTGAACAGGCAATATCATTAACACACATTGCAACTGCATCAATACCAATTGTATCATGTTTATCCATTACAAAAGCAAGTTTTACTTTTGTTCCGCATCCATCAGTTCCTGATAAAAGAACAGGTTCATCCATATCTTTGATTGCACTTAAATCAAATGCTCCTGCAAAACCACCAAGACCACCTAAAACCTCCGGACGCATTGTTTCCTTAACGTGTTTTTTCATTAATTCAACTGATTTGTATCCTGCTTCAATATCTACTCCAGCCTTTTTGTAATCCATTTTTTAATCTCCTTTATTATTTTTGCATTCTTGCTAATACTGCTTTATAAGTTTCGATTAAATCACCAATATCTTGTCTAAATACATCTTTATCGTATTTTTGATTAGTTTCAACATCCCATAAACGACAAGAATCTGGAGAAATTTCATCAGCTAACAAGATTTGACCATCAGGTGTTTTCCCAAATTCAATTTTAAAATCAACTAATTTTAAATTTAAGCTTAAGAAAAATTCCTTTAATAATTCATTTATTTTTAATGTTTCTTGTTTAATAAAATTATATTCTTCTCTTGTACATAGTTTTAAGGCAACTGCGTGATCTTCATTAATCAATGGATCACCATAATCATCATTTTTATAACTTAATTCAAAAATTGGTTCGTCTAAAACGATTCCTTCAGGAGCTCCTAATCTTTTACAAAAAGACCCTGTTGTAATATTTCTAATAATTACTTCTAATGGGAAGATATCAACTTTTTTTACTAAAATATCTCGTTCATTTAATTTCTTGATCATATGAGTTTTAATTCCTGCTTCTTCTAACATATCAAAGATAATGCAAGAAATTGTATTGTTTAAAACTCCCTTACCTTCAAACTGATCATGTTTTACACCATTTCCAGCAGTTGCGTCATCTTTATAATGAATCAAATATTCACCTTCTTTATCTGTTTTGTAAACTTGTTTTGCTTTTCCTTCATATAATAATTCTGCCATTTTGATTTCTCCTCTTATCTTTTATTTATATTTTGCAATAACTTCTTCATTAGCACTCATTGCTTGCTTTTCCATATCTTTACGATATGCTAATAACTTTTCTTTAATCTTATCATGTTTGATTGCCATGATTTGTAACGCCAAATATGCAGCGTTCTTGCTCCCGTTAATTGCCACAGTAGCCACAGGAATTCCTGAAGGCATTTGAACGATTGATAGTAACGCATCCATACCATCTAATGTAGCCCCGCTAATTGGTACCCCGATAACTGGCAATACTGTTTGAGAAGCGACAACTCCAGGTAAAGCTGCTGCCATTCCAGCCGCTGTAATAATTACTTCGGTTCCATCAGTTTCTGTTTCTTTAATAAATGTACTTAATCCTAAATGTGCCCGATGAGCTGAAAGACATCTTACATTTACTTCAACACCATAGTCTTTCAAAATTCCAATTGCTGGTTCAACCTTACTTAAATCGCTTGTAGAACCCATAATAATTGCTACTTTCATAATTTCTTCCTTTCTTTTTAAACCACTAAAAGTGACAATGAGTCACTTTTAGAATAAGCCTACTATCTTACCATCTTTATCAATGTCCATATTAACCGCTGCCGGACGTTTTGGTAATCCTGGCATTCTCATAATACTTCCAGAGATAGCTACTAAAAATCCTGCTCCAGCAGATGGGATAAGATCATTAATCTTAATCGTAAATCCGCTAGGGCGACCAAGCAGCGTCGGTTGATCAGATAAAGAGTATTGGGTCTTAGCTACACAGATTGGTAAATCAGCTAATCCTTGTGCTTCGTACTTTTTCATCTTTGTTAATACTTTTTTATCAAACGCTACTCCGTCAGCACCATAGATTTCTTTCGCGATAGTTTCAATTTTTTCTTTGATTGATAAATTTAAATCATATAATGGTTGATAATTAGCTTCTTTAGTATCTAAGATTTCTAATAGTTTTTCAGCAAGCTCGATTCCCCCATCAGCACCTTTTTCCCATACTTTAGAAATAGCTACATCAACACCCATTTTATTACATGTATCTTTTAATAATTGCAACTCTGCTTCACTATCAGTTGGAAAAGCATTGATTGCTACCACTGAAGGCAGGTTATATTTCGCAATATTTTCAATATGTTTTTCTAAATTTTTAATTCCTTTTGCTAAAGCTTCAAGATTTTCTGTGCCTAACTCTTTTTTATCAACACCACCATGCATTTTTAGCGCTCTAACAGTTGCAACGATCACAACTGCTTGAGGATCAAGATTAGCTTGACGACATTTTATATCTAAGAATTTTTCTGCTCCTAAATCAGCACCAAATCCTGCTTCTGTAATTGCATAATCACCTAATTTAATAGCTAATTTAGTTGCCATCACTGAGTTACATCCATGAGCAATATTAGCAAACGGTCCCCCATGAACAAAGACCGGCGTATGATCTAATGTTTGTACTAAGTTTGGTTTAATTGCGTCTTTTAATAATAAAGTAACTGCACCAGTTGCTTCAATATCATTTACTGTGACTGGATTTCCAGCATAGTCATAAGCAACGATCATTTTACCTGCTCGTTCTTTTAAATCTTCAAGGCTCGTTGCCAAACATAAAATTGCCATTACTTCACTAGCGACAGTAATATCAAAACCGTCTTCTCGAGGCATTCCATTGACTTTTCCGCCAAGACCACAGATAGTATTACGTAAAGCGCGATCATTTAAATCAACAACTCTTCTCCAAACAATATTACGTACATCGATATTTAGAGGATTTCCCTGATGAATAGAGTTATCAAGCATTGCCGCAATAAGATTATTAGCAGCAGTGATTGCATGGATATCACCAGTAAAATGTAAATTAATATCTTCCATTGGAACTACTTGTGCATATCCTCCACCGGCAGCTCCACCTTTGATCCCAAAACATGGCCCTAAAGATGGTTCTCTCATTGCCACAACTGATTTTTTTCCTAACTTATTTAAGGCTTGAGACAATCCGATCATCGTTGTCGTCTTACCTTCCCCAGCTGGAGTAGGATTAATTGCAGTAACCAAGATCAATTTTCCATCAGGATTGTTTTCCAGCCGATTAATCGCCTCAAGTGCAATCTTGGCTTTATACTTACCATATAATTCTAAATCATCATCTTCTAAACCAACCTTTTTAGCAATCTCACTAATTGGTTTCATCTTTGCACTTTGTGCAATTTCAACATCAGTTAACATAACGCCACCCTTTCAAATATAATTTTTAAATAAACATTCTAAGGTCACCAATAATCAAAACAAAAATACACCTAATTTATATCATATTTCGGCTTTTTTCTCAACCAGTACAGTTGTTTTAAAACCACTCTTTTCGCCCTCAAAACAAGCAATTTGACCAAAGAATTAAAAAAGAGCCTACACTCGTCCAGACTCTTGCCCAGACGGTCGGCTCTTACATGATTATACTCCCTGTGGTTAATTCCACTTCCGTCAGTCGTATAACTATTTGCATAATATCATTTATTGATTCAAGATTCAAGCATTTACAAAAAAATTGTCGCATTTTAAACTCAACAAAAATAATTGATAATAAAAATAATTACTAACGGAATTATCATTATAAACAACTCTTTGATTAAAATAGCATCATCACGGCTTTCTAACTTATCTTTGATGGTCTGTTCTGTATCAATTTGACGAGTTGGATAACCAACAAAACCACCACAACAAAAAGCTAAAACACCAATAAAAATAAATAAACAGATAATATTTAAAGTACCTTTACTGATACTATTAGCAAAACGGCTTCCCAATAACCCAACCAAGAAAACAATATAACCACTATAAAGAAAATATACTAATTTGCGCTTCATAATTATCACCCTCTATGTTAATTATAAAGCTAATATAATGAGATCACAAATATTATATATATTATTTTATAATAAAAGATGGTTTTATCCCATCTTCTAGTAACTATATTTTTGTATTTTAGTTAGTACTCTCTCTTTTTCATTACCTTCTAAAATTATTGGCTGATAATTATTTCGTCCTTTAACCGAGGTAACTGAACAAGGAATAATTTCGTGACTATCTCCAGTATAAACACCATCAGTGAAATTCATTGTAATTGAGTAAATCATTGAATCTGTATCACTAGGGTTGCGATTTCCACCAAAACAAAAGTTTCCTAATGAATAAACGATTTGTTTTCCATTATATTCTTCTGTTCCTTGAACAACATGCGGATGTGAACCCATAACTAAATCCGCACCACTATCTATTGAAAATTTTGCTAACTCACGCTGATCACTATTCGCATAGTATTCCCGCTCAATTCCCCAGTGATAAAAAACGACTACGGCATTAGCTCCCTGGTTATTTTTCAAGTCATTGATTGCTGCTTTAATTGTTGCACGCCCTTTTTCGTTATTCATTGATAAAGACATTGAACGATACCCCAAAAAGCCAATTTTAATTCCTTTAATTTCCTTGACACATGACGTTTCATAGCCAAAATAGCCAATTCCCTTTTCATCAAGTACTTGCTTAGTATCCGTCATCCCTTGTTCATAATAATCTTCTGAATGATTATTGGCAATAGAAACCAGCTCAACACTACCGCTAGTTAAAATATTAACATATTCTTTTGGTCCGCTAAAAGGAAACTGTTTTTCTACATGTGAAGTCGCACTTGTCAATGGGCCTTCAAGATTAACAATTGTAAGGTCATCATTTTCGAAAACATTTTTGACATTCTTAAAAAAATATGTAGCATCATTTCCCTGTTTGGCATACTCTTGATTAAACGATCCATCATAAGCTTGTCCTGCATAATTTCCCAATGTACAATCCCCTGCAAAATTTAATTTAATACTAGTATTGACAGGCTCTTTTTCTTCTGTTTTTTCTTCTTTCTTGACTGTTTCTTCTTTTTTATTCTTTTGATTCGATGATGAGCAGCCAACCACTAAAAATAACATCATCAAACAAATTAATATTTTCTTCATCTTTGCTGCACTCCTTTGTCCATTAGTATATCATATAATTAGATTCTTTTACATTAGATAAAACTTTGTTATAATACATCTTGGGAAGTGAAAACAATGATAAAAGAAATAAACAATAAAATGGATTATGATCACCTTTTAACTGAAAGTGATCCTAATATTAATTTAGTTAGAGATTACCTAGAAAATGGTGCTCTGTATGGCTTTTATTTAAAAGACGAACCAGTTTCATTCATTGCAGTAGAAATAATTGATGGCGAAGTTGAAATCAAAAATCTCCTTACATTAAGTGAACATCGTGGTCACGGCTATGCCAAAGCATTAATCAAATTTATTGAAGAAACGTACAATTCATATGATACTTTTCTAGTTGGTACTGCAAATTCCAGTCTTGAAAATATCACTTTTTATACACGTTTAGGATATGTTTATAGTCATCGGATTGAAAATTTCTTTATTGACTATTATCCTAATAAGATAATTGAAAACGGAATGCAGGCAACCGATTTAATGTATTTTAAAAAAAGTCGACAAGGCTTAAATTAAGAGCAAAGACATATTTGATATAATTATCTTTAAATAGCCAAGGCAAATAACCAAAATCTATTTAAGAGGGAATCATATCATCTAAACACTTTGCTTTTTTATTTATTATGATGTTTTTAAATCAGTATCTATGTTAGAATATTAATATAAGGCTGGTGAGAAAGATGATTGAACTTCCTGAAGCATATGCAATTGCTGATGACTTGGAAAAAGAAATACTTGGTAAGACTATAATTGATCTCGGGGGTAACTACACTGATCATAAATTTACTTTTTATGAAGGAAATCCTAATTCATACAAGGAATTATTAGTTGGTAAAAAAGTAACAGGTATTATTAAGCGAAATTACTATGTTGAAATAGTAATTGAGAATTACCGTTTAACCTTTCGTGACGGCGCTAATATTCGCTACTACCAAAAACCAACTAAATTAAAAAAAAGCAAATTACTAATTACTTTTGCTGATCAAAGTTTCATCAATGTAACAACATCAATGTATTGTTTTATTGGACTTTTTGATCAAATAACAGGATCAAATAATGAATATTATCAAACAGAATTAACCAGTATTGGTCCTTTAGATCAAGAATTTACTCTTAATTACTTTAAAACATTAATTACTGATGAAACTGAAAAACTCAGTATTAAAGCCTTTTTAGCAACTAAGCAAAGAATTTTAGGGATTGGTAATGGTGTTGCTCAAGATATTATGTTTAATGCCAAACTCTTTCCCAAACGAAGGATTAAGACATTAAATGAACAAGATATAAAAAATTTATATGATGCGCTTATTAGAACTCTAACAAAGATGGTCGAAAACCACGGTCGAGACAGTGAAAAAGATATATACGGAAATCCTGGTGGCTACAAAACTATCTTATGCGCTAAATCTTATAAAAGTGGTTGCCCAATCTGTCACTGTGAAATAAAAAAAGAACAATATCTAGGTGGTAGTATCTATTATTGTCCTAATTGTCAAAAATAAAAAAGTAAGATAGAAATTAATCTAAGGGCTATCAGGTAGATACACAAAATAAATAAAATTTTTAACCCGGCTAACTTAGTGATATGCTCCCACCTCCATAGATACCCATTTGGTTATTTCGTGTGTCTACTTTAGTGGAATCATCATATCATGTTTTCATCTACTTTTTTATCTTTCTGTTTAAATCAAAATAAAAACCTGTTTATTTTCAATCAGTTATAGCATTCACCTAATCATTTGAACTTAAATCTTTTATCTTCCATAAAGGATTTTCGTGAAGGATTTCCTTCAACTCGAAAAATCCTTTTATTTTTCACATCATATATGACCGACCAAACTGTATCCTTTCCTGTTTTTCGATCGTACTGACAAATATAACCATACCTACCTGATAATAAAGCAGCCGCATCATTAAAATCGTTGATTTTATCAGTTAAAATCGCTTCTTTGATAGTTTGATAGCGCTTTTGAGCTTGCCAATTATCAATAATATGATTATTATATTCCCGCATTGCTTCACTGAAGAACCAGTTAGTTGCAAAAGCATTCTGATTATTTCTATTGATTTTAATTTGTTTACTATTGCACTCAATCAATGCAATATCACCACCAGTATCAACCAGTGTAAAAGTTTGACTTGAAGCAATCGGTAATGTATTCAACAATTGAATTACTTCATCAACTGTTTTACACTTCTCCAAAAATAGCCGCAGCATCATTCCGGCATTTAGCCCCAGTTGTTTTACAGTCGGATAAACAGCAGTTAATCCAATTGCTAAACCATACTCGTTGATACCATCTTCCATCTCAACGCACGCTGTAGTGTTGCCATTAAACGCATATGAATCATTAGTAAATTGATATATACAATTAGTATACAGTTTTTCAATTTTTGTTAAAAAATCACTATTTCGTCCAAATAAGATTTCATTTTCATTTCTAAAAGCAAAACAAGAACAATGTACTTCTGGAACAATGCAGTACATACTCAACAAAACAGCACAAATACTTTTAAATGAACATTTTTGTCCATCAGCAATTCCCCTTATTTCTTCAATAATTTCTGGGAAAAATTTTTGATAAATCGGTAAACATTGTAAAGCAAAATCATAGTGCTCTAAAGTAATTTCAAAGGGTACATTAGTTAAAAACAGTTGCTTATGTTTTAATAAATTTCTCCCCCACTTAAATCCAATCTGATAATGTTCTCCTTTAAATCTTGAATGATACATAATTTTTCGCTCCTTTTTATAAGAGCCACCGGTAACTCATAATCCAAGCATAAATCAATAAAATTTTATTGTCAATGAATTAAATTTATTAAATCAATTACCCGTTTTACTTATTAAAAATCATGAAATTATCTATTTAAAGGCAAATATAATCACTCCTATGATAAAAAGAGATAGCGGAGCAATTAAAAACTAAAATCAAAATAACTAACGTACGTTTAGGAAAACTACTATTTATTAAAGACTTTAATATAAATAATTTATTTCCTCTTCTCCCCCTTTTCAGTATTATTTATATAAGTATGAAGCTTATCAATCTGTTGAGAAATTTCGCTACCTCAAGGGTTATCCAAGCCATATTTTTTTGCTATTTAGACATATTATTATCAAAATATTTTTCAAGCTCAGACAAATTTTGATATTGGGTAAAAATACCGTTCAAATTGAGCGAATCTTCGATTATGATATCCTTATCTTTTAAAATAGCAAAGATTTCATGAATATTATCTAGAGAAATACTCTCAAATAAATGACAACTATATTCAGCATATATATCCAAATCTATATAAATACCGTGATAATAATCCAATATGTGACCACATTGCAAATAGCAAATACCCATGATCGCCAGCTAACGCTGGAATATAAGTTCTGGAACATATCGAAAAAACCACTCTCTTGATATCCTGATAATTATATTTGGCAATCCTTTCTTATGTTCTCCCTAATCATTATTTCTTCATTTGAGAAAAGAACGTGTACTTTATTTTCAATGTCTACTGGAATTTTTAAATAACCTAAAAAGCTTTCTTGCGTGATAAGTTTTTTTCAATTAAATCAATGATTCTCTGCTTTTTACCTATCTCTTTTAATAAATATTCTTTTTTCTGATTCAAACATGTATTTAAAGAAATTTCATTGTTAAATATACGTCTGATGTCTTCAATTGAAAGATCAAAAGAGCGCAACATAATAATATTTTTTATTATTCGAATATCTTCATAACTATAATTACGATAACCATTATCATCACGTGATGGCGAAATTAATTCCTCCTTTTCATAATAACGTAAGGTATCCTTTGTAGTCCCCAATAATTTTTCAAGTTCATTTGTTTTCATAACAACCTCTCCCTGTTATAAAATATAAAAATCTTAAAAAACCAAGAAAACGTAAGAAGCCTTCTTGCATCTTACGTTCAATTACTTGTTTAAAAACTTTTTAATTCCTTCAAATACTTCATCACTTATAATATGTTCAATCTTACAAGCATCATCCTCAGCTACTTCTTTAGAAACCTTTGCAGTATGCATTAAAAATTCTGTAAGACATTCATGTTTTTCATAAACAGCAGTAGCCTTTTCCGTTCCTTTTTCAGTTAGTTCAATATATCCTTTACTATCAACAATAATATATCCGTCATTCTTTAGAATGCCTACACCACGACTAACACTTGGTTTACTAAATCCCAACTCTCGAGCAATATCAATTGAACGGACATTACCGTTTTGTTTTTTTAATAATAAAATTGTTTCCAAATACATTTCACCAGATTCGTGCATCATCTACTCTTCCTCCAATCGTTTTATATAATTATACCAATAAAATAAAAAAAAGAAAACCGGAATGCTTCCGGTTTTGAAAGTTACGAACTTAATGTAAAGAATGATAATTATAATGGCTACGTAATTTTGAGCATAAGTATATAAAATTTAATTAATTTGATTACAAAAATAGGCTATTCTATAGTAAATATATAATCATTTTAACCATTCTAATTTAATTTGGGAGTTTTTTGGGAGTAAAACCAACTTACAATATTAGTGGTTTTTTAGATGGTTTTTATAACAAGCAAAAAAAGCCTAGATTATTTTGATCTAGGCTTGAATTTTATGTATTTATTATTTACATGTATATCACGATACCCATTGTTGATAATGCTGTGCGATAGCCCCATATACATAAGAACATACTCTACCCGTGTATTCAGCTTATTCCCCTGAATATCTTCAGCGCCTATTTTCAAGTAAACTTTATTCATAGGATACACCATCTTGTAATTCTTTGCTAAACATAATTACATCTTAGTTCCTTTTAAAAGCCAGTTCCATGTATTTTTACCAACAATACCATCTTGGCTTAATCCACGGTTACGTTGGAAAACTTTTACAGCGTTATAAGTTGCTGTTCCAAAAATACCATCTACCCCTAGACTAAAGCCAACACTATTTAATCGTTCTTGAATTAAGCGTGTAACGTTTCCTTTTGCACCTTTTTTAACCGTAGGGCAAGCATTTAATGTATTAGGTCCTTTTAATCCATCTACCATTAAGCCTCGATTAAATTGGGAATTTAACTCTTGTTGTAAACGTGCTACCCATTCATCATAACCGCTTGGTTTGGCAGGTTCAGGAGCAGGTTGTGGTGTTGGAACTTCTGTTGAACTTGTCACTTCGCCTACAATTCCCTTAACAATTGCATTTGCCATAGCATCTAAATTATAGCGGTTTACATCTTCTTGATTATCACAAAAGAATGTTTCGATTAACAACGCTGTGTTTTTAGTATGTTTTAAATAGTACAGATCATTACGTACTTTTACACCCCGATTAGTATATCCTAATTCTGCAATTGAATTAACAATATTCTTTGCGTACTGTTCGGCTTTACCTCCCAATTTATATACTAATACTTCTGTGCCTTTTGCTGACCCATTGTAACAATTCAAGTGAATAGATACATCTAAATTAACTGTATGTGCATTTGCTTTGTTACAAATGTCTTTTAATACTTCGGTTGCACTTCCCCCGTTTTCGCAAGTACAGTCATAAACAGTATGACCTAATGCTCTTAATTTAGCAATAACCGCATCCTTAATTTCCCTATCTACAATACTTTCGTTTACAATCCCTACTGCTCCACTTCCTTTTTTACCTGCTGGAGCATGTCCTCCATGAATATTAAATACTGCCATTTTATTTTTCTCCTTAATTTCTATTTTCTAAATTGTTGATACGCAATTCATGTATATCAATTATTTTTTCGTTTCTGCGTTGCTGTTCTACGATAACGTCAAGTCGTTCACTATGTGCATCTAACCGCTTGTCTTGTCGGTTGTTATCTTCGATTATCCTTTCAAGCAGTGTGTTCATACGTGTTATGTTCGAATTTAGCTTAAGCATAGGGGTAACAAAGCTAAAAATTGCTACCCCTCCTGCAATAACAGAGCCTATCATTTCCGCTTCGTTCATAACGCTAATCCTTTTTAGGCTCAGTGTAGTTTAGTGCACGTTCGCTATCTGCTACTCCGCTTGTAGTAGGGTCGTTGATTGCATTCCATACAGATACAATCACCAAAGATAGTACATAAGGGTTAGAAACAGCGTTTAAAAGCAGTTTTCCTAACGCTCCCCATGTTGTTAGGTCTTGTGCGGTAAGCCCCGCATAAGCTAAAATAGGCGTTAAAACAGCTAATACAATTTGTGCAATAAACACGGGATTTTTTAATCTGATTTTTAAATTAATTTTGTTCATAAAATTACCTCACTTTATTAATATTAAAAAGGCCTTTCGGCCTTTAAGTTTTTATGCAGTTCTTTTCCACATATAGCAAGTTATATATGGCTGTAAGTTGTTATGTGAATGTGAGTTACCAACATTATTGGTTAAAGTAGCTGGATAAGTACCATTACCACCTTCATTTAAATACGTTCCATTTGTAGACTCGCCACCACTACCACCGCCTACCATAATAGTACCATTCCAAGTTTGGATATGGCTATGGCTCGGCATTTCATCGACAGTTAATGTATGTTCTTTTTCTCCGCCCGTTTTTTCAACGGTGTTGAAATCACTATCGCTTGTGTCGACACCAACTGGCACTTGACCTTTGCCCCACGCTACCCATGTTCCGCCGTAAATTGTACTTGGGTTTTCATCGGAAGTGCTGAAAATAATATCACCTACACGATGCATAAGCAAGAATAATTGCTTAGTTAAATCTGTCACCGATGTAAAAGCTCCCATAAGCCTTGTAACATCATCGTTTAACTGCGTGGCTTCGGTTTGTAATTGCGATATATCTTCTTTAATAACGGTTAAATCATTTTGGTTAACTCCTGCGGTTTTGATATACCATTCTACAAAGCTAGGTTGTAATTCAGTTCCAACCCACGCATTAGTATAAGGATACCAACTCAGCAGAGTAGGCAACGTGATTTGTTCTGTAGTTGGCACATCGAGTTCGTACCATACTGTAATAGGGTTAGATTGTAGCCAAGTTTTTAGGTTGTCTACCGTGTTGGTTAGACCTGCTTGTTCCATATAATATCCAACATTGAGATACATAACAGTTGTATTATAATTAAAATTAAAACCAACTCGATTAATCCTAGCACCGTCATTATTTATTTCGGCTATTTCATTGTGTGGTAACGAATCACACAACCCTTTTGCGTTAACGTGTGTTATAGCAATATGATACAGCCAATTATTAGTATTTCCGGCGTTTTTTAACCATGTTTCTGAACCATTAAAAGTTATTTCTCCAACTCGTCTCGTAACAACACCATTTTCTATCGTATCCTTAACGCCGTTTGGTAACTCACGTAACGGTTGGTTTAGTTGTAGGGTAGTGGTTTCGAAGCCTTGATATGGCTGATAATCGGTAGCTGTTGTTCCAATCTCTAGTTGTGGTTTAAATACTAATCCGTTTACGTTTACACCGCTTAAAATGGCAATACCAAACACGACTTTTTTAGTTACCTTTGACATGTTAGTTACACCATTACCAGTATCATTAAGAGAAAAAGATTCATTGTATAAATACATATAATATTTGTTTAAACCGCCACCGCTAGGGCAACCACTTAATGTATATATTTTATCATTATAAAGATTCGCGGATAATTTTCCGTCATTCCAATAAATTGTTTCTGTTGCGGTACCACTAAGCAAAATACTTTTATCTTTATTTATTGTAAAAGTAACTCCTTTAAAACTAAATGTATTAGCTTCGTTATTCAATAAGTTTTTTCCACTTGTAACAAAATCAATATCGTATTTTTGCGTACCCTCGTTGTAATCACCCACAAACTTAGGCTCTTGAGGATATTCGGGGTTAGGACTAGCAATACCGCCCGTGAATGGTTCAAAAGTTCCGTCTCCGTCTTGGTAGAGCATTGGTTTGATAGTGGCAGGAGTAATTGTACTACCAGAACTCCCATAGACAATCAACCTAACTCTAAAATTTACGTCTTCAAGCATTTCTTGAGTGATTGTGCCGATTGATTCGCTATTACCATTATTAGTTAATGAGAACGAACCTTCACCATCAAAAGATAATTGAAAATATGGCGTAGTCGCTTTTTCTGTTTTTAAATAAATAGTACCTTGTTTGAATAATTTTACAGCCTCTTCATTAGAATATAAAACTATCGAATTACTATAATTTGACGTCAAATTTCCACTTCCGCTAATTGTGAACGAACCATCATCGTTGTTAGTTACTGTAGCACCACCTTGAGATTTAGTAGGCAGTTTACTAGCGTCGAATAATTGAAACCCGTTTGTAGTTTCTTGGGAATATGCTCCGTCTATTTCTGCAACGTCAATCCCGTTATTACTTGCTGAACCACCATAACTAATATCTTTATAAGTATAATAGCCAGCATTTACCATTGCTTTAGATGCTAATCCGTCGCCTAAATCAACAGTTTCCCCGAATGTTCCATCACCTTTTTTAAATCTTATTTGTACGGGGTCTTCTTGTACGATTTCATAATCTCCCATGTTTTCAATTGCATTATCAATCTGCGTTTGCTGAGATGTTATTTTTTCTTGTTGTGTTTGTGCTGTAGAGATAAGTTCTTCAAGCTGTGCTTTTATTGGATCGAGATTTTCAGCAGACCAGTTATTAAACAGTGTTTCAACAAATGCCTTAACAACCTGTTGCCATTCGCCCTCATCTGGCGGTAATGGACTTAATCCACCAACACTTGCTTGTATACGGTAAATAACGGGCTTTAGAGATACGTTCTCGTCATTGTTGGTTAATGTTACCCCAACCGCTAAAAAGCCGTTACGATACATTATTTCATTAGATATAGCGAACACACCATCACCGTCTACAACAACCGCACCACCAGCATTAATAACGTCGCTGCACTCTATCATCGCACTGTCATATACACCAATATAAATAGTCGGTATATATCCGCTAAAACGTTCATTGTCTTGAATAAATTTAAACTGTATATTATTGCTATACTGTGCTGGGATTTCGGTAGTATCAGCGGTTAAATTAAGATTGTTTTGTGTTATTGTACTAAATATCATTTTGTTCCCCTTTCTAACGCTTTTATACGGTTGTTTTGTTCTTGCACGCATTTAATCAGTGCATTCATAATATTTTGGTAATCTACACCATAATACCCGTCTTTTCCTTTATGTAGAAAATATTTAGAATAGCCTTTGTTCGTATAATCATTTGCAAGTATACCAATTCTGTTTTTATCACCGTTTAAGTAATCAAATTGTTTTACTTCTAAATCATATACAAAAGAACAATCAATATCTTTTATATTTTTCTTTAATCGTTTGTCTGATTGATTTATTATACTGTGTCCGCGCATATTTAACGTTTTATAGCATGACACTTCGCCATTATCCATAACTAAATAACCATCAAGCGCAGTATTTGTGTTATCTGTACTTATACCGAGAGATAAATTGTGTCCATATGCGCCCTGCAGCACCGTTCCATCTGCTCCACTTGACAATTGTCCTACGTATGTCCCTTTATTAGCGTAAGAGTATACAGCCAATCCACCATTATACATTTTCATGCCGATATAATCCGTATCAGGATGATATGTCGCAATGCTTGGTTCGCTTGAATCTAGAATAATTCCGACCGTACTTCCGCTTGACAGAGATGTACTGTCCATTGTCCAACCGCCAAGCATACCTAAATCTGCAATTATTTGTATTCCTTGTAGAATACCAGCGGTAATATAATTAGCATTAAATACGCCATCTAATGTCCATGCCGTTTCAAAAGGACCATTAATCCCATTCTTAGAAAACCCAATCCCGTTTTGATTTATTCTTAATACTTTTTTTGCTAGTTCTTTATCGGGATTGTCTAGAAAAAAGATTTCACTTGGTAAACCACTGTCATTAAATCCATACTGCATATTTCCGCCCGAACCGCCCGTAATTAAATTGGTCTGTTCTTTCACAATAGCCATAAATCTGTCAGTCTGTATTGTTTCCAACTGTCCTAATTGTCGGTCAGTGCTTGAAACTTGATCAGTGTTTCGTTTTATGACGGTGTCTAAAGTTATTTCGCTATCTTGCGGTTGCAGATATTTAGTTTCTTTTTTCTTAATTGTAAAATTTTCGTCTAATTTATGCGGTACAGATATAACTGGAACACTCATTCCCAAATCCAATGTATCAATCGATACGTCTAGCATCGATAAATCAACGGCATTTACTTCTATGCTCCAAGAAGCCTTTATATTTTCCTGCAAAAAGGCTTCTCCCTTTGTTTTTAAGTTTTCGGGTAAAGTAACATCTTCCCACTCGTTCTTACCGTATATATAGCCAAATAGGCTTACGGCAGTTTCATTTACTAAATAATCTTTACCGTCATTCACGCTTTCAATCGTTAGCGGTAACCCCGTTTCTTCATTTTTAATACCTAAAGGTATTAGCGCGGTTATTACATTTTCCGCAGATATACGCTGTGCCAAATCTAATATATTTTTTTGAAATTCTATAGTTTGATTTGATGTTGTTCCATACTCTTCCAAGTAATCAAGATATCTTACGTTGTTTTCTTTTCTAACCCTTAAATATCCGCCTAAACGGTTAACTAATTTTTCTTGCATTACTGTTAATGTATTTGAATAATCATTGTCTATACGATATACATTGTCAGTTGTATTGGTAACATTAACAATTCCAAGTGTAAATCGCTTTTGTTCTTCAACTTGTGCGTTATGCTGATTTAAAAGACCTTGAAGATAATCGCGGATAGTTGTATCCTGCGTTGTATTAGGTCTTACTATACTGTCAAGGAAATAAGCTAAAGAACCCTCGCAAGTAAATGTTCTATTGCCCAAAATATCATCATCGGTATACAGCACCCGCCCCTCAAACACAAGGGCATCATTTCTATATAATTCGATTACAGACGTCATTTTTTGCGGTTTATCATAATTAGGATTAAAAGGCGGGAGAGTAAACACCAATGTATTAGTTGTATTAACTTGTTCAGTTAAATCAATCGACATAGCTTTATACATATTTGTCGTACTGTCAAACAATATATCGGCATCGCACATTAATTTTAGTTTCAAAGTTTGCTCGCCCCCTCTATATTCGTTTTTAACGGATCACAAATTATCGATAATGTAACGGTAGCAAAATTCCAATTATCATGCTCATCCGTATCAATAGAAATTCTCCCATTATAATACCACTCACTATCGCTTGCGAAACTGAACGTACCTCTTTGACCGTGCATGAGCTCAAGAACTTTTTGCATTATTTTTTGCCAGCACGGTGTCGATTTCATTAGTTTGCAATTTATAGTTATTGTGCGTTGGCTATATGTAGGACTTCCAAAATATTCTGTATAGTCATAAACAACATTAGAATACGGTATCTCTTGAAAAAAGCTCTTAACCTCGGGGATACCAATAGAATATGATTCAACACACAAATGATAATCGCTTAACAAAAAATCATCATTATCGATTTTAAATCTTACATCTTCTCTCATATTCCGTATCTCCCTTTGCGTGAAGTTATAATTCCCATGTTTTGATCGACTGATCCCGTTATACTATAGCCTACGACTTTGCCGTCTAGATAAATCGGTATAGTAACACCCGCCATTGCTTCGGCTAGTTTTCCATAATCAAGACCCATTTCATTGTTTGTAACAAGATTGGCGCTTAACATACTCTCTATACCTTGTATTCCGCCGTATGAGCGCACTTTTTGTGCTTCGGGTGCTGTAAGTACCATTTCGCCTTTATCCAAATACGCAGGGAAAAAATCACTTGGTACATAATCCATACCGACTTTTAATCTTGGTATCTTCCCAATGTTAAAACCTTTTCCGCCTACAACTGGAACCCAATCGGGAATTTTTATTTTATTTAAACCGCTTATAAACGTGTTAATTCCGTCTATTATCCAGTTTATCGGGCTTTTGAATATGTTAGCAAAGCCACTTACTATGTTAGAGAATATTTGTTTTATCCCCTCCCATGCCTGACGCCAATTCCCCGAAAACACACCACTTATAAAGCTCACAATACCGCTTAATATTCCTTTAATGTTATTAATAACGCTTGAAACTGTGTTTGCAATACTCCCAAATATACCCGTAAACAATGGCGTGAGTGCTTGAATAGTCGGTGTTAATATTGCACTAATAAAAGTAATAATAGGTTGTATAAAAGCTACTATATCAGTGATAGTTTCGGACACTATTTTAGCAATTATCCCAAACACGTCTTGAAACAAGACAGTTAATGACTGTACAATTGGAGTTAAAGCATTTGTAATAGTATCAATCAATGGTGTTAAACTTTGAACAATACCCAAAATTGGAGTTATTACAGCGTTAAGAACCTCTATTAACGGTGGTAAAAGTGATTGTAGTATAGGTAATACAGTTTGAACCAAAGCCGTCAAAATTGGAATAAGCGCTTCTCCTAATGGAAGTATTAACAACTCTATTTGCCGAGTTAAACCCTCAAACATAGAACCTAAATCATCATATTTAACCTTTTTAATCATTTCCATGGCATCCGCTGTTCCATAAGCGCCATCTTCAATGTTTGATAATGCCCCAACAACTGTCGGCCCTAAATCTTCCCACATAGTACCAAATAGTTCTACACCTATTGTATTTTGCTTAACTGGATCATTCAACGCAATCAAACCCGTCATAACTTGGTCAAACGCTTCTCTTGCTTCATCACCACCACTTGCAAACTTCTTTGACATATCATCAACGTCTAATCCCAGTTGTTTGTAAGCATCTTGTGTTGTGTTTGAATAATCTATAACCCTTATAGCGTTTTCTTTAATAGCATCACCTATTTTGTCAAGATTAAATGCGCCATTTTCTGCGCCAGCAGAAAATATTTTGAACATTTCATCAGCTGTAAAACCCATTTTTGCAAATTGGACAGAATATTCACTAATACTATCCAACAATTCACCACTAAAATCCAAGCCGTTTTGTGCTCCATTGGCAATTAAATTCATAGCATCTAAACCGTCAATGCCAAAATTATTAATCATAGCATTAGCCGCTCTAACTGATTCTTGAATGTCATAACCGAATGTATCTCGTAAAGCAAAGGCGCTCTCAGTAAATTCTTGTAGAGCAGTAGGATCCCAACTATCAACTACAGGTCCAATCTGTGTTCTAATTTCTTTCATAGCTTCGGCTATGTCATCGAAACTTTCGCCGTAGTTGTTAGCATAAACATTTTTTAAAATGTTTTCATAATCTTTTAATTTTTCATTAGCAACTCCCGTGCTTGCAACAAATTGATTCATCGCTTTATCAAAATCAACTGCCCCCGACACTGCTTTAGCACTTAAACCAGCTAAACCGCCAATAATCCCCGCTTTTGTTAAATTTGAAAATGACAATCCAATTTCATCGGCTGCATTTACAAAAACCTCTTTTAGCGTTCCAGCTGTACCACTACTGCCATCGGTTATAGATTTATTGGTATTTTTATTTTCTTTTACTACTTCATTAGATTGTTTTTTAAACTCTTTTGATGTTTCTTTATAATCTTTCTTTTGTTTATCCGAAGTTTCTTGACTGCTTTCTTTAATTTTTGAGTTAACCGCATTAAGTTGCTTGTCAACTTCTTTATCATCAACCTCAACTTTATAAACTACATCACCATCTGCCATATCATCACTCCTTTTCGGCCATATTTGATAAAGCACTAAATAAATCGCCAAGCGATTGTTGTATTTCTTTTTCTTGTTCCTCTTGGCTTAGTTCCAATTTATACTCAGCTTTTTGCTTTAAAAGATTGTTTATATACTCGCCATTTGTTTTGTCTCTTCTAGGAATAGGTCGAGTACGAATATCGATTATCTGCATTATCCGAGTATCCCTTGATAGTCCTTGAAACAATGCGTTAAATTCCCACCAATGCAATTTATTTTTGTATTCAAAAAGGTTTATGCCGTAACATTGCATAAACCCCGCATATATATATTTTGAATCTTGTGTGAAATCAAAAGATTTTTTACTTTTTTGATTTTTTTTATTGCTTTCAAAAAGCATTTTAAAAATCATGTTTAATATTCTAGTCTTATCTAAAAAAGAAATTGTCATAAATTTATTTTTTACAAGCACCTTATAACAAATATGTATTTTTTCTTCATCGCTATAAAGATTATTTTTAAATACTTCCAAACAGTATAAAACCCTATTAAAATAAGGCAAAATTCTATAGTTGTGCCCATTATATTTTATTGTTATCGGCAATTCATCATACAATCTCATAGCTTTTTAATATTTTCTTTTATTTCTTTTTCTCGTTGTTTTTTTGCCTTAATAAACGCTGGATGGACTTTATTTACAATAAAAGGCCACAAATCAATTAATAATTCTGCATAATCACCATCATAGAACGTTATCATTTTTTTGCCATTATCTTCTCCAAATACAACCTCGATTACATCAATGATTGCGTTACCTAGTTTACGCATGTCCTTAGAACCTTTTTGTATCTCAATTTGTGAAATTTCAACTGCTCTATACGCTTTTTGATACAAATTAATTTTTTCCAAAAGATTAATTTTTACTTCTATTGTTAGTTTTTCTCCTTTAGAGTTTTCAAATTGTAAAGTATCAATTAAATTTTCTTTCCTCTTGATTTTATACATGATTCATCCTCCTGATATATATAAAAAGTAGGGGTTATCCCCCTACTGGCGTACTTTTTAACGTTGGTGTTCCATTAAATGCCAAATCAAAGCTGATTTGTGACGGGTCTGTAGCATTTCCGTTAATCTCTACAATGTTTTGAATTGTTACATTACATGTAATTGTTTGCGTATTTGCTCCCGTAGCATCTAATTGCGAAATTTGTAATTGTGTTTCTCTTTTTTTCATTAAAGCGTATTTAGCACCAAAGATATACTCTTGTGCTGCATCACCTTTAACTCTGCGCCCAGTAATTGTTAATGATGGTGCCATTCCTGTAACATAGTTATTCGCAAATCCTTTACCGCACATAAAAAAGAACTGTTGTACTTGTTCATTTAATGATTCGCTAAAGTTTTCGATACCTGCACATAATGGTGACCATGTCGCTGTTGTATCGGGTGTAGTGTCAATCGCAACCGTATAATTATAAACTGGTTCTACTTGTACCTGTGCTTTGAAATCTCCGTCAGCCATTTTATTTCCTCCTATTTAATATAATATTTAATTAAAAGGCTTGATCCGTAAATCCATTGACCGTTTTCCTCTACCCCTATCAGTTCTGGGCTTGAGGATGTTTGTATATCAATTATTTGCGTATGTTCGCCTAATTCAATTTGATCGCTTTTTAATTTGCTTAAAAAGTAGTGCAGTTGGTTTAGTGTACTGCATATTTCCTCTTGATCTTTATTTTTTCCGTTAAGCCTTACGTTCATATGATTATAACTGTCTTTGCACATATATATTTCTTGCGGATTTGACCGCCATAGAAGCGCCAAACTATTATCGGGTATATTTGTACCAAAAACTAAATTCCCTTGATACTGTGCCTTAATAAGAGCCGTTAGAATGTTTATAATCTCGATGTCCATTATTTCATCCCTTCTTTAAATGCTTGTTGAGCAACTTTCTGCCAATCCTTGTTATGGTCTGTTTTAGCTGCATCACACCACTCATAAGTGGCTTTAGCACTTTTATCTTTAGAAAAATTATAGTCTATACCATTCCATAATTTTTTAGCATATGGCTGGGTATATGTAATTGTTCCGTTTTTAGAATCAATTCGCGCCGTTTCTATAAGTTTTCCTTTATCACGAGGGGTATATTCTTCACTGTCCTGATAAACTTGTTCTGTCAACACCGCTCTAGCATTATCGGCACCGCTCGTAATTCTTTTTAGAACTCTTCGTTTATTTAATGTAACTTTAACGCTCACTAAACTAACCCAAGTTCATAATGGTGCGGTTTGCCAGTATCATCGGGTACTAAATCGCAAGTTTGAACAGTATATGTCTGTTCTTGATAAATAATGCTCATTCTAGCGCCGTTTCCAAGTGATTGGTTATTTAATGCCCATAAGTTTAAATTTGGCTTAGACAACCTACAATCGTAATATAATATTGAGCGAAGAACGACCTCAGTGTTATCTGTTGTTCTTCGTACTTCGTTTGTGTTTTGCATATGTACAAATTTTAAATTATAATACTGCATAACGGGCTTTTGCCATTCGTTTATACTGGTAATTACTTTTAATGTGGCTATATCGGCCAGAATACGTTTAGGGATGGGTCTGAGAATACTCCAACACTCCTATTTAACAGCCCAGTTTGTTCAAGCAGGCTTACCGCTTCGGGGCTTAATGAATTGTAATTTCTTCCTGCGCTTTCTTTTGACTGATAAGTACTGTCCACACTTACTTTGCCAACCGTAAAGCCTTGCCCTGCCACACCAGTATAGGCTACTTCTAAACCGTAATAGCCATAGTACGCACATTGAGCCATGCACGCACGTTTAAACAATTCTTGAATAAAAGGCGCTAAAGAGTTTAAACCCTCTTCAGCGACCTTAAAACGGGTTATTTCATCAATTTTAGAACACGCTGGATTAACGAGACTGCTGAACGTTTCTTCATCCATCAAATCACTGCCGTAAAATTGTGTAAAATCAGCATATTTTATATATGCCATACAATCACCCCTTATCCGCCGTTTTTAACGATCGTAGCATTACCACTTGAAACCGCGAAAGATCCATTCGCTTTAGTTGTATTAACTAATGCAACAGTGATATTCGTTTCTGATCCTGCGACTGTCACTACGCCATCAGCTGGTAAATCAGTCCATCCGCTAGATAAATCTTGTCCGTATGTAGGTGTTGAAGCGCTAGAAGCTACTTTATACACTAATTTTTGTCCAAGAATTGGTTTAGCAGTAACTGCTACATTTGTTTGATTAGTTTCAGCTCCAGCAGTTGACGTAACTTCAAATGTTCCAAGAGTTGGTGTAGTGATATTTGCTAAGATACCTACTCTACGTTTATCTAATGCAAATACATCATAGTAGTATCTTTCATAATATAGCCATTTCCCTTTAGATTGTGCAGTTGGTGCGCTCATCATAGCTACTTCATATACTACTGGAGCAATCATTGCCATAGGATCTACTAACAACATATTAATAGTTTTTGCGCCAGATTCAACTTTCCATCCTACTGTAAAGTCAAACGCTGTTTGCATAATATCTTTTGGTACTTCTCGGATTAATACTCCGTCTAATTTCCCGACATTTCGGTCTACATTTCTAATTCCAGTGCCTGCATCGATAAAACGTGTAATTCCCGCTGCTTCTTTTAAAAGTTTATACGCATCTGGTGTCATATACGCTACCAATCTATCACGGTTGATACGTTGGTTAACCATATACGCTAAATATCCATCCCATGTTTCTAAAATAGTATCTTTATCTAACACAGTTGTATCTACTGTACCGAAAGATTGTGCATATGATGATAATTTAGAAGCCATGTATGCATCCATTTCTGGCACTTTTTGGAATTGGTTAAACGTTTCTGTTACATTGGCAATAGTAGCCACTTGATTTGTTTCCTTGATGTCCATTGGATCAACTAATGTATCCCATTCTCTGTCCATCATCATTGTAACGGGTTGCATTTCAGTATTGAAATTACGATTAAATTTACCGTCGATACTGTCACGGTTAACTGCTTTAGCCCCCGAAACTGTCATCGATGGAATCATTACTGTTTTCCCGTTTACTGGTTTATATTTTTCATTGTTTGGTCCTGCCCATAACTCTGGAAAATATGATAAATAAGGATAAGCGTTGGCTAGTGTTCTAGCGTAGTCAACTGCATAATTTAAAGGTGTTTGCACAAAATCTGCCATATATTAATTCCTCCTACTTTTCTTTTGGCATAAAACTCCAAAAATCCCCAAACGTTTGTGCTTCTTTGCCACTTGGCATAGTGCCTTTTGGCTGTGCTCCAAATTGAGGTTTTGGCTCTTCTTGTTGTTCGACATTGAACATATCGGCATATTCCTCTTTAAAAGCCGTAAGCTGTTCATCAATATCTTTTTCTTTGTCTAATCTTTCCAAGAGCATTTCCGCGTACTTGTCGCTTTTAACTCCTTTATCCGTTAATGTTCGGATAGTGTCTTTCTTTTCGTACTCTTGTACTCTTCCTAATAAATCTTTGTAATCTTGACTTTCCTTGTAGTCTTTAGATGTGTTTTTCATAGCTTCATTGACCGCTTCTTGCTTAAGTTCTTCCAAATCTTCTTTAGAAACCATGTCAGCAGTGCTAGCTCCATACATAGACATAATGCTTTCTAATAATTCATTGGCTTTATCTTCACTTACTCCAGCCTTAACAATTTCACTACGTACACTTTTTCTTGTTAGTTTTGGCATTATTCTTCCTCCTGCGTTTAAACTAATAAATAACGTGTGCCTACATTTAACGGATGCAGACGTAACCGAAAGCCTACATTTAACGCCGATAGACGAGGGCAAAATAAAAGGACGTATAAAACGTCCTAAAATATAAAAAGCACTCTTAGATGCTAATTATTTAATCATCATCAATATCAACTGTCGCTGCGTTCTTCATACCGCCTAGATATTGACCCATTTTGTAATCTGCTTCTTTACGCAAATAATAAATATATTCATCAATCTTATTTTGAACATCAACGGGTAAACCGTCTTTAGCAGTTGTCATTTTTTCAACAATATTAATGAAATTATCTTTTGCAAGAATGATTGTATCTTCACATTCTCTGTTCTCAACGCCAAGTAAATCGTTTGTGTAAGCTAAAACCGCGTCTTTAATAGACGGTTCAGCAAACCCTAACGGAATACCTCGTTCAATTAAATCATCCGTCATTTCACCGATTTCGTTGTACCATTCACCCAATAATGGGTGTATAACAAAAAAACTCTTGCCTACTAAATTATGATGCAGAGTTCCTAAATTTTGATATACGATTTTTAAATATGATGTTAAATCTTGATATGGATTCATTATTTAGCTCCTTTTCTTGTAGATGGCTTCTTCTTAGGTTCTTTTACTTCTTTTTGTTGTAAAAAATCACGGTATTCTTGCACTCCCAATTTTAAACCGCATTTAAGGCATGTTACTCCATCTTTATAGCCCATAAATTCATGTTTGCAATCCATTGTTTACCCTCCTGTTTTTTTATCATTATTTAACGATTTGTTCGCGATCATATCGTCGTGTTCGACCCGTTTCATTTATAAACTGTCTCATTTTAGCTTGTCTTTGACTTGTTACAGTTTTTTGCTTATCAGCTTCATCTCTTAAGCCCGCTTTTCTATACATTTCCTCTTGCGTCTTTGATGCGCGGATTTCGCGTTCAATAGCACGCTGTCGTTGGCTTTCTTCATATATACGTTTATTTTCTCTTTCCTGCTCCTTTGATAAAGGCTTAACGTTATTAATCGATTGTTTAGGTATAAACGGATACAGTTGATGCCCGCAGTTAATACCAAGCAATCCATCCGCCTGCCCGTAACTTGTACTTGACAAAGCTATAAAACTTACTTTTTTACCGTTCGCATCGGTTGTTGTTCCTTTTCTGTTGTTTTTTGAAACTATCTTCCCTTGCCACGGAGCGCATTTGGGTCTTGCACCGCTATGCTTAGAAACAATAAATAAATCGTTTCCATAATCTTCATTTCTTTTTACAACCGTATCTATACTCAAATTGTGAACATTTGTTCGTACATACATATTCGCATAGGCTTCGGCCGTCCATTTTCTTCCTGCTTTATCTATAAATGCTGGTATATTTTCTTTAGCTATTTGTCTTATTGCACTTGCAACAGCATTTTGCATTGTTTCTCTATGCATTATCTTTTCTGTGGCTTCGTCTAATATCTCATTTCTTCTTGTGTTATATGCAGAAACAACATTATTTACTGCTTTATTAAATGATTGCAATATCATACTTTGCATGGTATTACCCATTGTATTAAATGTTATTAAGAAATCTTCTTTCATGTTTTTCTTAAGTTCATTGATGCTTAAGCTAGCTGTATAAGCGGTTGTTTTCTTTAATAGACCGTTTTTAGATGCTTCTTGTAATTTTGGTTCTATATCCTCCAAAGTTTTATCTATAACGGTATTTAACGTGTTATTAGTAGTGCTTAGATATCTGCCACTGCTTATAATACTTTGCGTATGTTTTAACAATAAATTAATTTCTTGGATCCTTTTTTGTTGCCAAACCTCAATCGGCTCGTCAATATCTTTACCAATGTATTCAGCCATCATTATTAGAATTTGATTAGTTATACCGCTATACATTTCCTCAAACGGTTCACTTATTTCTAATATTTGTTGGCGCGTTATCATTGCCACTATTCTTCACCGCCAAGAGCGAAATCATCAACCGCTATTGTATTTATTTGATTTTCTTTTTTTATTTTTTCTATTTCTTTAAGTGCTTCTTCTCCCGTCATTCCTAGCACCTTTTCCATATAAGTTAATTTAGACATTAAACCGTTATTTACTAATACAATTCCCTCATTAACGTTTGTTTGTCGGTCTTGTAAGATTGAATCATCAAAGATTACTTTAATCTCTAAATCATCATTAGCCATATTTCCAACACGTTGCCCTTTATACTCAATGTCGTATAAATCCGCAACATTAACTATTCCTTTGATCATTTTTTCAATTGCTTCTTTTATTTGTAATTGATGTGATTTTATAGTTTTATATGTTTTGGAATTCTCTGAAATTACCTCGGTAGCGGTTTTTAGTCCTTGTGTTTTATCAAATGTAAACGTTCCTGCACTAAATCCCAGTTGTAAACATAAGGTGCTTAAAAAAGCATTAATTGCGCTTATGTGTTCTTCTACTCTCAACTCAACAGAATTATCATGTATTTTTAATTGTTCTGTATCATCCATTGCTAATGCTTCATACACTTCATCGTTTGCATCAAAGTATCTTTTTCTTTCGCCAGTTTCAGGGTCAACCACCATTCTAACAGCACTCGCTGGGACAATTATTCTCTTCTTTCCTAACACAAACTCGCGTACGAAACTGTCATAGCAAACATCTAACGCGTGTAATGTTGCTAATGCATTAGCATAAACACTTACTCCTAATGGGCTGTTATCGTCAATGTTGTTCGCAATAGCTGTTCTGTAATAGTAAAATAGACTATCCTCTACATGTTCAATCGAAGTTGATTCATTCAAAAATGGATATATTGTTTGCAGTGGATATCTAAAGCCTAAAATATCCTGCGGTTCAACTTCACCGCTAGCATTTTTAATTTCACTTCTAAATAATTCATTTTCAACTACATATGTAGTTCCATTCCATTTATGCCACTCTAACCGTGTGTAATAATACCCGTTCTTTGCTTCTCGGCTTATAAATACTCCCTCTGTAACTTTGGCGTTTGTCCATGCAGTTGGCACGAACTGATCTGCCATAGCATAGCCAATTTCAATATGCTCGCTTCCTAGTACTGGTTTACCGTCTAAATGATCTGCTTCCGCCCAAACTTTTAGTGCTCCGCCCCCAAGTGCTAAAGACTGCTCGATATGTTCCTGCATCTTTGTAAAAAAGGCATTATCTTTTAAAACTTCTTGGATATAATCGTCTAAAGGATCTGTTTCATTTTCTCCAAGTTCTTTTCCCGAAGAAACATGTACTTCGCATTGCTCGCTCCATATTAATCCAGCCAGTTCCGCACATACTGCTTTAGCAATTCCCATTGTTTCTATATTTCTTTTTCGCATAGGGTCTTTTAACGTAGGTGACAACACTCGATGCCACGGTTTATAAAAGCCTTTATAAATATACTTCCATGGAAAGATACCAAAATAATAAAACTGGTTAAACGCAGGAACACCTCCCAATTCAAAAATATTTTTAAATTCTTTTCCCGTTCCACTGTCTGCCATAAATTTCGTAGCCACCTCTTTTACTTTCTTTTTTATCTTTTTAAACATCTGCACGCCTCCTACCATATATCGATAATTTGGTTCATATACGGCTCTACCGCATATTCTTGTGCATCCAAACTATCTATGTTATATGTTCCATCATCCAGCCTAACATCCTTTGTAACGTATTTAGAATCCCATACAGCAGTTTGAAATGCTTCTAAGGTGTATTTACATTCGCGCATGATTTTATGCTTGCCTATGCCATGTAAACGACAAAAAAAGCGTATGCGGTTGTTTATTTCACCTTTCCTTGCATTATGTATGCTTAGCCCTATTCCCTCTTTTGCTACTGCGACTTTCAACCCTCTTATAAGAGTTTGCTCAGCGCTATCACAGTAAGCGTCTGTTACAATAAAAAAGCGTTTGCACTCTTTTACAAACGTCACAAAATCTTCTTCTAATTCTTTAGGCGTCATAATGCCTTTACGGTAGTACTCTTTCAAAGTTATTACCTCGTTCATTCCCGAAGTATATCCCGTTAAATTAAATGTGGTTGCTGAACCGTTACCGCCAAAATCTACTCCAATAGTAGCAAACATAATAGGCGGTGCTTCATCGATAACATAATCTTGTGGTCTATCTGCTATTTGCGTATATATTACACCCTCAGCCGATTTCCATAATCCTAAGATATAACGATCATAGTATACCGTTCCAGCATATTCCTGCTTTAGATTAGCCACAAACGATGGGTCAAGTGTCGGGTTATCGTCTATTGTGTAAGATTGACAGTATATATCTGCATCACTTCCTAAAAACTTTTTAAGCCAGTGGTGTGGACTTTCGGGGTTTAAAGTTCCGTCGAACTTGCTATATGGCTTATCTAAACGCGATTTAAGCATTGTGAATACTTCTTCGTGCCATGTCGCAACCTCGTCGCCATAGCAGTATTTAATACTTGCCCCTCTTATCCTGTTTACTTGGTTAATCTTATCCGCTCCTAAGCAATATACTTTCTCCCCGAACATATTCGCGGTATTATCGCTTCTAATATTGCCGACTAACTGTTCTCCATATATATTTTGCAAAGGCTCTATTACGTTCCTTTGGAGTGTGCCCTTTGTATTTCCTAAAATAACAACCAATCCATCTTTTCCAGCAACTTGCCTTATTCGTTTTGGAATAACAAAGTAATCTAAGTAGGTTTTACCGCTACGTGTCGCTCCTTGCTTTATATTCCAACGATGATTAGCGTTGTCTAAAAACTCACGCTGTTTTTGTGTAAATGCCATTAAATTACACCGCCTATTTTTTCCAATACCTTGTCTAATTTCTCTAACGATTGATCTGTTTGTACTGTTGACGTAAATTTATCTATTATAATCCCGATTGATGTTGCTAATGCCTGCACACTTGATTTTTTTAGTTTTTCTGGTTCCATCATCGATGCTAACGCCATGTCAATGAATTCCATTGCATCTTGTTTTTTATTATCTAGGTATTCAAGCATATCTTTGGTGTTTTGCTCTTTTTTCTCTTGCGCTTTTTGAAGAATATCCGTGCGATTGCATAATCTCCTAACAGTATCTTTAGATACCTTGTTTTTTCTTGCTACTTCCGAATAGTTTCCGCACCCTACATAATCGGCTATTATTTTCTTTTTCTTCGCATCTGTTAAGTGTTTTGCCATTCTTCAAGCACCTCCAATATATATCTATTATGTTGTCTAATTCTTCATCATCGTCCATTTTCCCGCCCCCTTATATTATTTAAGACGATACTATAGGGAGAGTGATAATATCGTCTTAGATAACAAAAAAGCAGTCAATTGACCGCTTTATAAAAATGAAAGGAGTTTAGAAATATAACTAAAAAACATGTCGTCGTGTGGATTAACCAATTTCCCACAATATAATAATAACACATAAATAGCCTATTTTAGTCCCAGTTTAGTCTCAATAGATTTCTTTATCATAATCATCAATCGTCATTATCGGGCTTAAACATAACAACATATTAAGCTTAGTGTATACATCATCGAGAATTCGATAAAACGTTGCTCGCGAATACCCGCGTTTAGATGCTAAAGCTTCCCTTACATTTGAATTATCTGGGTTATTAGAAAATATAATGCACACTTCTTTTTCATCTTCGTTTAAAACAGTTATCGCACGTTCCAGCGAATTAATAAGAAAATTATAATTGCTTATAAGAACATCGTATTGATCGCATTGGTCTATTATCTTTTGCATTTTGGCAATAACGCTACTGTGGTTCCCACCTGGCATATTATCACTTCCAATAGGAATAGCACGTTTCATGTCCATTAATTCGTCTCTAGTTTCTTCCAAAAGCTGAACAGTGCGTTTCCATTTCTTCCAATTTTGTAGATAATACTTGCTTTCTTTCATTATGCTATGTCCTTTCTTATTAAATATCTGTTTTCAAGGAGTTTATTTGAGTATGTTACCTTTTTTATATGTTCTAAAGTATATTTATCTTCGAAAAACTCTTCTTTAATATCTCGTAGGAAACCAATATAAATTAATTTTCCTCTTCTTATATCGTGGACCCCGTATTTTTTAAGTTTTCTATATCCATAATCTTCGAAGCCAAGTTCTTTTATAAAGTTTTCATAGCTTTTAAATAAACCGCATATGTAATCTAAGTCACCTCCCTCACTGTAAAATGTACCGTCTCTAGGCACACAACCGTATTTATCTACATAAGTATTTACAATCTCTATATTATTTTTTAATTTATCCGTTATTATCATTTTTCGACCTCTTTCCTTGTGGATCTTCTCCTATTACATATCCTCTAAGTTTAGGTTTAATTATTCCCGCTCGTACCTTGGTACAATGTTGTATAAAGGTTTTCGATGATTTCTTTCCCATGTATGCAGCACATTCCTTAGAACTTCCAACACATACGGGAAAGTCGTTTTCATCGTATATTGCATATAACTTACTCATTTTTTAGCTCTCTGGATTAGCGTATTGCACTGGGAAGTAACGGTTTTCTTCGAATGGACTATCGGATATTGTGCCATCAACGTATTCTCTATGAATTGCATTTTTGCTAATCAATCCAATTTGGCAAATAAGTTTTTCAATACCATCATAAACCCACATATTAGGCTTTAAATCTTCGAACTTGTATGGTTTAATATTTGTTAGTTCTTTAACTCTTTTTTTAATTGCAACAATTCCACATACGTCTAATATTTTTTCTATTTCTTCAATATGTTCGAATTGTTTGTCCAATGTAAAATCTATTGATTTGTATTTTTCTTCTAAGTTGTTATACGCATTGAGACTATGTGCTAATTGCTCATCACAAACACCCCAATTATGATACAACATATTAATATAGTCTATTAATTCTTTCTTAGTTAGATTTTTTAAAGTATTGTCACTATGTAGCTTAAAGTGCTTAAATTCCGATGTATTTTCTTTTGGTTTAAAATGTTCATTGATTAAATCAAAATATTTTTGTTGAAAGTCTCTAATAATTTTAATTGCCTCTTCTCCAGCAATTTCAACTTTAACTTCAGCTAGATTATTTAGTACTTCTAATATTGCATTTATTGCTTGTCCGCCCTTAACATACAACTCTATATATTCTTCCTTACTCAACATTTTCTTTTAACCACTCTTTCCATTGTTCTTTGTTTTTTACATCAATAAAATCACCATCATTAAATGTCATATCAAATGTTTCTAATTCTTCACACGCTTTGTCTAATTGTTTTTCTAAATCCATACAATAAGTAATAACTCTAACTAATTCCGCCACATTTTCATCTCTAAAGGGATTGATATGGCAAGACAATTCTTGTAACGCTGTACTAGCTTTCTTTTTATCGAATTCCCAATCTCGTTCATTTTCCATCAAATCCACCCCAGTTCTTTCATTTGTGCTGTTATTGCATTATGTAACTGTGTTGAGACATGATATATATTTGTGCAATACGTTTGTGTATCTATTACAAAATGAACGAATTGTATTTTATTGCCCTCATCATATTCATAAGCAAAACCTCCGTTATACTTTTTATATTCAAATCCTAATTCCTCAAACATTTCTTTAGCACTTAATTCAGCTTCATATATTTCTTCAATCGTATTTACAATATCATCATGGGAATTGCAATTGTTAGTGTAGTAATTTATGTTACTTATACAATCCAATTTATCTAACTCAGTAATTAACTTATTTTTATCTATCATTGTTCATCATTCCAATCTATTACTTGTCCGCAATTAGAACAACACTTAAATCTTGTATTATATTCAAAATCGTATATATCACTTTCTCCACAATTAGGGCATACGCACAGCGTTTCATTTATACGACCATATTCATCATAAATGGTTTTTGTATCTTCATCTTCCCATATCTTATTTAAAATTGGACGTTTAGGCGTTGCTTTATCAACTAATTCTTGCAAAGTATCAAAATCTTTACTATATAAATTTTTATATGTTTTATAATCAATTTGTCTAGCAAGTGTATTAACTATATTGTCTTTTGCTTCTTGATATTTACTCATACTTTCACCTCATTATTATAAAATTGGTTTGCAATTTCCTTTTTAACATCTTCAAGATCAATAGTTACTTTTACATTTTCACTAATATAAATATCTCTTAAATCTCTTTTTCTAATCATTGGCGCAACACAATCAGCTTTCATATCCATAGCATAATCCGCATGATGCTGTAGTGGTAATTCAGCCAATGCACAAGCTACCATTCTTTTATAATTACAAGTGCTTCGTTTTTTACACACTTTACATTTTGTTGCTAACATTGTTAAAAATCTCATTATTTAAGCATCCTCATCTTGTGGCATTTCAAAAATCGGTTGTACTCCGACACACGGGATATTTTGACCAATTCTATTTCCCCAACCAATTATTTCTGTTTGTATCATATCCAATACTTTAATCGCTTTTTCTTCGCCCTTATATTTTCCTAGTTCAAAAACATCGTCGCAATCAGCTCCTATTACATCACAAATTCCATCAGAATAATAATCAATACCAAATCTCGTACACTTAATTAACTTACACTTATCTTGACTTCTAATCCAAATCCCCATCTTCAATTACCTCCTAAACCTGAGGACATATTTTTTTAATCTATCTTCGCCTATTTCTTCTATTGTCTTGTGTACAAGTTCTTTTGTGGCAAACCAGATTGTCCCACTAGAAGCGACTCTCCATATAAAATTACTGTGTGTTGCCTTGTTTTTGTTATCGATACCAATGGTCCACTTATATACGTGTTCAAGATTCTCTGGTACGGTATCACGAGTTCCATGTTTAAGCATAATTACTTCGCACTTTCTTCGCTCAACTTCAAATTCGGCTTCTTCTTTGGTTAAGAAAATAAAACCTAATTCTCTACATTTGTTTAAGTTGTCATCGTTTTTATTCCAATTATGCGCTTCTATTGCGCCATTACAGTGTACTTTAAAACATTTATCGCCATCTTTTAAATCCCAGACAGTTTTTTGTTTTTGTGGAGTTAGCAATTTGCTAATTCCTTCATCTTTTACCTCATATTCTCCATTTTTGTCTATCAAGTTCTCATACGTTTCATGGAAAATATCGGGCTTGCATGGATAAAGTTCACCTTGCACGCCTTTTATTATGTAATCGCCATAATCAACTCTCATTGTTCCTTCTAGCGTGTCGATTGCAATTCCAACTAGCATTTTATTTAACGTCTTCTTTATATCAAAAAATTCCACACACTCTTCGATTAGATCACTACCAACAAAATTACGCATTTCTTCTAAATTACTTCCCGTCCATTGAATAGCTTCTACAACTACGGGTTTCTTTCTATATTTAGGCATCTTCTATTCCTCTATTCCAAAATAATATTTTTTAATATCTTCTTCTCCAAAACGTGTTATTAATTCTTCTAATACTTCTTTGCTTTCAAAATATAAAATTGTTTCTTGACAC
>ERZ1108166.110-NODE-110-length-102031-cov-14.854211_pt1 | contig 102031 bp, 83 predicted proteins | sample MGYA00403702_ERZ1108166 | MGnify/ENA primary metagenome ERZ1108166 (study PRJEB35170, sample SAMEA104062401) | human gut metagenome | biome: human gut; feature: human-associated habitat; material: faeces | place: Denmark | collected 2012-05-01 ...
AGGATAAACATAGCTTGTGGACACTGTGTAAGACATTGCAGTACCGTAAGGTATTTGTCAATGCAGTAGTGGAAGAAACAAGAATCCCCCTGCTTTAGCTGGTTGCTCATAAAAAAGTGAATCCGACCTATGGCTGCAATCAAAGGTCGGATTCTTTTTTTATGTTAGGGCTGGAATATCCATGGCTCCCTCTGACGCGGGAGGCTTGGATGCGGTGCAAAATCGCACATTACCGCACTACACCGAATGGTGTATAGAAGTGCGCCCTTACTGTTTGACAAATTGGAATTGATTTTCCTTTTTATTTCTTAGTATCAATCCAAATGAAAACTCTCTCGTCAGTTCTTTCAGTAACAACACCTCCGTTTGCTATTGCCACAGCTTGAGATGCTATGTTATCTAAAAGAATGGTTACTAACACTTTATCTATTCCCATTTCTTTCGCTTCATTAAGCAATAATCTCAGCAGTTCTTTTCCATATCCTTTTCCACGAAACGCTGGTGCAATTCCGTACCCGATATTTCCTCCTGCTTTTCTCAGTGCCTCAGTCAAAAAATGTCTGGCAGAACCAAATCCAACCGGAATACCATCAGCATATAGCCAAAAAGTTGTAGAAGGCACTTTCCAACCATCTACAATCCCTTCTTGCTCAGAATCCCTCTGTTTTACAATCAGCCATTCTTTATACTCATCAAATGTTAATCCGTTGGCTTTGTTAATTAATCCATTTTCTTCAGCAGGGATCTCTTGCAGCATTGTGTAAATATCTAAGCCATTATCAACTGACAATCTTTTTAATTCCAACATTATTTTCAATTCTCCTTAATCAAATAAACTCAAGTTTATCAGTCTGTTTAATCATATCATATGGCTTCAATGTACGGCAAGAACAATCCCGGCAGACATTACTGCCGGGACTGATGCTGTTTTATGGACATCTACATTTAGCTGTGGGGAGTGTCAAAAAATGATATGGGTGTCAAAACACTCGTTTTATAGTAACTCATTAACTAACGTACCTTGAAAATTTCATATAAGACAACAAATATTTCATATTAGTAGTGTTTTCCATTAACATACATTCAGATTCTTTGTTGCTTTTTTAGCTGTTTGCTGAAAGTAAGGCGCACTGATCCAGACTGTCCAGATATGCTGACAGTTTCTTAAAATTCAATGCCGCAAGTTTAATTCCGAACCGAAGCTTTGTGGCTAAAAGTCCTCTGACCGGCATTGCCCTGTCTGCTTGATATAGCTGCAGCTTTTCGGGGCATTTCCGGCAGGACAGCTGATAACCCTGGTCCCTTCTTCTGTGAATAAGAAATTATTCATTCTTAGCAAAAGACATGGGATCACCTCACAAATAATCTGAGATCATTATACCATTTCCTGACATAAATTTATTGTTTTATATGAAATTTTCAAGGTTCGCACGGGTGTACCTTTTTTTACAAAAATGATTAGTCAATATTTCTAAATTTAAAGGTTAATTCTTCTATATCTTCCAATATACTATCCATGATATCTTCTAGATAAGTAAAAACGCGCGTGAAAATCTAAAATAATTTTGGAGAGTTATTGCAATGAGAGACAAATAATAGAGGTATTGTAAAATCTCAAATGTTTGGCCTTATAGTAGGACTTTCTAAGAATATAGGGAGGAATAACATGAAAAGGAAGAAAATTTTAGCTCTGCTTATGGTAGCAGCACTCTGCGTTGGAACAGTGGCAGGATGTGGCTCCAAGGATACGGAAAGCAGTAAGAATGAAAACAGCGAGAGCAGTACTGGGGACAGTAAGGATGATTTGTCACCTATAACTTTCAAGTACTACAATGCAGACGGAAAAAATGGTAACTGGGAAAATCCTGTTGCTCAGGCGATTACTGAAGCCACAGGTGTGACTTTGGATATTTCCTATCCGGTATCCAGTACAGGCGATCCTGACGAGGATATATCTTTGATGATTGCTGAGGACAAATATCCAGATATGATTTATGCTAAGCAAAGTGTAAACAGTCTGTATGAGGCAGGTGCACTTATTGATATGACAGATCTGATCGAGGAATATGGTCCAAATATTAAAAAAATGTACGGCGATGAGTTTGAAAAGCTGAAATGGGGTTCTGGAGATGAAGGAATATATCAGCTTTCTTATGCTGGTGTAGGATACCAGATTTTGGCAACCGGAGGAAACTGCCAGATACAGTACGCAGCTCTTAAGGAAAATAATTATGAATATCCTAAGACTCTGGAGGAGTATGAAGCCCTGATCAAGCAGTACCTGGCAGCACATCCTAAAACCGATGATGGTCTGGATACCATTGGTATTTCCATGAGTGCTGCTGACTGGCACTGGCTCATTACACTCAGTAATCCCGCTGGATTTATTGCTGATGGTGCACCGGATAACGGTTCCTGGCTTGTTGATGATAACTATAACTGCATTTACAAGCATGTGAGTGATAAAGAAAAAGAATATTTCAGATGGCTGAGTCGTATGTATGATGAGGGAATTCTGGATCCAAACTTTGCAACACAGACAGATGACGATTACATTGCAAAGCTTGCCAGCGGACGTGTTGTAGCTATTACTGATGCACTTTGGCATTATGGACAGGCGGAAGCAACATTGAAAGCAGAAGGAAAACTGGATAAAACATATTGTCCGCTTCCTGTGACAATTGATGCTGAGACGAAGGCACCCACACTGATGTATCAGGGTCTTCAGGTTGGATACGGACTGGCAATCACAAAGGACTGTGAGGATCCGGTTCGTGCAATTAAATTCCTTGATTATCTCTGCTCCGATGAGGGTGCAGTACTTTACAAATGGGGTGTTGAAGGAGAAAACTATTTTGTAGATGAGAATGGAATGAGATATCGTACGGAAGAAGAGATTGCAAAAGCAAGTTCTGATCCGGATTACGGAAAAAATACTGGTATTGGCAATTATACGGGATTTCCGATTTATGGAGACGGTGCAGTGGATGAAAATGGTAATCCTTACACACCTGTTACGAGAGAATCTGTAATTGCAGAGTATAACGAGGAGCAGAAGGCAGCTTGTGAAGCATGGAATGTAGAGATGCTGACCGATATCTTCCCGCAGCCAGATGAATTCGAAACACCGCCGTATTCCCCACTTTGGGCATATGCGACACCGCAGGAGATTACGAACAATGTGGAAATTCTGAATGAGATTGCATGGCCGGGACTGATTAAGTGCGTAACAGAAAGTGTAGATAATTTTGATGCAAACTGGGATAAGCTGATTGCGGATTATGAGGCTAATGGATTGGAAGAAACAGAACAGATGATGACAGATTTCCTGGCAGAAAAAATTTCATAAACAAAAATATGGAAACTGATAAAGGGACCTGATTCGTAAGGAGTCAGGTTCTTTTCATAAATGGATAAGAGGGGAATAGAAATGAAAGGCAGGGAAAAAATATGAAAAGTAATACGATATATCCGCCGATGTCCGAACGTGAGATCAGCGGTGCTGCAATATCGAGAGAAGCGGCGACGCAGGGAATGGTACTTTTAAAAAACATAAATGGGGTTCTTCCGTTAAAGGGCAGGGGAAAGATTGCCTTGTTTGGAAACGGAGCTGCCAGAACAATCCGCGGCGGAACGGGATCGGGAGATCCTTTTAACGGCGGTCTTTCCGGCGGTGGTGATCAGGATGTGGATCAGTCTCTGCGTTATCATATTAATATTCTGAATGCTATGGAAACAGAAGGTTTTGAGATTGTGAACCGGGAACAGCAGATGGCGTGGGCCAGATGCTATGATCTGGCCAAAAGAGAGATGAAGGACCAGGTCATGAGTGTTTTTGCGTTTCCGGAGGAACCGCTGACAACAGAAAAACTGGAAGAATATGCAAAAGAAACAGAAACTGCTATTTGTGTCATTTCGAGAAATTCCGGTGAGGGAAATGATCGTTTCATGAAAAAAGAAGTATCCATTGGGGATAAAAAGTATGAAATTGGAGATTACAGGCTTTCTGCAGTGGAGATGGATAATCTTAAAAAGCTGCGGTCAGCTTTTTCCTCATTGATACTGGTGCTGAATGTTCCGGGCTCCATATCGGTGCAGGATCTGGAGGCAGCTTGTGCGGATGCTATTCTTCTCATGGGGCAGGCAGGACAGGAGGGAGGAGCCGCCGTTACCGATATTCTCACAGGTAAGGCAACACCGTCAGGAAAACTGACCGCAACCTGGGCAAAAAAATATGAAGATTATCCTACGGCAGGCAATTTCCTTCAGGATTTTAATAAAGCAGTATATACGGAAGGAATTTATGTAGGTTATCGTTACTTTGATACATTTAATGTTGATCCGGGTTATCCTTTTGGTTATGGACTCTCCTATACGACATTTGCACTGGGAAATCTGGAGGCATCGCTGGATGAGGATACACTGGTTCTTGGCGTAACAGTAGAAAATACAGGAGCGTTTGCCGGACGTGAAGTTGTGCAGGTATATGTTTCTGCACCGGTATCGGAGATGGATATGCCGGAACAGGAGCTGAAAGGTTTCCAAAAAACGATGTTACTGGCACCGGGCGAAAAGGAAGATGTCAAAATCCGCATACCGCTGCGTAATCTTGCATCTTATAGTGAAAATGCAGGAGGTTATATTCTGTCAAAAGGAGATTATGGAGTGCGTATCGGTACTTCTTCCAGAGATACAAAACCGGTGTGCAAGATTCGGCTGGAACAAACTGCTTTGACAGAACAGGTATTGGTGGAGCTTCCGTTAACGGAAACTTTGGAGGAAAAGAAGGGGTTAACTGACCGAAAGGATGAAACTATATGGAAGGATGTACCGGTTCTTCTGGCTGTGCAGATACCGGAAACGCTGGATTCGCGTTCAGCCTATAGCGATGAAAAGGTGGTTACATATGCGACAGATACCAGCTATCAGCCGGTTATGCCTTACGAAACAGTACGGTACGTGGAAAAGAAAGAATGGAAGCTGAATGATGTGGCTTCGGGCAGAGTGTCAATGGAAGAATTTGCCGCACAGCTTGATGCTGCGCAATTGGCGGATCTTTGCTGTGGTACAGGCTGGGGTGTGCAGGATGAGAACAATCCTGTGATTGGAGCCAGTTCGGAATCTGTACCTGGAGCGGCAGGGGAAACAACACACGCACTGGAAAGTTATGGTGTTTCTTCTATTGTATTGGCAGACGGTCCGGGCGGTGTGCGTATCACACAGCAGTTTGAGGCAACCGATCTGGAATCGGGGGAAAAGAGGCAGGTATACCATTACTGTACGGCATGGCCGGTGGGTACGCTTCTTGCTCAGTCTTTTGATCCGGAAATTTTGGAACAGGTAGGATGCGGAATGGCAGCAGATATGCAGGCAATGCGGATTGATTTGCTTCTGGGACCAGGAATGAATATTCAGCGTGATCCTATGTGCGGACGAAATTTTGAATATTTTTCTGAAGATCCTCTCATATCTGGAAAGATGGCGTCAGCAATGGTACGCGGCCTTCAGAGCCTGCCAGGAGGAGGTGGATGCATTAAGCATTATGCAGCTAATAATCAGGAGACGAATCGAAATGCTGTGGATTCTGTGATTGGTCAGCGGGCACTGAGGGAAATTTATCTGGAACCCTATAAAATTGCTATTCAGGAATCTCAGCCGTTGTCTATCATGAGTTCCTACAATCTGATCAACGGTGTTCCTACAGCAGATAGTTATGACTTATGTACGGATCTTGCCCGCGGAGAATGGGGATTTGAAGGTCTGATCATGACTGATTGGAACGGAGGCAGCAGTACACCCTGGAAATCCATGCATGCCGGAAATGATTTGATTATGCCGGGAGGAAAAGGAAGGGCCATGAATATTCTTCAGGCTGTGAGAACAGTTATGCCGGAGTTTGATGAACGTGGGCAGGTAATTATGGTGCAGGAAGTACCATTTGCACCGGTTTTTGCAGCCCGCTGGAATTCCTTTACGGTTGATCCGGAAGGACCGGATACAGTCATGGCACCTCTGGGTGAAGGACATACTGCCGAGATGAAGGATGGAGAGATTTTGGTTGATGGGGAAAAAGTCTACATGCAGGCAAATGATATGAAAACATTTTTCAATGATCCGGCAAGCTTTGTGCCAAAGATATGCCCGGCCAATGAGGAAGTTGCTTTTATTTTAGATGATGGCAGAGCAATCGGGTACAAAGGACATTTAGATAAGAAACCTCGTCTGTGTCTCGGAGATGTGCAAAGATGTGCAGTCCATAATCTTCGGATCATTCTGAAATGTATGGGATTATAGTAGATGGGTATCAACAATTATTGTATAATGAGGTGAAAAAGTTTAGAAAATGAGAGGATGACTGAAGTCGGAAAAGAGATTGGATATGAAAATACGGAAAACTTTTTTCGTGCGTTTAAAAAGCATTATCATATGACTCCCTCTCAGTATCGGGCTGCAATACAGGAAGAGACCAATATGCAAACTGTATGTGGAGATAGAGATGTAATAAAACGGTAACAAAAAAATGACAAAATGGTAATGAAATAAGATATACATAAAATTACTAAAGAAAGGTGGAATACAAAATGGGAGATTGTTTTTACTGTAGTAAGGCAGAACCGGTAGTTCAGACTAAGGCGGGTAAGATACGGGGATTTAAGATGAATTCTACATACACTTTCCATGGCATCAAGTATGCTGATGCTGATCGCTTTCAAATGCCCAGAGAGGTAAAACCATGGAAAGGTATTAAAAATGCTCTGGCCTACGGTTATGTGTGTCCTATGCTGATGCAGGATCATCCGTTGATGGAGGTTATGATCCCACATCGTTACTGGCCAATGGATGAGAATTGTCAGTATCTGAATATTTGGACACAGAGTCTGGATCCGGAAGCAAAAAAACCGGTTATGGTATGGTTGCACGGAGGTGGATTCTTTGCAGGCTCATCCATTGAACAGGTGGCGTATGAGGGAGATCATCTGAGTGAGTACGGAGATGTGGTTGTCGTGTCATTGAACCATCGTCTGAATATTTTGGGATATCTTGATTTATCTGCTTATGGGGAAAAATACTACAATTCTGCTAATGTGGGAAATGCAGATATGGTCGCAGCCCTTCATTGGATTCAGGACAATATTGCTGGTTTTGGCGGAGATCCAGGTAATGTAACCCTGTTTGGTCAGTCCGGTGGTGGAATGAAAGTTTATTCCCTGATGAATACACCGGCTGCAGAAGGTTTATTCCATAAGGGGATTATCCAGAGCGGCGTAATAGAAGAAGGTAAAAAAGAGGCAGAAGATGACGGTACCGCAATTGTGGAGGCCCTTCTGACGGAATTGAAGTTGGAATCCGTTGAGGATTTGGAAACGATTCCTTACTATTTCCTTGCGGAAGCATATAATAAGGTGTCACCCAAGCTGCAGGAGAAAGGACTCTACGTGGGAGGAGAGCCGAGAGCAAATTCATGGTATGCCGGTGATCCGCGCAGAGTAGGATTTACCGATGGAGCAAAAAAGATTCCGGTGATAGTGGGTAGCGTTTTTGGAGAATTTGATTTCAAGCCGGTTCTGGAGAATAGGGATGAACTGACCCGTGAGGAAACGATGAAACTTCTGGAAAAATGCTTTCAGGAGGATGCAGAAGAGATTGCAGCAGAATTCGAAAAAGCATATCCGAATAATCGCCTTGTAGATGTTCTGTCGCTGGATTATATTTTACGTTATGCATCGAAAGATTTCATTGCGAAGAAGTCAGTACATAAGGAAGCTCCCGTATATTCCTACATGTTTAATTATGAATTCCCATATGAGGGAGGAAAACTGGCATGGCATTGCTCTGAAATCCCGTTTGTTTTCCATAATATTGACCGAATTCCTGTCTGCAATGTGCCGGGAGAAACAGACCGCCTGCAGGAGAGAATATGTGGTGCCTGGATAAACTTTGCGAGATACGGAAATCCTTCCGTTCCTTCTCTTCCGCAGTGGTCGGTATGTGAGCCAGGTAAAGAGGCAATTATGATTTTTGACAATATCTGCGAAGTTAAAGATAATTATGACCACAGGCTGATGGAGCTTCTTGTTAAACATGCTCCGGCATTTACTGTACCATTAGATGAGGATGCAGAAAATGTATTTATGCACTGATGCGGAAAGGATGGAATGCATATGGCAAAGCTGACTACATATCAGGTGACGGAGATTGCAAAAGACACCTGGGTTATCAATGAGGCTGGTATGACAGCCATGTTTTTGTTAAAAGGTACGGAACGTGCATTACTCATCGATACGGGTGTCGGAATGACAGACCTGAAAAAGCTGATTTCCTGGCTGACTCCGCTTCCCTATGATGTAGTGCTGACACATGGACATCCGGATCATATCGGAGGAGCTGCTCAGTTTGAAGAGGTATATATTCACGAAAAAGATGAGGATAGTCTTAAACCGATAAATTATGATAGCATCGCAGATTATGTGGAACTTTTGGGAAATATGGGAGCTTACGATGTGTATGACTGTAGCCCTGCGGATATCCGGCGGATACAAAAGATGCCAAAATGTCTTCCTTTGAAGGAGGGAATGGTGTTTGAGCTGGGGGGACGCAGTATCGAGGTAATTGAGACACCGGGTCATACATCGGGAGGCTGTTGTTTCCTTGATCGGAAAGAGCGAATCCTGTTTTCTGGAGATGCCTGCAATGGTAATCTGCTCTGCAGAGACAGTATTAATACACTATTGGGAGCTCTGGATAAAATCAAGTCCTATGAAAGTGAATTTGACCGCAATTTTAATGGCCATGTGGGATATGCGGGAATGCCTTTCGTTGGTTCCATGGATCATAGCATCATGAATACAGCGATACGCATCTGTGAGAATATCCTTTCAGGAACTGCGAAAATCGAGGATGGCGGTAAGAATGCGTTTGACGGAGATTGCAAGGTTGCGACAGACGGAAGAATCCGTATTGTATTTTCCCCAGACAGACTGATAGATGAAGGTGAAATTCCAGTAAGATAAACACAACAGACTCCGCTGGGGTTAACTTAAGCCTGAAAGCCTTGAAATCAAGACCTTTGGGCTTTTTATAAGTGTGCCATCAAGGCAGAATCTCCGGTTCTGGTGGCTTACAGTACCATAGACATGATGAGGTAATAAGAATGAAAAAATATTTTTTGTATTTTCTTGGTTTGAATTTAATAGCTTTTGCTGTTGTATTAAATGTTCGCTTTGATTTAGGAGTTGCTGCTTTTAGTTCTGTGATGTATTCAATATCACAAATCTATAACATTTCTTTAGGAACAGCTTCTATTATCTGTTACTTAATATTTGTTATTATTCAATGTATTTTATCCAAAAAGATCACAGTTACTTTTATTTTAGAAATTCCGTTATCGTTTGCTTTTGGTTGGTTGACTGATTTATATGATTTTATAATTCCTACATTATCGTTAAGTTTATACTTAAGGGTTATTTGTTTTATTATGACGATGTTCATTACTGCAATGGGCGTATTTTTAAGCGTGAAAACAAATCTTATTTTAACACCAACTGATGGTATTGTAAAAACTATTTCAGAAGTCTTCTCTTTTCCTTTTTCAATAGTGAAAAATACTTTTGATATTACACTTGTGTTTGTCACTATTATTTTATGTTTAATTAATCATACCCATTTTTATGGTCTTGGTATAGGAACCATACTGACAGCCTTATTTATAGGAAGAATTATTAATATTTATGAAAAAAAGATACAGTTATCTTTTTAAAGGTGGCAATTGGGTATTACGATGCTAAACTGTTGGGGTTTAGTCATATATTGAAATGATCGTATCTGTATGATAGTATATCAGATGGAGAATGTCTCCATCTGATATGTCATTTACGGCGAATACCTATTATAATTATAGGGACTGTATTCAGAAACATATTATTCCCAGAATTGGCGGTCTGAGGCTGCTTGCGCTCAATCAAGGGCATCTGATGAAAATGTATAAAGAACCTGTAAAACAATATTCTGCTATTCCTAAAAGGGCAAGAACAATTATGAATACCTCTATGAGATACGCATTATCGAAAAGGTTGATTATGACGAATCCCTGTGAAGGTTTGGAACTGCCAAAAGGAGTAAAAAAGTCAAAGTATTATACGATTATTGTAGATGAGACTAAAACATATACTTTGGAGCAGGTAAAACTGTTGCTGGAAGCATCGAAGGAGACACGGATCCATATGCAGATGGTCTTTGCCTTGTTAATGGGGCTTAGCCAACCTTGATCATAGCGCACAATAAAACACTTGCAGCACAGCTGTATGGTGAGTTTAAGGAATTCTTCCCGGAAAACGCAGTGGAATACTTTGTCTCCTAGTATCTTGATATTAATTTGCATACCATATATTGATTTGGAAAGGTAAAATAATACTATATAAAGCATAATAAACGATGCGTTAAAAGTAAATGGACATGATGGATTGGCTATAACGGTGAACAAAATTCGTCGAAGAAAGTAGTAAAATTGATACATGGAAAATACTGATTGAGAAACGAAGGTAAACTGGTTATAATAAAATCAAGAAGAAAGATTTGTGAATCGAGAAACTTATAGTATTATCAGCAGAAAATGAGGTGATGATGTATGCCAAAGATTATGCAGGATTTAATTAAACAGTATGTGGAAGAGGTCAAGAAGATTTATGGTTCCCATGTACGTCAGATAATCCTTTATGGTTCTTATGCAAGGGGTGACTTCCGTCCGGATTCTGATGTGGACATTATGATTCTGGTAGATATGTCAGATCTGGAATTAAAGGCATATGCACAACAGCTCTCGTACATGACCTATGACTTTAATATGGATCATGACACGGATATTAAGCCTATTGCAAAAAGTGAAGCACATTTTAACAAGTGGATTGTGAACTATCCATTTTATTCCAATATTCATAAAGAAGGGGTAGTTTTGTATGGAGCAGCATAATCAGGAAATCGGTACTAGACGGGATCTGGTGTTATATCGTCTGGAAACAGCCCGAAATGATCTGAAATCAGCAAGAGCATTATTTTCTATTGAAGATTATAAAGGAGCCAATAACAGGGCATACTATTCTATTTTTCATGCAATTAATGCAGTACATGCTGTAAGCGGTAAAGCATATAAAAGGCATAAGGATGCTGTGGCTAACTTCAATAAGGATTATGTGAAAACATCAGTGTTTCCAAGAGAAATGGGAAGGAAAATCGGACAGGCAGAAGAGATTCGCCATGCCAGCGATTATGATGATTTTTATATTGCAAGTAAAGAAGAATCAGAACGGCAGATTTCAGTTGCAGATGAATTTATAATTCTGGCAGAAAAATATTGTATGGAACAGCTTGAAAAACAAAAGGAAAATTGAAATGAACGAGGATGCCCCTCAGGGTTTGAAGCCCTGAGGGATATTTTATGTAAAAGTATATTATTCTAATAAGCGCAACGGATGCTCCACATACCACAATGGAAATATTATAGCTGAGGAGATTCCGCCGGAATTGCTTTCTTATATGGAAGAAGTATTACCGGAAAAGAAGGAGCTGGATACGGAAATTGTTCTGGATACAATGATAAATGTAAATGAATTTTTGAAGAACTAATGTTCGTATCATATATACAATTTTAAATTTCCATGATATAATATCTCTTACATTTGAGTGTTAATTCGTCCACGTTAGTTTTACTACTTTTTATCAGTCTATAAAATATCGGGTGGTGAACAGAATTCGTCGAGAGGCATATTCGGCTAAAATCAGAGAATGTGCTTCGACGAATTTCTGACTGATAGACGAACTTTTTTGATATAAAAACCAGGAGGTGCTTTTTTGCAGAATTCACAACAAATATTCAAATTACACTCCGAATACCAGCCTACAGGCGACCAGCCCCAGGCAATCGAAAAACTGGTCAAAGGCTTTCAAGAAGGCAATCAATGCGAGACTTTGCTGGGCGTTACAGGTTCCGGCAAGACCTTTACCATGGCAAATGTTATTGCACAGTTAAATAAGCCAACCTTGATCATAGCGCACAATAAAACACTTGCAGCACAGCTGTACGGTGAGTTTAAGGAATTCTTCCCTGAGAATGCAGTAGAATATTTTGTCTCCTACTACGACTACTACCAGCCGGAGGCTTACGTGCCGTCTTCGGATACGTATATTGCGAAGGACTCTGCGCGGAACGATGAGATTGATAAGTTGCGGCTTTCCGCGACTTCTGCACTGAGTGAGCGGAAAGATGTCATTGTGGTTTCCAGTGTTTCGTGTATCTATGGAATCGGAAGCCCGAAGGACTACATGGAGATGATTATTTCGCTCCGCCCGGGAATGGAAAAGGACCGGGACGATGTGATCCGGCAGTTGATTGATATTCAGTATGACCGGAATGATATGGATTTCCACCGCGGTACGTTCCGCGTGCGCGGTGATGTATTGGAGATTTTTCCGGCGGAGGAGACGGACAAGGCGGTGCGCGTCGAGTTCTTCGGGGATGAGATTGACCGTCTGGTGCAGATCGATACGCTGACGGGTGAAATCTTATGTGAACTGAACCACATCGCAATCTTTCCTGCCTCCCACTACGTTGTGCCGATGGACACGATCCTGAAAGCAACAGGCGAGATTGAAAAGGATATGGAAGAGCAGGTGAAGTTCTTCAAGCACGAGGGAAAACTGATCGAGGCCCAGCGCATCGAGGAGCGGACCAATTTCGATATTGAGATGCTCAAAGAAACCGGCATCTGTTCCGGCATCGAAAACTATTCGCGTTACCTCTCCGGATTAAAGCCAGGCGAGCCGCCCTACACACTGATGGACTATTTCGGAGATGATTTCCTCATCATCGTGGATGAGTCGCATAAGACTGTTCCGCAGATCCGCAGCATGTATGCCGGCGACCAGTCGCGGAAATCGACGCTGGTGGACTATGGATTCCGTCTGCCGTCCGCAAAAGACAACCGCCCGTTGAACTTCGGCGAGTTCGAGGACCGGATCGATCAGATCCTCTTCGTATCTGCCACGCCGGGCGACTACGAGGCAGACCACGAGCTGCTGCGCGCCGAACAGATCATCCGCCCGACCGGCCTTCTCGACCCGGATGTCGAGGTGCGCCCGGTGGAGGGACAGATCGATGATCTGATTTCGGAAGTAAAGAAAGAAACTGAAAAACACAACAAAGTTCTCGTGACGACGCTGACGAAGCGTATGGCAGAGGATCTGACCGACTATATGAAAGAGGCCGGCATCCGCGTGCGCTACCTGCACTCCGATATCGACACCCTGGAACGGACCGAGATCATCCGTGATATGCGTCTCGATGTCTTCGATGTGCTCGTCGGTATCAACCTTCTGCGTGAGGGTCTCGACATCCCGGAAATCACACTCGTGGCGATCCTGGATGCCGATAAAGAAGGTTTCCTGCGTTCCGAAACCTCCCTGATCCAGACCATCGGCCGTGCCGCGCGAAACAGCGAGGGCCATGTTATCATGTACGCCGATGTGATGACCGATTCCATGCGCCTCGCGATCGACGAGACGAAGCGCCGCCGTGCCCTGCAGGAAGCCTACAACAAAGAACACGGCATCACTCCGACCACCATCAAAAAAGCCGTCCGCGATCTCATCAGCATTTCGAAAGAAGTGGCAAAGACAGAAGAAAAGATGGAAAAAGACCCGGAGTCCATGAGCCGCGAAGAACTGGAAAAACTGATCGGCCAGGTACAGAAACAGATGAAAGCCGCTGCCGCCGAACTCAACTTCGAAATGGCCGCCGAGCTGCGTGACAAAATGATCACACTGAAGAAGAGCCTGGATGACATGGAAGAATAAAAAATCAGAAATAAAAAAGAAGAAAAGAGCATGAAAAAAGCGTGCCGGAAAAGCGACAGAAAACTTTCCGGCACGCTTTTTTGCGTCCGATTTTGCTTCCTTCTTGTTCAGAATTGACGCAAAATAAGAATACTATTATAATATAAAATACGACCAAACGGTCGTATCAAAACGAAAAACACAAAAATAAAAAAGACAACAATAAAAAAATTAATCGCCGAATTTTCTCTTTTTACTGGAGACACTCAGCAGATAGTCGACCGAGCAGTCATAGAACCGTGCAAGCCGGATCACATAGTCGATCGGGATGTCGCGGATTCCTTTTTCGTAGCGGGAATAGACGTCGCGGTTGCATTCGAGCAGGGCAGAAATCTCTTTGATGGTGAGATCCTGATCGATCCGCATATCTTCAATTCTCTGGTATTTCATACGTTGTACCATCCTTTCAGATTCAAACCCATACTACCAAACGGTTGGATGGACAAAGTTAAATCAGATCATATGGTCGCAAATTGGAGAATGGGGCGGGAGAAAGAAACGGCGGGTGAAGACAGCCTGTGCAGAAAGCAGAAAAATATGTACGGCAGAAATGGGGGAACGAATGGGAAAAGTAGAAAGAATAGAAATAGAAGATTTTGTCCAGAATATAGTGGAACGGATGGAGACGCCGGAAGCGTTTGAAAAAATGATCAGCCGGGAGGAAGAATGCGAAGCGCAGGGGCAGGAGAGCCGTCTGAGGGATGTGCTGAAGAAAGAATGGCCGGTGGACGAAAAGGGAGAGCGCATCTATCAGATCACTAATATATATGAAGAAAAAGCAGAAGAACTCCTCATTGTAGAACTGTATACCGGCATCCACCTGGAAAACGGAGTCCCGTGCGGGCATTTTACGCTGTATCTCTGCGGGGAGCCGGACGGATGGAAACTCAGCGAAACGCGGATGATGGAATATCTGCAGAATCTGTAAACGAAAAAGCAAAACAGGGAGGACAGGGAAAAGAAAAACTGTCCTCCTGCTTTTGCTGCGGCGGAGACACCGGAAAGTCAGGATCCATACGGCCGCTTCTCATCGCTGATGCCGACCAGATAATCCAGACTGACCTGATACAGCTCCGCCAGACGGATGGCAATGGAGATCGGCAGCTGCCGGACGCCTTTTTCATATCGGGTATACACATCGCGGTTGCAGCCGAGATAGTCGGCAACCTGGCGGATCGTCAGATCGTGGTCCGTGCGCAGATCCTCCAGTCTCTGATATTTCATGATTCATCACCTCTGAGAAAAATGCTACTAAATGGTCGTATCAAAATGGCAGAATCCTACCATACGGCTATAGCGCCTTTGAAACAGTAGAATGCAATAAAAAAGAAAAGTCAGATTCCTTTTCAGAAAGAAAACGGTTTATACTTTTTTCACAATTTCTTCATAGAAAAACCGGGAAAAGGTGTTGACAAACAAAAGGCAGAGTGCTATCTTAAGAGCATAGATGTTAGCACTCCACTGAAACGAGTGCTAACAGGACTATACAACAGGAAGGAGCTTATCTTAGTGGATACAGAATTGGATGAAAGAAAAAGAAAAATATTAAAAGCGATCATCCAGACGTATCTGGAAACGGGCGAGCCGGTCGGCTCAAGAACGATTTCCAAATACACGGATTTGAATTTAAGCTCCGCCACAATCCGGAATGAAATGTCCGATCTGGAAGAGATGGGTTACATCTTACAGCCCCACACTTCCGCAGGACGCATTCCTTCCGATAAAGGCTACCGCCTCTATGTAGATGAGCTGATGCGGGAAAAAGAACAGGAAGTTGCAGACATCAAAAACATGGTCATTGAAAAAACAGACCGAATGGAAAAAGTTCTGCAGCAGGTTGTCAAAGTCCTCGCTTCATCTACCAACTATGCAACGTTGATTACAGGACCGGAATATCACAGAAATAAAGTGAAATTCATCCAGCTCTCAAAAGTCAATGAAGAGCAGCTCCTGGCCGTCATCGTCGTAGAAGGCAACCTGGTGAAAAACCAGATGATCGACCTCGACGAGACCATCAACGATGAACAGATATTAAAGCTGAACCTGCTTCTGAACACACAGCTCAATGGCCTGACCATTGAAGAAATCAATCTTGGCATGATCAAGAAGATGAAAGAGCAGGCAGGCATCCACTCCGGCATCATCAGCAAAGTGGTCGATACCGTAGCGGAAGCCATCGCAGTCAGCGAAGAAGATGTGCCGGTGTACACCAGCGGCGCAACCAACATTTTCAAGTACCCTGAGCTTTCCGACAGCAGCAAAGCCAGCCAGCTGATCTCCACATTCGAGGAACGGCAGAAACTGGTCGATATGATCAAAGGAGCTGCCGAGGAGCAGGACGGAGAGGAAAATACCGGTATTCAGGTATACATCGGAAATGAATCTTCGATGGAACCCTTACGGGACTGCAGTGTGGTCACCACCACATACGATATGGGAAACGGTATGCGCGGAACAATCGGTATCGTGGGACCAAAGCGGATGGATTACGAAAATGTGGTAGATAACCTGAAAACATTAAAAGTTCAACTGGACGCCGTCTTCAAAAAGCCGGACACAGGTGAGTAGAAAGGTGGAATGATCAGTGAGCGAAGAAAATAGAAAGAAAGAGGAAACCATGGAAGAACCTACACGCGAGATGGAAAAAGAAACCGGAGCAGAGACCGATCTGCCGGAAACCGAACCGGCTGCGGAGCAGGAAGAAGCAAAGAAAGCAGCAGAGGCAAAAGAAGCGGAAGCTGCAGAAGAAACTGCTGAGGATGGCAAAGAACGAAAGTTCTTCAAAAAGAAAAAAGATAAAAAAGATGAGAAAATCGAAGAGCTGACTGACCGCCTGACCCGTCAGATGGCAGAGTTCGATAACTTCCGCAAACGCACCGAAAAAGAAAAAGCAAATATGTATGCCATTGGAGCAAAAGACATCATCGAGAAGATTCTTCCGGTTGTTGACAGCTTCGAGCGCGGACTTGCAACGGTGGAAAACCCGGAGGAAGATCCGTTCGCAGACGGCATGAATAAAGTATACAAACAGTTTACCACAGCACTCGATGAACTCGGTGTAACCGTGATCGAGGCCGTTGGAAAGGAATTCGATCCGAACCTGCACAACGCAGTGATGCATGTGGAGGATGAGGAAGCCGGCGAGAACATCGTCGTAGAAGAGTTCATGAAGGGCTACATGTACAAAGGTTCCGTAGTCCGTCACAGTATGGTCAAGGTGGCTAACTAAGCCTTGAAGATAAATAAATAGAAATTAAACCATTTTTTAGCATAATTCATTGAGGAGGAAACAACAATGGGCAAAATTATTGGTATTGACTTAGGAACAACAAACAGCTGTGTAGCCGTTATGGAAGGTGGAAAACCAACCGTTATCGCAAACGCAGAGGGTGAAAGAACAACTCCATCTATCGTAGCATTCACAAAAACAGGTGAACGTCTGGTCGGCGAGCCGGCAAAACGTCAGGCTGTAACAAACGCAGACAGAACCATCCGTTCCATCAAACGTGAGATGGGTACTGATTATAAAGTAGACATCGAAGGAAAGAAATACTCTCCGCAGGAGATCTCCGCTATGATCCTTCAGAAACTGAAAGGTGATGCAGAGAACTACCTTGGTGAGAAAGTAACAGAAGCAGTTATCACAGTTCCGGCTTACTTTAATGACGCACAGCGTCAGGCAACCAAAGATGCCGGTAAAATCGCAGGTCTTGATGTAAAACGTATCATCAACGAGCCTACCGCAGCAGCTCTGGCATACGGACTGGATAACGAGAAAGAGCAGAAGATCATGGTATACGACCTTGGAGGCGGTACCTTCGATGTTTCCATCATCGAGATCGGTGACGGTGTTATCGAAGTTCTTTCCACAGCAGGAAACAACCGTCTGGGCGGCGATGACTTCGACCAGAAAGTAACAGATTATATCCTTGCTGAGTTCAAGAAACAGGAAGGTGTTGATCTTTCCAACGATAAAATGGCACTGCAGAGAATCAGAGAAGCAGCAGAGAAAGCAAAGAAAGAGCTTTCCAGCGCAACCACAACCAACATCAACCTGCCGTTCATCACTGCAACCGCAGATGGCCCGAAACATCTCGATATGAACCTGACAAAGGCTAAATTCGATGAGCTGACCCACGACCTGGTAGAGAAAACCGCAGAGCCGGTACAGAGAGCACTCTCTGATGCAGGCCTGCAGGCATCCGAGCTTTCCAAAGTCCTTCTGGTAGGCGGATCTACCCGTATCCCGGCTGTACAGGATAAAGTAAGACAGCTGACTGGACACGAGCCGAGCAAGAGCCTGAACCCGGATGAGTGCGTAGCACTTGGTGCTTCCGTACAGGGCGGTAAACTTGCAGGAGATGCCGGCGCAGGCGACATCCTTCTTCTGGATGTAACTCCGCTGTCTCTGTCCATCGAGACGATGGGAGGTATTGCAACTCGTCTGATCGAGCGTAACACCACAATCCCGACCAAGAAAAGCCAGATCTTCTCCACCGCAGCTGATAACCAGACAGCAGTAGATATCAACGTAGTACAGGGTGAGCGTCAGTTCGCGAAAGACAACAAATCCCTCGGCCAGTTCCGTCTGGATGGAATTCCGCCAGCAAGAAGAGGCGTTCCGCAGATCGAGGTTACCTTTGATATCGATGCCAACGGTATCGTAAATGTATCTGCAAAAGACCTGGGAACAGGAAAAGAGCAGCACATCACCATCACCGCAGGCTCTAATATGTCCGACAGCGAGATCGACAAAGCAGTCAAAGAAGCTGCTGAGTTCGAAGCTCAGGATAAGAAACGCAAAGAAGCAATCGACGCAAGAAACGATGCAGACTCTATGGTATTCCAGACCGAGAAAGCAATCGAGGAAGTCGGCGACAAGCTGGATGCAAACGATAAGACAGCAGTAGAAGCTGACCTGAACGCACTGAAAGACCTCATTGCAAAATGCAATCCGGAAGAGATGACAGATGCACAGGTAGCTGACCTGAAAGCAGCTCAGGAAAAACTGATGACAAGCGCTCAGAAACTGTTCGCAAAGCTGTATGAGCAGCAGGGCGGCGCAGCAGGCGCTGGTGCCGGAACAGCTGGTGCAGGCCCGGATATGGGAAATGCAGGAGCAGCAGGCGGCCATGACGACGATGTCGTAGACGCTGACTACAAAGAGGTTTAATTTTCAGCATGTCACACTCCGTGAAAATACCGACTGTGAGTTGAAACAATAAGTAAATAAACGCAAAAAGCCCTGTGAGGCGAATGTTTGCAGGGGACGGAAAATACATTCCGCCCCCTGTATTTATGCTGGTATTGCTTTCGGAAAAGTGCTATACTGGAGCGTGCGGAAAAACATTTCTGCAAAGATGAAATTTGTGGAACAGAAATGAAAAGGTGAACATAAATGGCAGAAAAAAGAGATTATTACGAGGTCCTCGGCGTAGACCGCGGAGCGGACGATGCAACATTAAAAAAAGCATACCGTAAACTGGCCAAGAAATACCATCCGGATATGAACCCGGGCGACAAAGAGGCCGAGGCAAAATTTAAAGAGGCGACAGAAGCCTATGGCGTGCTGAGTGATCCGGACAAACGGCGTCAGTACGATCAGTTTGGCCACGCTGCATTTGAAAACGGCGGTGGCGGCGCAGGAGCCGGCGGATTCGGCGGCTTCGACTTTGGCGGCGGAGATATGGGTGATATCTTCGGCGATATTTTCGGCGACCTGTTCGGTGGCGGCGGAAGCAGAAGAAGAGCAAACAATGGACCGATGAAGGGAGCAAACCTCCGCGCTGTTGTCCACATTACGTTTGAGGAAGCTGTTTTCGGATGCCAGAAAGAGCTCGAGATCAACCTGAAGGATACCTGTACAACGTGCCACGGAACCGGCGCAAAACCAGGAACTTCACCGGAAACATGCTCCAAATGTAACGGTACCGGTCAGATTACGTACACACAGCAGACCATGTTCGGTTCTGTGAGAAACGTGACAACGTGTCCGGATTGTAACGGAACCGGAAAGATCATTCGCGATAAATGTACCGCATGCCACGGCACGGGCTATACATCCAGCAGAAAACGCATTCAGGTCAACATTCCGGCCGGAATCGACGATGGACAGAGCATCCGGATCCGTGAAAAAGGTGAGCCGGGTGTAAACGGCGGACCGAGAGGAGATCTGCTTGTCGAGGTTCAGGTAACCCGTCATCCGATCTTCCAGAGACAGGATATGAACATTTTCTCCACTGCACCGATTACGTTTGCCCAGGCAGCACTCGGCGGCGATGTGAAGATCAGCACCGTTGACGGAGACGTTCTCTACACTGTAAAACCGGGAACCCAGACCGATACGAAGATCCGTCTGAAGGGAAAAGGTGTTCCGTCCCTTCGCAACAGCAATGTGCGCGGTGATCACTACGTAACACTCGTAGTCCAGACTCCGACGAAACTGAATGAGAAAGCAAAAGAAGCCCTCCGCGCCTTCGACGAAGCCTGCGGAAACCGCCCGGCAGCAGAAGCAAAAGCAGCCGACGGCGAAACTGCAGAGCAGCCGAAGAAGAAAAAAGGCTTTATGGATAAAGTGAAAGAGGCCTTTGAGGACATCGATAAATAAAGAACGGCGGCAAGCCGGAAAAGAAAGAAGAATCTGTGGAAAAAGCAGGTTCTTCTTTCTTTTCTATGAAAGAACCATGAAAATTTGGTGAATTTATACACAGAATGGTCGGATTTTGATATAATGTGGAAAACTTAAGGGGAGAGAAAAGAAAGGAAACGGGGAAAATGAGATTTCGACCATGTATTGATATTCATAACGGAAAAGTAAAACAGATTGTCGGGGGATCGCTGAAAGATCAGGGAAATCAGGCGAGCGAGAATTTTGTCTCGGAGCAGGATGCGTCGTATTATGCGCAGCTGTACGAAGAGCAGGGTATTACGGGCGGCCATGTGATTCTGCTGAACAAGAAAGGTACCGAGTTTTACGAGGAGACGAAGCGCCAGGCATTGCTGGCACTCTCGACGTACCCGGGCGGCCTGCAGGTGGGAGGCGGCATTGATGCGGAGAATGCGTGCGAGTTTCTGACAGCGGGGGCAAGCCATGTGATTGTGACTTCGTATGTGTTCCGCGACGGCCATGTGTTCTATGAAAATCTGGACAAGCTGGTGACGACGGTAGGAAAGCAGCGGCTGACACTGGATTTAAGCTGCCGGAAGCGGGACGGAAAATACTATATCGTGACGGACCGCTGGCAGAAGTTCACGGACGAAGAAGTGACAGAGGAACTGCTGCATCACCTGTCAGAATACTGTGATGAGTTCCTGATCCATGCCGTGGATGTCGAGGGAAAGGCTTCCGGCATTGAGACGGAGCTGGTGGAACTGCTTGCGAAGATGAAAGATTTTCCGGTGACGTACGCCGGCGGCGTGGGAAGTTTTGAAGACCTGGAGCTGCTCAAAAAACTGGGAAACAACCACGTCGATGTGACAATTGGCAGCGCACTGGATCTGTTCGGCGGCAAAATGAAGTTTGAAGACGTGCTGGCAGTATGCCGCCGGTAAGCGGAAACGGACGTTCACCCGCGCCATTCGCAAAACCGCGCTTTCAGCGCTCTCCGCTGCTGCGCAGCTCCTTTTTGCTCATAACCAGGCGCTCCCTTTGTATCTTATTCTCGACAGATTTTCATGCGAGCATGAAATCTGTCAAAAATAAGATACAAGTGAACTGTAACAGAAAAAACTCTAAAATATTCATGAATTTTCTAAATACTATTGCAAATAAAGACAACTATTGCTATAATTAGAGATACTTACAGGGGAAGTGAAAAACCTGTAAAATTTGAGAGCAAAGGGGTTGGGCATAATGAAAATTACCATCAGCGGAAAAAATATTGACGTGACAGAGGGATTAAAAGCCGCGGTCAATGAAAAACTTGGCAAACTGGAGAAATATTTTACGCCTGACACAAATGTCATTGTAACCTTAAGTGTAGAGAAAGAAAGACAGAAAATTGAGGTTACCATTCCGGTAAAAGGAAACATCATCCGTTCCGAGCAGGTAAGCAACGATATGTACGTATCCATCGATCTGGTAGAGGAAGTCATCGAACGCCAGCTTCGCAAATACAAAAACAAAATTGCTGACAAACAGCAGGAAGCAGGAAACTTCCAGAAAGAATATCTGGAGCATGACTATTTGGAGGACGAAGACATCCAGATCATCCGTACGAAAAAATTCGGCATGAAACCAATGTATCCGGAAGATGCCTGCGTACAGATGGAACTTCTTGGACACACCTTCTTCGTATTCCGCAATGCAGAGACCGACGAAGTAAACGTCGTTTACAAGAGAAAGAACAACACCTACGGTCTGATCGAGCCGGAGTGCTGAAAAGTAAATAAAGAATGAACAGTCACCCTGTTTCCAGCTTAGAAAAGCTGTGAAACAGGGTGACTTTTTCGCGGAAAGGGCCGGAAAGTCCGGGAAAAGCCGTAAAAACAGCGGAAAACCGGGGAACGGCACCAAATGTTTACGAAAAATTCATTGTTATCTTGTGCCAGAAGTGGTAGAATAGTACCATATGTTAATATGGCAATTAATAGAGAAAGCAGGAGCAAACATTCTATGAAATTCACAGAAAAACTTTTTGGTACGCACAGTGAGCGCGAGCTGAAACGAATCTATCCAATCGTAGACAAAATCGAAGCTCTCCGCCCGACCATGCAGGCGCTGACCGATGAAGAGCTGCGTGCCAAGACAAAGGAATATAAAGACCGCTACAACGGAGGCGAATCCCTGGATTCCATTCTCCCGGAAGCATTCGCAACCGTCCGCGAGGCAGCAAAACGTTCCCTCGGTATGGAACACCACCGCGTACAGCTGATCGGTGGTATTATCCTCCATCAGGGCCGTATCGCCGAGATGAAAACCGGTGAAGGAAAAACCCTTGTTTCCACCCTTCCGGCTTACCTGAATGCACTGACCGGACGCGGTGTCCACATTGTTACCGTCAACGATTACCTGGCAAACCGAGATGCTGAGTGGATGGGCAAAGTCCACAGATTCCTCGGTCTGACCGTCGGTGTCGTTCTGAACGATATGAAGAACGATGAGCGCCGCCAGCAGTATGCATGCGACATCACCTACATCACCAACAACGAACTTGGTTTCGATTACCTGCGTGACAACATGGTGATCTACAAAGAGCAGCTCGTACAGAGAGAGCTTGCTTACTGTATCATCGACGAGGTCGACTCCGTCCTGATCGACGAGGCAAGAACACCTCTGATTATTTCCGGACAGAGCAGCAAATCCACCAAGCTGTACGAGACCGCAGATATTCTGGCACACCAGATGCAGCGCGGCGAGGCAAGCGGCGAGATGACCAAGATGACCGCGATCATGGGCGAGGAGATCGAGGAGACCGGAGACTTCATCGTCAACGAGAAGGACAAATTCGTTACCCTGACCGATGACGGTGTGAAGAAAGTCGAGAACTTCTTCCATATCGAGAATCTCTCCGATCCGGAGAACCTGGAGATCCAGCACAACGTGATCCTGGCGCTGCGTGCCAATTATCTGATGCACCGCGACAAGGACTACGTAGTCAAAGACGACGAGGTTCTGATCGTCGATGAGTTCACCGGCCGTATCATGCCGGGGCGCCGTTATTCCGATGGTCTGCATCAGGCAATCGAGGCAAAAGAGCACGTAAAAGTAAGAAGAGAGAGCAAGACTCTGGCAACCATCACGTTCCAGAACTTCTTTAACAAATACGAGAAAAAAGCCGGCATGACCGGTACTGCCCTCACCGAGGAGCAGGAGTTCCGTGACATCTACGGCATGGACGTTATCGAGATCCCGACCAACCGCCCGGTCATCCGTGTGGATATGGACGATGCCGTATACATGACGAAAAAAGAGAAATTCCACGCAGTCGTAGAGGAAGTCAAAGAGGCACATGCCGTGAACCAGCCGGTTCTGGTTGGTACCATCACCATTGAGACTTCCGAGCTGATCAGCAAAATGCTGCGCCGCGAGGGAATTCCGCATCAGGTCTTAAATGCGAAGTTCCATGAGCTCGAGGCAGAAATCGTAGCGCATGCCGGTGAGGCAGGAGCCGTTACCATCGCGACCAACATGGCCGGCCGTGGTACCGATATCAAGCTGGATGATGTGGCAAAAGCTGCCGGCGGCTTAAAGATCATCGGCACCGAGCGTCATGAGTCCCGCCGTATCGACAATCAGCTCCGCGGTCGTTCCGGCCGTCAGGGAGACCCGGGTGAGTCCCGTTTCTACATTTCCCTGGAAGACGATCTGATGAGACTCTTCGGTTCCGAAAAACTGATGGGCATTTTCAAATCCCTCGGCGTACCGGAAAATGAGCAGATCGAGCACAAGATGCTTTCTTCCGCCATCGAAAAAGCGCAGAAGAAGATCGAGGGCAACAACTACGGAATCCGTAAAAACCTGCTCGACTATGACCAGGTCAATAACGAGCAGCGTGAGATCATCTACAAAGAGAGACGCCGCGTTCTGGACGGCGAGAGCATGAGAGACACCATCTTCAAGATGATTGCCGACACCATCGACAATACTGTGGATCTCTGCATCGGCGAGAACACCGAGCAGTCCGAGTGGGATCTGACCGAGTTAAATGAGATGCTGCTCTCCATCATGCCGGTGAAGGCAGTGACAAAAGAGCGCGTAGAGAAGATTTCCAAAAACGAGCTGAAACAGCAGTTAAAAGAGGAAGCTGTTAAACTCTACGAGGAGAAAGAAGCAGAATTCCCGGAGGAGGAGCAGATTCGTGAGCTTGAGCGTGTCGTTCTTCTGAAGGTTATCGACCAGAAGTGGATGGATCATATCGATGATATGGATCAGCTCCGCGAGGGTATCGGCCTGCAGGCATACGGCCAGAGAGACCCGAAGGTTGAGTACAAGATGGCAGCTTACGACATGTTTAACGAAATGCTCGAGTCCATCCAGCAGGATACCGTCCGTCTCCTGTTCCATGTACGTGTTGAGCAGAAAGTAGAACGTGAGCAGGTAGCCAAAGTGACCGGAACCAACAAAGACGAGTCCGGCCCGAGAAAACCGGTACAGCGCGCAGAGCGTAAGATCTATCCAAACGATCCATGCCCGTGCGGAAGCGGCAAGAAGTACAAACAGTGCTGCGGAAGAAAACCGGTTTGATAAAAGCAGAACAGCAGTGAGACGGATGAGCACGATCCGTTTGACAAAGCACGCAGCTTCCCTACCAGAAGCTGCGTGTCATACAAAATATAAAACAGAAAGCAGGTGAAGCTTGTGGTAGTTGAATTAGACCAGTTCAAAATGGAACTTGGCACATACGATAAACCATTAGTGGAAGTGAGGGATTCACTTTGACCTCGCTAACAAAGAGCAGAGGATCGAAGAATTAGAGCGTAAAATGGAGGAACCCAATTTCTGGGACAACCCCGAAGAAGCGCAGGAGCAGATGAAACAGCTGAGCAGCATGAAAGAGGACAGAGATACGTATCAGAAACTGGTATCCGCCAAAGAAGATATGGAAACTCTGATTGAGATGGGACAGGAGGAGGATGACGATTCCGTTGTTCCGGAAATCGCGGAAATGATGGAAGAGTTCAAGGCATCCTTCGATGCCATCCGCATCAAAACCCTGCTGTCCGGCGAATTTGACAAGGACAATGCGATTATCAAACTGAACGCAGGTGCAGGCGGAACCGAGGCGTGCGACTGGTGCGGCATGCTGTACCGTATGTACACCAGATGGGCAGAACGCAAAGGCTTTACGATCGAGGAACTCGACTTTCTGGACGGTGATGAGGCCGGTGTGAAGTCCGTGACATTCCAGGTCAACGGCGAAAACGCTTACGGTTATCTGAAATCCGAAAAAGGAGTTCACCGTCTCGTCCGTATTTCTCCGTTCAACGCGGCAGGAAAACGCCAGACATCGTTCGTATCGTGCGATGTTATGCCGGATATCGACAAAGAGATCGATGTTGAGGTTCGTGATGAGGATATTCGTATCGATACGTACCGTTCCAGCGGTGCCGGCGGACAGCACATCAACAAGACGTCATCGGCGATCCGAATCACGCATATGCCGACCGGCATCGTGGTTACGTGCCAGAATGAGCGTTCCCAGTTCCAGAACAAGGACAAGGCAATGCAGATGCTGAAAGCAAAATTGTATATGCTGAAACTCCAGGAGCAGGCAGATAAGCTGAGCGACATCCGCGGCGAAGTAACCGAGATCGGCTGGGGCAACCAGATCCGTTCTTACGTTATGCAGCCATACACCATGGTCAAAGACCACCGTACCAACGCAGAGACCGGAAACGTCGATGCAGTCATGGACGGCGGAATTGATCTGTTTATCAACGCATATCTGAAGTGGATTGCCCTCGGAACCGGAGCGAAAGAGGAAGAAGCATAATTCGGCTGTGGGCAGAGCACAGTGACAAGTAAAATAAGGAGCATTTTCACCAACAGAGGACGGAAATGCTCCTTTCTGTTTTGAAGCCAAAGGCAAACAGGAGGTAAAAGTATGGGTATTATCAGAGCAGCAGTCAATGCAGTACACGGCAGTTTCGCCGATCAGTGGCTGGAGACCGTGGAACCGTATGAGATGGGGGAACATACGGTATTTACAGAGGGAATTCTGGTAAGAAAAGGCCAGAATAAAAAGGGAAGCCAGACGATTTCAAACGGTTCTGTGATCCATGTCTATGACAATCAGTTTATGATGCTGGTGGACGGCGGAAAGATCATTGATTACACCGCAGAGCCGGGCTACTTTACCGTAGACCAGTCATCGTCTCCGTCGATGTTCAGCGGATCGCTTGACGCAGCCGTAAAAGATACGTTTGAGCGCCTGAAATTCGGCGGCCAGACCCCGCATGAGCAGAGAGTTTTCTATATTAATCTGCAGGAAATCAAGGGAATCAAATTCGGAACGAGAAATCCGGTCAACTATTTCGACCAGTTCTACAATGCCGAGCTGTTCCTTCGGGCACACGGTTCCTATTCCATCCGCATCATCGATCCGCTCCGCTTCTACGCAGAGGCTGTGCCGAGAAACGCATCCCGCGTAGAGATCGAGGATATCAACGAGCAGTATATGAACGAATTTTTAGAGGGCCTGCAGTCCTCGATCAATCAGATGGCAGCCGACGGCATCCGCATTTCGTTCGCAGCATCCAAGAGCGCCGAGCTGTCCCGCTACATGGCAGATGCGATGGATGAGAGCTGGCGGGCAATGCGCGGCATGGAGATCCAGTCCGTGGCAATCGCAAGCCTTTCCTACGATGAAGCTTCCCAGAAACTGATCCAGATGCGCAACGAAGGTGCGATGATGTCTGATCCATCGATCCGTGAGGGCTATGTACAGGGAGCGATGGCACGCAGTATGGAGAAAGCAGCAGCCAACCCAAACGGAGCCATGAACGGCTTTATGGGTGTTCAGATGGGCATGAATGCCTTCGGTTCCTCGTTTGCATCGGCGTCCGCTTCGAATCAGCAGCAGATGCAGCAGCAGGCGGCAGCCAAGGCACAGCAGGAAGCTGCAAAAGGCGTATGGAAATGCTCCTGCGGAACGGAGAACACCGGCAATTTCTGCTCAAACTGCGGAAGTGCAAAGCCGATGGTGTGGATCTGCGGCAAGTGTGGAACCGAGAACAGCGGTAAATTCTGTTCGAACTGTGGCAGCCCGAAACCGGAAGCGGCAGGAAAATGGGTCTGCGCATGCGGAACGGAGAATACCGGCAAGTTCTGCTCGAACTGCGGAAAACCAAGACAGTAAAAGAAAACAGATAACCATCCAATACAACAGCGGCTCCGGGGAAGGAGGGATAGAATATGGAGGTTATTACATACAAATGCCCGAACTGCGGAGGCGATCTGACCTTCGATCCGGCAAGCGGAAAGTATAAATGCGAGTACTGCCTGTCCTCGTTTACACAGGAAGAAGCCGAAAAGGCGAACCCGAAAGCAGCGGAAGCGCTGAACGGGGAGGACGATGCTGCCGGTGCACAGGAAGCATCCGATGCACAGAAGGAAAGCAGTACGGAGGAAACAAAAGGGGAAACAGAGCAGGGCGAAGCAGTTGTCTACACCTGCCCGAACTGCGGCGCCGAGATTGTGACCGATGCGACGACGGCAGCGACATACTGTTTCTACTGCCACAATCCGGTGGTGCTTTCAGGCCGGCTTTCGGGAGAATATATGCCGGATTTTGTGCTGCCGTTCAAAATCAGCAAGGAGCAGGCAATCGAGAAATTTTTGTCATTTACCCGGAAGAAACACTTTATTCCGAAGGACTTTTTCGAAAAGAGTCAGGTACAGAAGATGACAGGTGTCTATTTCCCGTACTGGATTTACGGCGGAGACTTTGAGACGGATTACATAGCGCGCGGCCGGAAGGTGAGAGTCTGGCAGACCGGTGATGTGGAGTACACAGAGACCAGCATCTACGATGTCCGCCGGGAGGGAGAGGTCCGTGTGGACGGTCTGTCGCGTAACGCTCTGAACAAGGCAGACCGCGATCTGATCGAATGCGTACAGCCATACCGTCTGGAGGAGATGCAGCCGTTTTCCATGGGGTACCTTTCCGGCTTTCAGGCGGAAAAGCGTGATATCGAACAGCAGCAGATCGCACCGGAACTGAAAAAAGAACTGGAGACGATGGCACGCGGCGCCATGCGGAATGAGGCGAACGAATATATCTCCCTCGAGCAGGAAAAAATGAACCTTTCCCCGAAGCAGGAGAACTGGCGTTACGTCCTGTTTCCCGTCTGGACGCTGACGTATCCGGGAAAGGACGGGAAGGTTTACTACTATGCGATGAACGGCCAGACCGGAACGATCAACGGCGATTTTCCCTATGAGCGGAAGAGAGCCCTTCTGACGTCGGCTGTGAGTGCTCTTCTGGTCCTGATTGTGATGCTGATAGGAGGGTATTTCGCATGAGAAGAATGAAAAAAGCAGGACAATATCTGCTCGGAATTTTTGCGGCCCTTCTGCTGTGCGGAGTTTTTTCTGTGAATATTGTAAAAGCCGAATCCCAGTATGTCTACGACAATGCATCACTTCTTTCCGATGAGGAGGAGCAGGACCTCGAGAGATCCTGTACAGAGTTCGAGCGCAATACAAAGCTCCATATGGTCATCCTGACCGAGCGCAGCAGTGGTTCCGAGGACTGTCAGGCGATTGCAGATGATTTTTATGACAAAAAGTATCCGAAAGAGCCAAACGGTGTCTGCTTCCTCATCGATATGGGACAGCGCCAGATTGTGATTTCGACATCTGGTATTATGCAGTATTACATGTCCGATGCGGAAATTGATGATATCCTGCAGGCGGCGCAGGGCTACGCGAAAGACGGCGACTATGCGGGAACCTTTGCAAAAATGATTACGATGACGCAGGAATGCTTCGACCGAGGCGTTTCCGATGCGGACTATCTGATTACAGAAGACGGTTCCATTATTCATTACCGCAAAATCAACAGCACGGAAGCTCTTATTTCTGTTATCGCAGCGGCTGCGACAGGAATTCTTGTTTATTTTGGAATCTGGAAGAGCTACAGACGAAAGAAAAACCGTGGTGCAAAGAGCTATGCGGATCTGAAACGCGTAAACATCAGAGACCGCAGGGATGCGCTGATCGACCGTCATGTATCGATGCACAAAATCCAGAAGGATGATGGAAACCACGGCGGAGGCGTTTCTGGCGGCGGAGGTGGCGGCGGAAGCACCGTTCACACTTCGTCGAGCGGAAACAGTCACGGCGGCGGAAGCATTGGCTTCTGAAAACCGATTCGAAAAAATTCCTTGCGTATTGTGTCGGAATATGATACGATCTTTCCTGTGAAAACAAATGTATTTCCTGGAAAGAGTATAAAGGTAGAGGATTGCCATGAGAGAAGAGAAAACAAAGTATTATGTAATCAAAGAAAAGGCGGTTCCGGAGGTCCTTTTGAAGGTCATCGAGGCCAAACGGTTGATGGATATGCAGGAGCTTACCGTGCAGCAGGCAACGGAAAAAGCGGGAATCAGCAGAAGCTCTTTCTATAAATACAAAGATGATATTCTTCCTTTTCATGACAATGCAAAAGGAAAAACGATTACGTTTATTCTGCAGATGGACGATGAGCCGGGACTGCTTTCCGATGTGCTGAAGATTATCGCCGAGTTTCACGGAAACATTCTGACCATTCATCAGACGATTCCGTTAAACGGCGTGGCGTCACTGACAATCAGCGTGGATATCGCGGAAGACCGGGGAGACGCCTCGGAGATGATCAACGAGATTGAGTCCAGACAGGGAGTTCATTATTTTAAAATCTTAGGACAGGAGTCCTGAAAAAGAAAAAGCAAGAGAGGGACAAAAGAGATGATTCAGATTGCAGTATTAGGATATGGCACCGTTGGTTCCGGCGTGGTGGAAGTCATCAACACGAACCATGACAGCATCAACAAGAGAGCAGAGAACGAGATTAATATCAAATACGTTCTGGATTTAAGAGATTTCCCGGGAGATCCAGTGGAAAAAGTGCTGGTACATGATTACGAAGTGATCGCAAACGATCCGGAGGTTGATGTTGTTGTCGAGGTCATGGGCGGCGTAGAGCCGGCTTACACCTTCACAAAACGTGCGCTGGAGGCTGGAAAGAGCGTCTGCACATCCAACAAAGAGCTGGTGGCAAGACACGGTACCGAGCTTCTTGCAATTGCAAAAGAGCACGGCGCAAACTATCTGTTTGAGGCAAGCTGCGGCGGCGGTATCCCGATCATCCGTCCGTTAAACTCCTCCCTGACTGCAGATGAGATCGATGAAGTAACTGGTATCTTAAATGGTACCACGAACTATATCTTAAGCAAAATGGCAAGCGACGGTTCCGATTTCGCAGATGTATTAAAAGAGGCACAGCGCCTCGGCTACGCAGAGCGCAACCCGGAAGCAGATGTAGAAGGCTACGATGCGTGCCGTAAAATTGCGATTCTTTCTTCTCTTGCTTATGGAAAAGAAGTCAATTACGAAGAGGTTTACACCGAGGGAATCACAAAGATCACCGCAGAGGATATCAAATATGCGACCTCGATGGGAACCGCAATCAAACTGCTCGCAACAAGCCGCAAGGTGGGTGATCAGTATTACGCTATGGTAAGCCCGGTGATGATTGACGCGAAAAACCCGCTGTACAGCGTAAACGGTGTCTTCAACGCCATCTTCATCCACGGAAATGTACTGGGTGATGCCATGTTCTACGGAAGCGGAGCAGGAAAACTCCCGACCGCAAGTGCCGTTGTTGCCGATGTTGTAGACTGCGCAAAGAACAAAGGCAGAAACATCATGATGAGCTGGAGCGAGGAGAAACTGAACCTGCTGCAGATCGATGATGTGAAGAGCCGCTTCTTCGTCCGCGTATCCGGCCACGCCGCAGAGCGCCAGAGTGAGATCGAGGAGCTGTTCGGAAAAGTAGAAATCGTAGCAGTTCCAAGTCTGTCCGAGGAGTTCGCATTCATCACAGGCGAAATCACAGAGCAGGAGTACAGAGAAAAAGCAGAGAAACTCGACGGAATCCAGAGCAGAATCCGCGCGAGAATTTAAGATCTCGAAATAGACATAACTAAAAAGACGTTTCACAGCCGTAAAGCAAGGGGTGTGAAACGTCTTTTTAGTTATCTTAAGATTTATTTTTAAAGATCTGTGCCGGATCCAAAGGAATCCGTATCATATCCCACCGGTTCCGATGCCGGATACAGGATATCTTTCCGTTCCTGATAGAACGCAGCCATCGTGATCTGCATATACGGCATCACCCATAAGAAGCCGATGGCGCAGGAGCAGGATGCAAGGATCTCAAATCCTAAAAAGCTGAGGAGCAGCAGAATGTAGCGGAAGAAATTCTTTTTCATCAGCACAAAGCTCTGACGGATCGCCTGGATCGGGCCGATGCCGGGAGCATCGTTCATCACGAAGGTGGAAAGGGAAAACGGAACCAGCACCAGCGTGGAAACGAGAGAGCCGATCAGCTTATAAACGTAAACATTCATGAGCGAAGAAAGCTCGGCATCAATGGAAAGTGCAGTTCCAAGCGTCAGTTCCGCACCCGGGGAGGAAAGATACTGGAAGCCCGGAATGCTGGAAATCAGGGCGATCACGGAGCTGATGCCGTTGATGATAAGGAACATCAGCACGTACTGGTCCGGGTGGTGATAGAAAGCGTAGAGCATATCACCGACGGAAATCGGTTCCCTGCGCAGCGTCGAGAGGCAGATTTTTAAGTAGCCTGCCTGGAAGAGGCTGAGGAGCAGGGAAAACAGGAACAGCGTCAGATTCAGGAAAATGATATCGTACAGCGTTGTGCCTGAAAAAATCAGCGTCGGGATGAGGGAACAGGAGAAGGTGAGAAACAGGTTGATCGCGGTTGCGCCCACCAGCGTGCCGCATCGGCCTGCCATGGCCTCACGGGCCTGCTTTTTCAGTTCTGAAAATTTCTGTTTTTGTCCGTTCATGAAAAATCCTTTCTGGTACCTAAATAGTATTTCCGTCGGTGGTTGTTCCGTTATCCGGTGTCATCTGGTATTCCTGCATGTACTGATTGTAATACCGCTCGAGCAGGTTGGTGCTGCCGCCGCTGACCATGTTGAAAAGCAGGAAAGAAGCATACATGCAGATACCGACAATTATGCCGATGGTACAGCCCGCCAGACCGGCTTTTGCCGTGCCGCTCATGCGTCCTGCGCCGCGGCTTAAAAGGGCGAAGATCACGCCGAGCGAGCCGAAAAACAGGGAACCCATGTTGAGCATGAACAAAAAGGAGCAGATCGCCATGACCATCGAAGCGGCCGCAAGGGCCTGCGAACCCGTCCTGCGCGGCGGCTGTACGGGAGGCTGCTGCTGGTAATGCTGATACGGTCCGGGACGCTGGCCCTCAGGCACGCCGTACGGATGGGAGGACTGATAGGAATCTCCGGACTCATTGGTGTTTGGATCGTAATTTTCTGGTGTCATAAAATGTCCTTTCTTCTGCAAAAAAACGCGGTTTCACACGCAGTCTGTCAAAAAAGCTATAGTAAAGATTTTATCATGTAAGGTTGACAAAAACAAGACCTATTGATAAGGTAATAGAGTGGCTGTTCCGCCAAGGGTCCCGCTTTTTATGCGGGAAAAACAGAGAAGGAACAGCGTGTTTTGGAAGAGACAACAGGAGGAATTTACCTATGGATATGAATCAGGTATTGGCAGCCGAGCTGAACGTCAAACCGTGGCAGGTAGAAGCTGCAGTGAAACTGATTGACGAGGGAAACACGATCCCTTTTATTTCACGATATCGAAAAGAAGCAACAGGTTCCTTAAACGATGAGATACTGCGAAATCTGTACGACCGTCTGATGTACCTGCGCAGTTTAAATGACCGCAAGGCCGTTGTCCTGGCGAGCATCGAGGAGCAGGGCAAGCTGACCGCAGAACTGAAAAAATCCATCGAAGAGGCCGCAACTCTCGTGGTTGTAGAGGATTTATACCGCCCGTACCGCCCGAAACGCCGGACGCGTGCGACGATCGCAAAAGAAAAAGGACTGGAGCCGCTGGCGAATATCATTCTTCTGCAGATGACAAAAGAGCCGCTCGAAAAAGAGGCAGAGGCTTTTGTTTCAGAAGAAAAGGAAGTCAAAACGGCAAAAGACGCCATTGCTGGTGCCTGCGACATCATCGCCGAGAGCATTTCCGATGAGGCCGATTATCGTATGGAGATCCGCCGCAGAACCGAGGCGAAGGGTCTGATCGTCTCGACAGCAAAGGATGAGAAAGCAGAGTCCGTTTACGAGAATTACTATGAGTTTTCCGAGCCGGTATCGAAAATTGCCGGACACCGTGTGCTGGCTCTGAACCGCGGTGAGAAAGAAAAATTCCTGAACGTCAAAATTGAGGCGCCGACGGAAGAAATCCTGCGTTATCTCGAGAAAAAAATCATCACCAAAGAGAATCCGCAGACAAAGCCGGTTCTGCAGGCGACCATCGAGGATGCCTACAACCGTCTGATCGCTCCGGCCATCGAGCGTGAGGTCAGAAATCAGCTCACCGAAAAGGCAGAGGACGGTGCGATCAAGGTCTTTGGAAAGAATCTTGAGCAGCTTCTGATGCAGCCGCCGATCGCAGGCCAGGTTGTCCTTGGATGGGACCCGGCGTTCCGTACGGGATGCAAGCTGGCTGTTGTCGATGCGACTGGAAAAGTGCTCGATACCACCGTGGTTTATCCGACCGCGCCGACGAATGAGAAGAAGATTGCAGCAGCAAAAGCGACCGTAAAAGATCTGATCCACAAATACGGCGTCACCCTGATTTCTGTCGGAAACGGAACTGCAAGCCGTGAGTCTGAGCAGATCATCGTTGAGATTTTAAAAGAGATCCCGGAGAAGGTTGCGTATGTGATCACCAACGAGGCGGGAGCGTCCGTTTACTCCGCAAGCAAGCTGGCAACCGAGGAATTCCCGAACTTTGATGTCGGACAGCGAAGCGCCGCTTCCATCGCACGCCGTGTGCAGGATCCGCTGGCAGAGCTCGTCAAAATTGATCCGAAATCGATCGGCGTCGGCCAGTATCAGCACGATATGAACCAGAAGAAGCTCGGCGAGGCGCTCGGCGGTGTCGTTGAGGACTGCGTCAATAAAGTCGGTGTCGATCTGAACACGGCATCCGCGTCGCTGCTGGAATACATTTCCGGTGTCAGCAAGGTGATTGCAAAAAACATCGTGGCATACCGCGAGGAGAACGGCCGTTTCGAGAGCAGAAAAGAGCTCCTGAAAGTGGCAAAACTCGGACCGAAGGCGTTTGAGCAGTGCGCGGGCTTTATGCGAATCACCGGCGGCAAAAATCCGCTGGACGGCACAAGCGTTCATCCGGAGAGCTACGAGGCAGTCGAGAAGCTGTTTGCAAAGTTAAATATGAAGACAGAGCAGATCAGCGAGGGACCGACGGCGTTCTTCATCAAAGATTACAAGAAGATGGCAGAGGAGATCGGTGTCGGCGAGATTACGCTGCGCGATATCATCAAAGAGCTGCAGAAGCCTGGCCGTGACCCGCGTGACGAGATGCCGCGCCCGATCCTGCGCACCGACGTGCTCGATATGAAGGATCTGAAGGTCGGCATGATCTTAAAGGGAACCGTGCGCAACGTCATTGACTTCGGTGCATTCGTCGATATCGGCGTGCATCAGGACGGACTCGTCCACATTTCCCAGATGACGAAACGCTTCATCAAGCATCCGCTGGAGGCTGTGAGCGTCGGCGATATCGTGGAAGTGAAGGTCATCAGCCTTGATCTGGCGAAGAAGCGGATCGGACTGTCGATGCTGCTGGATAAATAAAGTGTGATATGTGGGCTGCCCGAAAGAAAACAGGGGCAGCCCGCGGTGTATCAAAGGGGGATTACCATGAATGAGGAAGAAGTGCTGGTCGGACGGATTCAGGATCTGGCAGAGCAGTGTTATCACAGGGATGTTCCGTCACACACGGAGTTTCTGACGCTGGCGGAGCAGGATTTGTTCTACCGTACGGTAAATAGAATCCCGGGCGTGCGTTACGTGCTGTCCGGCGGATACGAGGCGGCAGAACGGAAAGCGGCGCTGTTTCTGCCATCCTATGCAGAGGACGGTGATGCGTCGATGCTTCCGATCGCAGTCGTGCGCATCAGCCCGCTGAATGAAAAATTTGCGGATGCGCTGTCACACCGTGATTTCTTAGGATCACTGATGAATCTCGGCGTGGAGCGGTATAAGCTGGGAGACATTCTGATCGATGGAAACCAGGCGTATCTGATCTGTATGGCGGATATGGCGGACTACATCTGTGCGGAGCTGAAAAAAGTGCGCCATACGAGCGTGTACTGTGAAGTCGAGGCGGGACTGCCGGAGGAGCTGACGGAGCCGAAAACCGAGCGGAAAGAAGGCTCCGTCGCTTCCGTGCGGCTCGATGCGGTGCTGTCGCTGGCGTTCAGCAGTTCGCGGAGCAAAATGGTGCCGCTGATCGAGGGCAGCCAGGTGTTTATCAACGGAAAGCTGGTGACATCGCCGAGTGCGTCATTAAAAGAGGACGATCTCGTGACCGTGCGCCATATGGGAAAATTCCGCTATGTGGGTGTGCAGAACCAGACGAAAAAGGGAAGGCTGTACGTGGCTGTTGAACGATTTGTCTCATAATAGATATTTTGAGGGATTTTACAGGAAAAGACCATTGACAGTGTTTGTAAAAAGACGGTATTATAGAGGATATGTAGAAGGTCCGCAGGGCTGAGAATTTTCAGACGGAAGCGGACTGCGAAGATTACGTATCAGGAAGGCAGGAAGAAAAAATGGGAAAAATTATACTGACCGGCGACCGACCGACCGGCAAGCTGCATGTAGGACATTACGTTGGTTCACTGCGCCGCCGCGTGGAGCTGCAGAACTCCGGTGAATTCGATAAAATTTACATCATGATTGCAGACGCACAGGCGCTGACCGACAATGCGGACAACCCGGAGAAGGTGCGCCAGAACATTCTGGAGGTAGCACTGGATTACCTTTCCTGCGGACTTGATCCGGAAAAGAGCACCATCTTTATCCAGTCTCAGATTCCGGAACTGTGCGAGCTTTCTTTCTATTATATGAATCTCGTTACGGTTTCCAGACTGCAGAGAAACCCAACCGTAAAATCGGAGATCCAGATGAGAAACTTTGAGGCGAGCATCCCGGTTGGATTCTTCACCTACCCGATCAGCCAGGCAGCCGACATCACTGCATTCAAGGCAACGACCGTTCCGGTTGGAGAGGATCAGATGCCGATGATCGAGCAGACACAGGAGATCGTCCACAAATTCAATACGGTTTATGGCGAGGCACTTGTGCAGCCGAAGATTATGCTGCCGGAGAATGATTCCTGCAGACGTCTGCCGGGTATCGATGGAAAAGCGAAGATGAGTAAATCGCTTGGAAACTGCATTTACCTGTCCGAGGAGCCGGATGAGATCAAGAAAAAAGTCATGAGCATGTACACCGACCCGGATCACATCAAGATCACCGACCCGGGCAAGATCGAGGGAAATACCGTATTTACCTATCTCGATGCATTCTGCCAGCCGGAGCACTTCGAGCGCTATCTGCCGGATTATGCAAATCTCGACGAGTTGAAAGCACATTACCAGAGAGGCGGCCTTGGCGATGTCAAAGTGAAGAAGTTCCTGAACAATGTACTGCAGGAGACCTTAGAGCCGATCCGCAACCGCAGAAAAGAACTGGAAAAAGACATTCCGGCGATCTACGAGATGCTGAAAAAAGGCAGCGAAGAGGCAGAAAAAGTTGCCGCTCAGACACTGGCGGATGTCAAAGCAGCCATGAAAATCAACTATTTTGATGATCTGGATCTGATCCGTTCCCAGGCAGAGCGTTACGGCAAATAATTACCAATAGAAGATAAATGGAAAAAGCGGACGTTACGGTTCCGCTTTTTCTGTTGCAGGGCGGACGAAAGTTCGGAGTCCTGCGGTCGGAGAGGATAGCATATGGTCATACATGGATTTCAAAAGCTGACGCTGCTGGATTACCCGGGCAAGGTGGCGTGCACATTGTTTTCGGGCGGATGTAATTTCCGCTGCCCGTTCTGCCAGAACGGAAATCTCGTGCAGAATCCCGAATGGGAGCCGGTGATTCCGGAGGAGGAGATTTTTGCGGTGCTCGAAAAGCGGCGCGGCGTGCTGGACGGCGTCTGCGTGACGGGCGGTGAGCCGACGCTGGATCCGGATCTGGAGCGGTTCGTGACGAAAATTAAGGAACTGGGATATCTTGTGAAGCTCGATACGAATGGATACCGGCCGGAGATTTTGAAAAAGCTGGTGGAAGAGAAGAAAATCGACTACGTCGCCATGGACATCAAAAACGCGCCGTCCCGGTACGGCGAGACGGCGGGCGTGAAAAAGATCGATGTGATGCGGATCAATGAGTCGGTCGAGTTTTTAAAGAGCGGCGTGGTGGACTATGAGTTCCGGACAACGCTCTGCAAAGAGCTGCATGGAAGGGAAGAGATCGAAGCGATCGGAAAGTGGCTTTCCGGGGCAAAACGGTACTTCCTGCAGAATTACCGGGAATCGGATTATGTGATTGATCCGAGGTTCTCGGGGTATGCGAGGGAGCAGCTCGAGCGGTTCTGCGAGATCCTGCGCGGAAAGATTGAGACGGTGGAGATCCGCGGCGTGGATTAAAAAACGCTTTAAAGCGTGCGGTACCAGTAGCCGAAGCGGGCATCGGGCGCGAGCTCGGAGGGGCGCATCGCCTGCTTGAAGTGGAAAAAGCCGAAGAGGCTTGCCATGAACTGCTCATTCGGCGTGTAGACGCCGGGGACGCCGAAATACCAGAGTTCCTGCTGGTCGCGGTTCCGGGCGAGGAGCAGATGGCGATAGGACGAGGAGCCATGGAGGACGAAGCGGTTCGCATCCACCGAAAGACTGGCGGCGCGGAGCTGTGGAAGATCGTCGAGTGAGAGGCGCAGGCAGTCGGTCAGATCATCATCTGGGAACGGGTGGAACTCCGGGAACTGGTCCTGAAGCTGGAGATAGAGAGCAGCGCGGGACGGCGGCACGGCTGCCGCGGCGGGAAAATCGGCGGAAGTCATATGTAGCGGCTGGGCGGCAGAATCCGGGATGGGCTGCGGCGGTTCCGGGTTGGCAGAGGGATAGCTTTCTGCGGTTTTCACAGATTCCGCGGATGCGGGATGGAGTGTGTTGGCGGATGATTGCGTGATCCTGTCTGCAGGAACGGTGTTTACCGTGTCAGTTGATGTGGATTCTGTGGAGACGGTGGATTCCGGGTTGGAATTTTGTGGATAAAGTTCGGAATTGCTGCTGAATTCTGTGGAAAGTTCATCGAACTGTGCTTTGGAAGCGTCTGATGATGGCAGGGACTGCGCAGGTACGGCGGGATCCAGAGGTTCGGGTGTTTCGGCAGTTTTCTCTTCGGTCGGTCTGGCACCATTGTCTGCGGATGTTTTGGGCTCCTGCGGGAGCGTGGGAGCGAAAAACTCCGGCTGAATCGGAAGATCGTCCCACTGGGTGGCGATGACACCGGTCTGGCGGCAGAGCAGGATCAGACCGCCAAGCTCGTCGAGCGTGACATCCGTCTGCCCAATGGCATCGGAGTGTGTGAAGAGTTTTCCACTCGTAGAAGAGCGCCCCGCAAGGAGATTTCCGAGCGGAATGCCGTACATCCGCCCTGACCGGCGGATAAATCCGTAGACTGTGACCGAGGTCTCCGGCGGAAGCGACGGCGATTTGATCTGGAAGTCCATGCGGCAGAAACCGTTCTGCGACTCCACGCGGACAAAGCCGCAGCATCCGCCCTTGCGGTTGTTCGGGTATTCGTATAGATAGGCAATGAAACGCCGGTAATCAGACATAAAAACCTCCTGCATAGAAGTAAAAAGAGTAGAAAAAGATACTGCGCTACAGTTCACGATATGCGGGAAGGACAGAAAATATACGCAGAGAAGAAAGGAAGTGTACAATGGAAGAAGAAACAAAGCTGGAAACGCCGGAGGAAAAAGCGCACCGGAAAGAACGGGAACGCTTCATGCGCCAGGCGATTACGCAGGCGAAGAAAGCGGAAAAGCTGATGGAAGTGCCGATCGGCTGTGTGATTGTGTACGAGGGAAAGGTGATTGCGCGGGGCTATAACCGCAGAAATACGGATAAAAACACGCTGTCCCACGCGGAACTGAATGCGATCCGGAAAGCCAGCAAAAAGCTCGGCGACTGGCGGCTGGAGGGGTGTACGTTGTATGTCACCCTGGAACCGTGCCAGATGTGCGCCGGTGCGATCGTACAGGCGAGAGTCAGCGAAGTCGTCATCGGCAGCATGAACCCGAAGGCGGGCTGCGCGGGATCGATCTTAAATATGCTGGAAATGCACGAGTTTAACCATCAGGTGAAGGTCGAGCGCGGCGTGCTGAAAGAAGAGTGCTCGGAGATGCTGAGTGCGTTTTTCCGGAGACTGCGGGTGGTGAAAAAGAAGAAAAAAGAAGAGAGGAAGAGGGTGGAAGAAGGGAAAGAATAAAAGAAGAGGCAGCATCGGGATGGGATGCTGCCTGAGGAAGATTATTTGTTTGAGTAAGTTGCACTTTCGAATATTTCCGTGAAAAATACAATCCCCGTATTTCCATCGGAAACCAATGAAAAAATCATTGACGAATCGTAGAAAAAGCACTATAATATATGATGTATTTGACAAAATACGGAGAAGTACCCAAGAGGCTGAAGGGTCTGGCTTCGAACACCAGTAGGTCGGAAACGGCGCAAGGGTTCAAATCCCTTCTTCTCCGCTATGCAAAAAAGAGACAGCAAAAAGATTGAAAAATCGAAAAAGCTGTCTCTTTTTCTGTGAGAAATTATGAAATAGATGCAAAACAAAAGAAACAAAGACAGAAAAAGCATCGCCAGTTCACGAAAAGGGACCGATGCACAACAAAGCAAAATAAAAAGGAGAGACAATACATGGCGCAGTTACCACAGGAATTTCTGACCCGCATGCAGGACATGCTGGGCGATGAATTTGATGCATTTTTAACTTCCTACGACGCACCCCGCACAGCCGGGCTGCGTGTGAATACAAAAAAATGCCGGACCGAAGATTTCCCACCGCTTGTTCCGGGAATGTGGAAGAAAATTCCGTGGATTCCAAACGGCTATTTCGTGCCGGACGGCATGCGCATGGGCCAGTCTCCACTGTATGCGGCAGGCGTCTTCTATCTGCAGGAGCCAAGCGCCATGACCCCGGCGTCCCGCCTCCCGATCGAACCGGGTGAGCGTGTGCTCGATCTCTGCGCCGCACCGGGCGGCAAGGCAACCGAGCTGAATGCGCGCCTGAAAGGAACCGGCCTTCTCGTCGCCAATGACATCAGCAACGCCCGCGCCAAAGCACTGCTGCGCAATCTGGAGCTGTTCGGAAGCGAAAACGTGCTTGTCACCAATGAGACACCGGCAGGCCTTGCAGACGTCTTCCCGGGCTTCTTCGATAAAATCCTCGTGGATGCACCGTGCTCCGGCGAGGGCATGTTCCGGAAAGACGAGGCAGTCATCGGCACCTGGACCCCGGAGCGGCCGGATTTCTTTGCGGATCTGCAGCGCGAGATCACCTCGAATGCTGTCAAAATGCTGCGTCCGGGCGGCCTCATGATGTATTCGACGTGTACCTTCGCCCCGCAGGAGGACGAGGGAACCGTTTCTTTCCTTCTGGAAAACTTCCCGGAAATGGAACTGGTCGAGATGGAAGGCTACGAAGGTTTTTCAAAAGGCAATCCAGTCTGGGGAAACGGCGATCCGGAGATCGAAAAGACCGTGCGCATCTGGCCGCACAAAATGAACGGCGAGGGCCATTACCTTGCCCTGTTCCGCAAAAAAGGCGAAGCCATTCCTTATGAGATAGAAGAAAAACCGATCGAAAAGAAAAACAAAAAACAGAAAAACCGGAAAAAAGACCGCGGAACGGAAGCACCGGGTCCGTCGAAAGCAGAAAAACAGATCCTTTCCGATTTCCTGTCCCGGATGACAGCACCGATCCCTGTGGAGGAACTGGAAGTCCGCGCCGGAAAAGTATACCATTCCCCGTCCCTGCCGGATGGCGTGCGGAATCTTCATTTCCTGCGGAACGGTCTGTATCTCGGTGAACTGAAAAAAGACCGTTTCGAGCCGTCACAGCCGTTTGCCGTGACACTCTCCGCGGACAAGTTCAAAGATTACATGAATTTAAAGGCAGATGACGAGCGTACCGAAAAATATCTCCACGGTGAGACAATTTCCGTAGAGCCGGGAGAGACCGCATCGCCGTCGGGCTGGAAGCTGGTCTGCGTCGATGGATTCGGCCTTGGATGGGGCAAACTGGTCAATGGAACCTTGAAAAATAAGTACCCTGTTGGATGGAGAAAGTAGAAAAATCATGCCAGTTTTTGCAGGAAAAACGTCGAAATATTACAAAGTTATTAACAGAAATTAAAAAAGACTTTCATTTCAGACATACTTGTGTTATAATGGCAAAGTACGGCGGGAAAAAAGGCCCATTTTCCGCAGTAACTTGGAGTGACAATCAGCAACAGAACGTAATAAGTATGAGGTGTACGACATGAAAAAAAAGAAATTATTCAGCCTGGTTTTGGCCACAGTGCTTACGGCAGCAACCGTTCTGCCATGCTATGGTGCCAGTACAAAGGAGAAAATTTCAAATGCTCAGGCAGAACAGGCTGCCGCACAGTCTCAGCTTGACAGCATACAGAGCAGGATTGACGAACTCAATTCCAAAAAGGGACAATCAGAAGAATATCTTTCCGAACTGAACCAGCAGCTGGACGATCTGCAGAACCGTCTGCAGGAGCTTCAGGATCAGTATGATGCGAAGCAGAACGAACTGGTACAGATTCAGGCAGATCTGGAAGATGCAAAAGCAAAAGAAGAAGAGCAGTACGAGGCGATGAAGCTCCGTATCCAGTATATGTATGAAAATTCCTCCGGAAACGGATACATGGCAATGCTCTTTTCTTCCAAAAGCATTTCAGAGCTGATCAGCCGGGCAGAATACATACAGAAAATTTCCGATTTCGACCGCGATCTTATGCAGGAGTATGAGGACACGGTAAACCAGGTAAAAGAAAAAGAAACACAGGTGCAGGAAGAGCAGGCAGCGATCGTAGAACTGCAGCAGCAGAGCAGCGATCAGCAGGAAGCCATCCAGGAGCTGTACGCAGCAGCTTATCAGGAACTCCGTACCTACTCAGCAGAGCTGGACGATGCAAAATCCAGCGAGAGTGCACTGGTAGATGAAATCAACAGCAAAGCAGATGCAATCAACGACCTGATCCGTCAGGCGAAAGAAGAGGAGATTGCAGCGCAGAAGAAAGCAGAAGAGGAAGCAGCAGCCGCCGCCGCACAGCAGGCTGCCGCAGAAGCTGAGGCAGAGGCCGCCAGAAAACAGGCAGCCGAGGCAGAGGCCGCAAGAGTCGCAGCCGCAGAAGCAGCAAATGCCGCAGCGAAAGCAGATACCGATACAAGCAGCAGCTCCGGAAGCAGTTCTTCGGACAGCAGCGCATCCTCCACGACAACGGAGAGTCCATCCGCGTCAGATACTTCCAGCAGCTCCTCCAGCGGAACATACCTTGGAAGATTTAAACTGACAGGCTATTGCTCCTGTTCCATCTGTACCGGACAGTGGTCCGGCGGATCCACCGCGAGCGGAACCACACCGACCGCAGGAAGAACGATCGCCATGGGCGGTGTACCATTCGGAACGAAACTGATGATCAACGGCCAGGTTTACACGGTAGAAGACCGCGGAACCGCTTACGGCCACGTAGACATCTTCTGCAGCAGCCATTCCGAGGCGCTGAGCTTCGGCGTGCAGTATGCAGATGTATATCAGCTGAGCTGAGAAACAAAGATAAGAGATATGCCGGAACAGAACTTCCGGCATATCTCTTTTTTTGACTTTCTCAGAAACTGTCATTCTAAAAGAACACCAAAAAGGCCGCAAACCCGTGTAAAATGTACCTTTTGAAGCAATAATAAAAAAAATTAAAAAAATTTCAAAAAAGGTGTTGACATTCCTATAGACATCATATATAATAGCTATTGTTGACGGACGAGAGTTCAGAAAACAAAAAATCGAAGCGTGGCTCAGTTTGGTAGAGCGCTGCGTTCGGGACGCAGAGGTCGTGGGTTCGAATCCCGTCGCTTCGACTGGAATGAAAATGCCGAAAGCCTTGACAATCAAGAGCTTCGGCATTTTTTCGTATGTCAGAAAGAGAACAGGAAAACAGGGAAAAATATCTGGTCACGAATTTAGTCACGAATTTTTCAGACCGATAGGAAAAGAGTACACGAGGAGGAAATTTTTGTGAAAGCATTATTTTTTGATATTGATGGAACGTTACTGAGTGAGATTACAAAAGAAATTCCGCAGAGCGCGCTCGATGCATTGAAAAAGACAGCGGAAAAAGGAAATCTTACGTTTATTAATACCGGCCGCACCTGGTCGGAGCTGCCCGAGGAGCTGAAAAAGCTTCCGTTTTCCGGATTTCTGTGCGGCTGCGGGACCTATCTGCGCCGGGACGGCGAAATCCTGATGCATCAGACGATTCCGAAAAAGCGCTGTGAGGAAATCCCGGTTATTTTAAAGGAGTGCAGGATCGGCATGATCCTGGAGGGAACAGATAATGTTTATTTCCCCTCGGAGGTATCCCGTTTTCAGGAGGTCGAGCAGACGCGCGCCCATTTCGCTGCTGTCGGAATCGGACTCGCAGAGACAGCAGAGACAAAAGGAATCATCTACGATAAATTTTGCATCGTAACCGATGCACAGTCTGATATAGAACGTATGTACCGTGAGTTTGAGCAGGAGTTTGATATCATGGACCGTCGCGGTGGTGTATACGAACTCGTTCCGCACGGCTGCAGCAAAGGAACAGCTGTGGACTATGCGCTGAAACAGTTTCAGCTGGAGAAAGAAGATGCATACGTATTTGGCGACAGCAGCAACGACCTTACCATGTTCCGGTGCGGCGCACACACCATTGCGCTTGGAAAACATGATGAGGTTCTGGATCCGTACACAGAGTACGTAACCGATACCGTCGAGCGGGACGGCGTGGCAAAGGCGATGGAGCATTACGGATTGATCTGACAGAAAAACAGAAGAAAAGAAAGCGAAGGGGCGCATTTGAAAAGAAATTTTCAGGTGCGCCCCTTTGGTTGCAATTTTCTGAAAAAGGAAACAAGAAAATCAGCGTCTGAAAAGGTATGTGCATTGCAAAGTAAAAAATTTCGTGGTAATATAAAAATGAGTTTTTATGCATATTTGTAATGATACCAGGAGGTGAGCGTTCAGAAGTTCCATGGAAACAGAAAAAAATCAGATAAATAAAAAAAGCCTCAGATACCGTTTTACAGCAGGAACGATCGGAGTAAGTGTCTGGCAGCAGGAATGAATGCTCACTTGGCAAAGCCTATAAAAATTGAAAACATAAAGAGAATTTTGTATGAATATTGTGTGTAGTGGCTGCAACTTCTCAAATCCGTATATCTGTTTTTCACGTTTTGTAGGATATTATAACGTAAATGTAAAACTGGCAGGGACAGGTTCTCTGTATACAGATAAAAGCAGGATAATGAAGTATAAAACAGAGAGAGGATTTTTATAAAATGGAAAAGTATGAAGACAAAATATATTCTTTAGGTGAGGCTGTAACGGGACAGACACAGGCTATGTCACAGGCCGTACAGAAAACACTGGAAAATAATGGCGGGGTAGGTATAATGACAGGATCTTATGACCAAAACCTGTCTATTTTGTCTGTGAATAATCTGCTGTTGCATAGTACAGGATATACATTCGATACTTTCATGGAACAGACAAAAGGCTCATTGAGAAACTTCTTTTATGACGAGGAAGATAGACTGGAGCGAGACCGTTTTTTGCAGCTTCACGGAACAGGGGAAGCACAGATCCTTACAGCAGACGGTACAGTGAAAAATGTACGGCTTTGTAAAGAGGATGCGACAGATGAGGCGGGCAGACAGATCTGGGTTATGTCCGTACAGGTCAACTGGGATCATGTAAATTTGACACTGCTCAATGAGGCTATCTGTTCCGGCTTCTGGTATTTTGACTGTGACGAAAACAGTGAGATTGTGAATGCAAACTGGAGTCATGAATTCCGAAAAATGCTTGGCTATCATGACACTCTGGACTTTCCGAATAAACTGGAATCCTGGTCAGATCTTCTGCATCCACAGGATAAAGAAAGAGTAATGGTGCAGCTTCAGGCGGCAATTAAGGATAAGACGAACCAGATAAAATACCAGGTAGAGTATCGTATGAGAATGAAGGATAATCAATACCAGTGGTTTCGGGCATCGGCAGAAGTAATACGCCGTCTGGATGGTTCTGCCAGCAGGATTGCCGGGATTTTTATTAATATTGATGCGGAAAAAAAAGAGGCCATGCAGGCACAAAAATCTGCTGCTTTCCACCGGGCTTTTACGAAAGCAGACCTGTGTGAGTATTATGTAAATCTGGAAGCGAATACTTTTGATACCTTTAAGGTTGAACCGTCCCTGATGACAGTCTTTGAACAGAGTCATACATGGGATGAACTGATCCGTCATTTTGTGGATTCCTATGTTGTGGAGACAGATAAGAAGGCGGTATCCTCTTTTTACGACCGTGGTTATATTGCAGAAAGGCTGAAGGGTCTGGAAACCGAATTGGCTTTAGAGTGCCGTATCACTCTGAATGGAGAAGAACGATGGGTCCGCAATGTGGTCATACGTGGCGAAATAGAGGATTCAGAATATGCCATGATCTTTCTGCGTGATATCACAGAGACAAAGGTAGAGAGCGCACGGCATCTGCAGATGGCGGCGGATAATGCTTCCATGGAGCAGATAATTCAGAGTATTGTGCGTCTGGTTGACCGCTTTGTTGTCTGTGATCTGGAAAATGACAGATATGAATTCTATAACCTGAATGGACAGATGATATATAAACCTTTGGGATTCTATCATGATTTTCAGATGCAGGTTCTTGAAAAATATAAGACACTGGAACCATTGGAAACTATGGACATCCTGATCGCACCGGAAAATATCCAGAAGAATCTGAAAAGTGAAAATGATATTTATAAGTTTGAGTATTGCAGCCTGGATGAAAAGACTTATAAAATCGCTTCTTATATTCCTTTGGAATGGAAGAATGGAAAGCTGGAAAAGGTATTGCTGGCATCCATGGATGTGACACAGGAGAAGAAAGCAGAGATTGAATCCCGTCAGGCACTGAAAGAGGCTTACCGGTCTGCAGAAAATGCAAACCGTGCGAAAACAGAATTCCTTTCCAATATGTCCCACGATATCCGGACACCGATGAATGCCATTGTCGGCCTGACAGCAATTGCAGGAGCAAATATTGAGAGCCAGGACAGAGTCATTGAATGTCTCAGCAAAATTACAAAATCAAGCCGTCATCTGCTGGGGCTGATTAATGAAGTGCTGGATATGGCACGTATTGAAAGTGGAAAAATGACGCTGGCACAGGAGGATTTCAATCTGCCAGATCTGGTGGATAATCTTATAACACTCACAAAACCGGTGATTGATGAACATAAACACAATTTAGATATACACATTAATCACATTGAACATGAGAGTGTCTGTGGTGACAGCCTGAGAATCCAGCAGGTATTTGTGAATCTGATGAGTAATGCGGTCAAGTATACACCGGATGGCGGGAATATTACTTTTTCTATAGAGGAAAAGCCAAATGGATTTTCGGAACTTGGATGCTATGAATTTACGATTGAGGATAATGGGATCGGTATGTCACCGGAATTCCAGAAAATCATGTTTGATCCTTTCAGCCGCGCAGATGACCATCGGACAACCAGAGTCCAGGGAACAGGTCTGGGAATGGCAATCAGCAGAAATATTGTGAACCTGATGAATGGTAATATTAAAGTGGAAAGCACCTTACATAAGGGAACTAAAATTACAGTAACAATTTATCTGGAACTTCAGGAAAAAGAAAAAGAACAGGACAGAAATCTGATGAATCTACCTGTTCTGGTTGTGGATGATGATAAGACATGTTGTGAAAGTACAGTTGCCACATTGAAGGAGATTGGGATTACAGGCGAATGGGTTCTCTCCGGCAGAGAAGCCGTTGAGCGCTGTTATGCACATCATGAGCTAAAAAATGATTACTTTGCTGTTATTTTAGATTGGAAAATGCCGGATATGGACGGAATTGAAACAGCCAGACAGATCCGGAAACGGATAGGGAAAGAGATTACCATTATTGTACTGACATCTTATGAATTCAGCGAGATCGAAGAAGAAGCAAAGGCTGCAGGCGTAGATGCTTTTATTGCAAAACCGCTGTTCCGTTCCCGTTTGACGGCTACATTGCGGCAGTTTACTTCTGGCAGAAAAGAAAAAACAGCAAGAAATTATCTGGATGAGCTGTCTGAAGCAGATTACACAGGAAAAAGAATTCTGCTGGTCGAGGATAATGAGTTAAACAGAGAAATTGCTGTTGAAATTCTGCAGATGACAGGGGCGGAAGTGGAAACGGCAGAAAATGGAAAAATTGCAGTTGAAAAAGTAGAAGCTTCTCCGAAAGGCTTGTATGACCTTATTTTTATGGATATCCAAATGCCCGTCATGAATGGTTATGAGGCAACCGCAGCAATCAGGAGCCTTCCGGGTGAACAGGGAAAACTACCGATTGTTGCCATGACAGCAAATGCTTTTGCAGAAGATGTACAGCTGGCAAAAAATACAGGCATGAATGGACATATCGCGAAACCGCTGGATATGAATAAGCTGAATGATGTTCTGGAAAACTGGCTGTAATTGTTTCCCAATTATTGAATTAATGATTTTATCAGGAAAGAATGAGGAAAATACGAGGATGAAAAAGGCAAAACAATGTCTGATAGCATTACTGCCAGGTGTGCTTTTAACAATTACTGTTTTGTCTGGCTGTGGACAATCTCAAAAAGCAGTATCTAAAAATGACGATCACCTTACCGTGTATCTGTGGGAAAATCGTTTAATGAAAAATATTGTACCCTATATCCATGAACAGTTTCCAGATCAGGATATTGAGTTTATTACCGGTAACAATGATACCGATTTATACAGCTATTTTGAAGAACATGGTGAACTGCCGGATATCATAACCGTACGTCGATTTTCTGGAAAAGATGCACAGGATCTAGAGCCATATCTAATGGATTTTGCTTCTTATGATGTGGTTTCCAGGTATTACTCCTATGCATTGCAATATTATAAAAATTCAAAAAATGAGATTCAGTGGCTTCCTATCTGCGGTATACCGCAGACGATTATTGCCAACAAGACATTGTTTGAACAGTATGGAATCAAGATACCGAAAAACTATAAGGAATATGCACAGGCATGCCAACAATTTTATGATAATGGTATAAAACCGTATTCCCTGGATCTTGCAGAAGACTGGTCTGCTCATGAGGTGATTCAGACAGGTGCAATTGGGGAATTCATGAGTCTGGATGGAATCGAATGGAGAAGCTCAGCTGAAAGTGCATCAGGGGATATCGCGTTTGATGATGCGTTATGGAAACGTATTTTTTCAGAAACCAATACATTTTTGAAGGACTCACATTTTACAAGTGATGATATCAGCGTCGATATTAATACTGCAACGCAGATGTTCCTTGAGGGAAAAGCAGCAATGTTTCATGGTTATCCGGCACTTATGCAGGAATTTCAGGAACAGATGGATGCAGAATTAACTCGTATACCGTTTTTTTCACAGATTTCGGATGAAGCTTTTATAAATATGACCCCTTCTCTGAATATTGCATTTAACAAAGAACTGGAAAAAGATCAGGAAAAACTGGACCTGGCATTCGATGTCCTGGAGTGTATGATTTCAAAAGAAGGACAAACATTGATCGCAGATGGAAAGGGTGTAATTTCATTAAATGTAGATGTTCCAAACATGATGGAAGATGTACCTGGACTGGAAGATGAAATTAATAATAATTCTGTTTATATCCGATATTCTGCTCAAAAATCATTTGATGCCAGTCTTGAGGCTGTTCACGGATTATTGTCAGGGGAAATGGATGAAACACAGGCTTATGATGCTTTTCGCAGCACAATGAACAGTAAGGATTCAAAAGAAAAAAACACAATAAATTTTGAAAATGAATATACCATTTCGCTAAATGATAAAAACGGTCGTGATGCGGCATCTTCTATTTTAACTACGATTAGAGAAGAAAATGATGCTCAGCTGGCTTTGGCACCATATTATTATTTTACTTCCTCCATTTACAAAGGGGAGTGTACCTGCAGCCGGGTTGGTCTGATGACAGCAAAGAGTTTAGATACACCATTATACCTGGCAAAAATCAATGGCAAAGAGATTTATGAACTTGCGGAGAAATATCTTGCTGATTCTGATGAGAAATTCCATATAACCAATAAATATGAATTACCAATTGCATCCGGTATGAAAATAATCGTCAGGCAGGAGGAAAACGGATTCTCATTAAAGGACATAGAAGTAAATAAGAAAAAAATCGACAAAGAAAAGGAGTACTCTATTCTTCTTACAGACACCACAATGTCTGTTTTGAAAAAAATAAATCCGGGATGTGAGATCGAGCAGATTAAGGACACAACATTATCAAGTGCATGGACTGCAGCAATGGAAAACGGACAGCAGCCGTCAGCACCGGAAGATTATATAGAGGTTGAAAAATAAAAGTGGGAACAGAACAGGCGAAAACAAAAAGAAAAAAGATGATAGTACCATTGTTCTTTTTAATTCTTATCTTTTTAAACTTAATTTTTGTAAAGTTCCTTTTGAACAGGATGAACAGCTATATCGCAGAAAACGGGAAAAGCAGTATGGGAGCAGTTGTTGAACAGATACAGCAGACCTATGATCTGCAGGTGAATGGATACTACAGTCGGCTGCGTATGCTTGAGGATTTTCTTACTCAAGAGGGAGTGAGATCTATTGAACTGGATAGAAACAAAAAGTTCTTTGAGGCATGGCAGAAAGAATCTGAAAGTACACTTATATTTCTCCAGGAAAATGGAAAGGCAATAACCACTGATGGAACAAAACTTCGGGTTGACATGCCAAGTAAACTTTTGTTGGATTTGAGGAACGGATATAATATTGGAAAATTGGTTTCTCTTGATTACAACCAGAAGAAAAAAGATGGTTATCTGGTTGCAATTCCATGTCAGGAATATACGATTAAGGGGGAAACTTATACGGCAATTGGAACCTTGTATGATCATTCAAAATTAGATTCCATGTTAAGTGTGAAAAGCTATAACGGGAATGCGTATCTGTTTATGCTGGATAACGACGGAAATATTACTTATACAAATCAGAAAGAAGATAAATTTTTCAGGAACTATTTCTTGTTAAAGCATTTAAAAGGAGATCAGGCTATCACTGAGGAAGAGGCTGATTCTCTTCAAAAAAAGCTGGATGGCAGAGAACAGGGGGTAGAACTTGTGGAAAGTGACAAACCTTACTATCTGGGATACTGTCCGATAGAAAATAATAACACCATGCTGATCTGTATTGTAGAAAAGAGTGTTGTAGATAATGTACTAAGAGATTATCAGAAAACAATAGTGTTTGAAACAATACTCATGGCAGGTTTTATACTTTTGCTTTTTGCCGGATTATTCTACAGTATTTCCAGACGCAGTCTTGCTGAGCAAAAAGCTGAATACGAAAAAAGAAATAATGAGATTCAGACGCAGGCAATGAAGGAAATGGAGGAGTCCAATAAAAAACTGAAAAAAGCAAAGAACATTACAACGGAAGCCTTGCAGACCGCTGAAAATGCAAATAAGGCGAAAACAGATTTCCTGTCCAATATGTCACATGATATTCGTACACCAATGAATGCAATTATCGGCATGACATCATTGATCAGACATGATGCCGGTAATAAAGCGAAAGTAATAGAGTATGCAGATAAAATAGACATTTCATCACAGCACCTGTTAGGAATCATTAATGATGTTCTGGATATGAGCAAAATTGAGGCAGGAAAAACAGTTTTTAAGTATACCGATTTTTCCATCTTGGATTTTATTACAGAACTCAATGCCATATTCCATTCACAGATAGACGAAAAAAATCAGACTCTTACAATCATAAAAGAAAACATCCGGCACGAGTGGGTGAACGGAGATCAGGTTCATCTGATGCAGATTTTCAGCAACTTGGTTTCTAATGCAGTGAAGTACACGCAGGAAGGTGGAAAAATTCAGTTTCTGGTAGAAGAATGTGAGACAAAGTCATCTGTCTATGCAAAGTACCGTTTCTTAGTCAGCGATAATGGCATGGGAATGTCGGCAGATTTCAAAGATACAATTTTTGATGCTTTTACTCGTGCTGAAAGTTCTATGACGAATAAGATACAGGGAACTGGTCTTGGAATGGCTATTACCAAAAATCTGGTTGAAGCAATGGGAGGCACCATTGATGTGGAGAGTGAACTGAGCCAGGGAAGCTGTTTTGAGGTTCTTATAGATCTGAGAATAGCAGAAGATAGATTTGTTTCTTCAGCAGAACAGGTAGAAAAGGATGAACCGGCTGGCAATGTCCTGAAAGGAATGAGGTTTCTGTGTGCAGAGGACAATGAGCTGAATGCAGAAATCCTGATGGAATTGTTAAAGATTGAGGGTGCAGAGTGTACAATCTGTGAAAATGGTAAAAGGGTCTTAGAGGCATTTGAGCAGTCTGTTCCGGGGGATTATGACATGATCCTGATGGATGTGCAGATGCCGGTTATGAATGGTTATGAGGCAACAAAAGCAATCCGAAGAAGCTCCCATGAACTGGCAAAGACAATTCCAATCATTGCTATGACCGCCAATGCGTTTTCTGAGGATATTCAGCATTCTCTGGCAGCCGGTATGAATGCCCATGTTTCAAAACCGGTTGAGATGAAGGTACTGGAAAAGACGATCAGAAGCATAAAATCCGGCGGGGGGCACCGAAATGCAGCTCATTGAACAGTGACAAATGGATATGGAAAAGAGCTGATGAAAGAATCTGGCATTGCCAGAACTTTCAATCAGCTCTTTTTTAGCATCAGTTCCCTCTTGACATTTTTTCATTTCCTGCTATACTTATCAAAGATAATTACTAAAGATAACTAAATTTCAAGAAGAAAGGACCATTTTCCATGACACAGGAAAAATTAAAGCAGTTCCTGGATGCGTGTTTTGATGCAAAGCGTCTGATCGAGAAACTCCCGGACCTGCCGGACGGTATGAAGCCGCGGCAGGTGCATGTGCTGGATGCGGTGAATGAGATTCAGAAAAAGCAGGGCTTCTGCCGCGTCAGCGACATCAGCAGCTATATGAACACAACGCTGCCGAGCATCACCAAGCTGGTGCAGGAACTGGAGGAGAGAAATCTTCTCGTGAAACAGGCGGATGAAAAAGATAAGCGCGTGATCAACCTGACACTGACCGAAGAGGGAAAAGAGTTTGTGGAACTTCGCGTGACGCACTTTCACGGGGAATGGGCATCCCGCCTGCCAGATCTGGACGACGCGGTGGTGGACGAATTTGTGCATGCAATCACACGGATGCAGGAAACGATGCCGGGAATAAAAGGAGTGAAAAACAATGGCAAAAGAAAATAAGAAAGAAGTATCGTTTGTAGAGGGACCGATTTTCCAGTCCCTGATCCGTTTTGCGCTGCCGGTGCTCGGCGCGCTGATTCTGCAGGCGGCTTACGGTGCGGTCGACCTTCTCGTGGTCGGCTGGTTCGGCGATGCGTCGAGTATTTCCGCTGTCGGAACCGGAAGCAACTTCATGCAGATGGTAACATTTATCATCACCAGCCTTGCGATGGGTTCGACCGTTATGATCGGCCAGCACATCGGCGAGGGCAAGCCGGATAAGGCCGGCAAAACCGTGGGAACCTCGATTGTTCTGTTCGCCATCATCGGTGTCGTCATGACGGTGATTCTGGAGCTGTTCGCAGGCCCGATCGCCAATATTTTACAGGTCCCGGCGGAGTCTTTTGACAAAACCGTCCTCTACCTGCGGATCTGTTCCGGCGGTATTCTGATCATCATCGCGTACAACGTCATCAGCAGCGTGCTTCGCGGAATCGGTAATGCAAATCTGCCGCTTTTATTCGTTGGCATCGCCTGCGCAGCCAATATTGCCGGAGATCTGTTCTTCGTCGGTGTGCTGAAACTGGACGTTGCGGGAGCAGCGCTTGCGACGGTTCTGGCGCAGCTGATTTCTGTCATCGCCTCCATGGGTGTGTTGAAAAAAGGCAATCTGCCGATTGAATTCAAAAAAGAAGACTGCCGCATCGACCATGACGAGCTGAAGAAAGTCCTGAACGTCGGTGTGCCGATCGCGCTGCAGGAGACGACCGTACAGATTTCCTTCCTTGTGATCAACTCGATCATCAACGGCATGGGTCTGATGCCGTCCGCCGGATACGGTGTGGCGCAGAAGCTGACCTCATTCATCATGCTGATCCCGTCCTCTGTGATGCAGTCTGTGTCAGCATTCGTGGCACAGAACACCGGAGCCGGAAAGAAAGACCGCGCGTGGAAGGGCTTCCTCACCGCAATCGCAACGGGCTGCTCTCTTGGAGTTGTGATTTTCTGCATCGGTTTCTTCGGTGGAAGTGTCATCTCCAGAATCTTCACGAGCGATCCGGCCGTTATCGAGCAGAGCGCCGCTTACCTGCGTGGTTTCGCACCGGAATGTATTCTGACCTGTGTGCTGTTCAGCAGCATCGGATACTTCAACGGCCGCGGCATCAGCATCCCGGTTATGATCCAGGGAATCACCTCCGCCTGCCTGATCCGTATTCCGCTGGCGCTGTTCTTCTCACACCTGCCGAATACGAACCTGACCTTCGTCGGCATGTCCACCCCGATCACAACCGTATACGGCATCTGCTTTTTCATGATCTGCTTTGCACGGTTAAAGAAAAAAGGGCAGATGTAATTGAATCAAACATAACAGAACTGCCTGGGAAACGGCACGGAGCGATCCGCCGTTTCCCAGGCAGTTTTTGGTATTGTTTGTCCGGAACTTTTTTGATACAATACAGACAGAAAGAGCGGAACCCTGTTCAGAAGGGACAGAACAGACGGAAAGGGGAAGAGGAGTGGATAACAGAGAAATCATCAATGAGACACTGGTCCATCTGTTTCACGAGATACAAAAACTGGAAGAAGAGGCGATCATCACCGAGGATTTCAAGGATCTGACGAACAACGATATGCACATCATAGAAGCCGTCGGCCTGGAGGGCGGCAATATGTCATTGATCGCGGCAAAGCTCGACATCACGGTCGGATCGCTGACAACGTCGATGAACAGTCTGGTGAAAAAAGGCTACACCGAGCGGGAGCGCAGCGAGAAGGACCGTCGGATCGTCTACATCCACCTGACCGGAAAGGGACGGCAGGCATTCCATCATCACGCAAAATTCCACGAGCAGATGACGGATGCCGTGATGGCGGAACTCGGAGAAGAGGAAGTGCAGGTGCTCGGGAAAACGCTGAAAGCGCTGACGGACTTCTTTCGGTCGTATAAAAAATAGAAACAAAAAGGCTTTTGCAGCCGGGACAGAATCAGAAAAATCTGTCCGGTATGCAAAAGCCTTTTTCGCATGGAAACGCATAGAAAAATGCTATTTTTCTACGCCGTTCTTCTCACAGATATCCGCGAGCACACACCGTTCACAGTGCGGTGTCGTCCGCGCAGTACAGACCTCGCGTCCGTGCTCCACAAACCGGTGGCAGAGCGAGCTTCCTTCTTCCGGCGGCACAATTTTCCAGAGTGCCATCTCCACCTTCTTCGGATCCTTGCAGTCATGCACGAGCCCGATGCGGTTGCACAGCCGGATGCAGTGCGTATCCGTCACAATCGCAGGCTTTTTGAATACATCGCCCATAATCAGGTTCGCACTTTTCCGTCCCACGCCCGGGAGCTTCAAAAGTGCGTTAAAGTCATCCGGCACCTGGCTGCGGTACTCGTCGCGCAGCATGCGCATGCAGGCGTTGATGTCGCGTGCCTTGCTCTTTCCGAGACCGCACGGCCGCACAATTTCCTCGATTTCCTCCGGTGTCGCGTTTGCCAGCGCATCGATATCAGGATACTTTGCGTAGAGATCCTCCACCACAACATTGACCCGCGCATCGGTGCACTGTGCGGCCAGGCGGACACTGACGAGCAGCTTCCACGCCTGGTCATAGTCAAGCGTACAGTCGGCGTCAGGATATTCTTGTTTCAAACGTTCAATGACGGCAAGCGCCAGTTCTTCTTTTGTCATCGTGTTAAACTCCCATTCTCAAAGATATTAAAACAGCGAAAGCTATCAGGATCCTTTCTCGCGTGCTGCCTTCCGAAGCTGCAGCGGCGTCGTGTGAAACCGCTCGCGGAAGAGGCGGTGAAACAGCTTATCGTTTGTAAAGCCATGCTTTTCCGCGAGCGTGCCGACCGGCAGATCCGTGGCGATCAGGTCGCGGTAGATGCGGGAAAGACGGTAGGAATTCAAGTATTCCAGATACGTCGTTTCCATGTTCTGGCGGAAGAACCGGCAGAAATATTCCGGCTGCAGCGAGACAACATCGGCAGCCTCCTTCAGCGTAATCGGTCGCTGGTAATTTTCCTGCGTGTACGTCAGAATCGTATCGAGCCGTGTCTGCGTCCGGGAGCTCATCGGGTGGTGCGCAAGCGGGCTTTTCTCGGAAAATTTCGTGTAGAGCAGATCGAGAAACGTAAAAAGCTCCCGCTGGAACGTCAGCAGATAGCCGTCGGGCATTTCCTCATGAAGCTGCATCATCGAAAGCAGAAGACGCCGGAACTGGCTGATATTTTTCTGCACTTCTGGATTCGTACTGTCGTAGTCAATCGAGAACCAGAGCTGTGACGGATCAGGCAGATAGTTCGCAAGGAACGCATCCGGAATCTGCATCAGAATCGAGCGGTTTCCCGTGGACGGACAGCGCGCCGTATGGATACGCCCGGAATTGATCAGCAGAAATTGACCCGGAAGGACGGTCTTTGTGCGGTCCGAGAGCGTGACAATGGAGGAACCCTCCAGAATATAAATAATTTCCAGCGCGTCGTGCCAGTGCGGCGGCGAAAAACTGCCGAAATCGTCGGTTACACGAAATTCGATGCTGCGGTTCGGCTGCAGCGTGATGTGTTCCTGGCGTGTCTGGCGCGGCAGATGATCTTTGCGTGGCATAAAAAACTCCTTTTTTGTTCAACTTAGTGTATCACTATCTTATCACGAAACCCCCGAATTGGGTATAGCAATTTTTGCATGAAGTTGTTATAATAAATGAACACAAAGCCACGTCACATACGGCTTCGTGCAAACTCAATCTAAAGAAAAGTGAAGGAAGAAAACGTATGTATCAAGTATGGAGTAACTTTTTAAATCCCGGCCAGATCGCCATGCTGGGAATCGTGGTCACCTTTCTGCTGACCTTTCTGGCGTTAAAGCATCCATTTTCCTTTCTGCCGAGCGATCACGGCAGAGAATTTGCCGTAAACGGCGGCCTCTCCCGCGGAAAACTGCGCGGCGTCGGCCTTGTGATCGTCATCTGTTTCCTGATCGGAAGCGTATTGTTCCTGCCTCTTGGCGCCGAGTATGTGATCTACGCGATCCTGCTCGTCTGCATCATGCTGAGCGGCTACCTCGATGATGCATCCGAAACCCCGTGGAGCGATTACAAAAAAGGCGCGATTGACCTCGTCATCTCCATTGTGACCGTCATCACCTTTGTGAATTACAATTCCACCACGATCTACTTCGGAAGCATGTCCCTTACCATTCCGAAAGTGGTCTACATAATCCTCGGCATCATCCTGATCTGGATTTCGATCAACGTTACAAACTGTTCCGACGGTGTCGACGGACTCTGCGCGAGCCTTTCCTGCGTGGTTATCTTCGCGTTCAGTATGATTTTCCACGATGTCCTTGGAAGCTTCACCGTAGCCAATTACCTGTTCGTGGCAGCGCTTCTCGCGTACCTGTATTTCAACACCTCGCCGAGCAGCATGCTGATGGGAGACGCCGGTTCGAGAGCACTTGGCTTCTACATCGCCATCCTTGCCATGCAGTCCCGCCATCCGTTCTTATATCTGCTGATGGCAGGCGTGATGATCGTCGATGGAGGAATCGGTCTTGTCAAAGTATTTTTACTCCGTTTCCTGAAAATCGCGATCCTCAAAAATACAAGAACACCGCTGCATGACCATGTCCGCCTGAAATACAAATGGTCCGACAGTCAGGTTGTGATCCGCTTTGTGATCCTGCAGATCCTGCTGGCAGTTGTTGCCTATCTGATTGTGGCATAAAGAAAAAACAAAAGAAGAAAGATGGGAGTGTGTCCCGGCAAAAGTAACTGGAAATGCAACAGGATACTTTTGCGGGACACACTCCCGTTTTGCATATTGGAACCAGAAAAAGGTTCAAACTGGAAAAAAGATAATATCGCCGTATTTTTTCACAGAATCCTCCCTGTTTTCGACAGGAAAAGTGTGGTAGGATAAAATTACCAAAAAACGTCAGCCTGAAACAGGAATTCTGTAAAAAATGATGAAAAGAGAGTGCTTTTCATCCTCTGTTTCGGGTGCATCAAATCAGGAGGTAATGAAAAGATGAAATTCACAGAAGGTTACTGGCTTCCGAGTGAAAAAGCAAATGCATCCCATGCAATGCAGGCTTATGAAGTAGAGCAGATTCCAGGCGGTATGCGTATCCTGGCTACCACACGTCCGATCGAGCACAGAGGCATGACCCTGAACCTGCCGACCATCACCGTTGAGTTCGTAGCACATACACCGGACACCATCTCCATGGAGGCATGGCACTACGAAGCCTACGACAACAAAGTTCCGTCCTTCGACAAAACAGAGAGCGTATACGAGGACGTAACTGTAACGATCAACGAGGATGAGGCAGTTCTTGATACCGGAAGCGTACAGGTCCGCGTACAGAGAAAAGGTGTCTTTGCTTACACCTTCGAGGCAGATGGAAAAGTTCTGACCGGAAGCGGCTTCCGCAACCTTTCCTATATCAGATGGGACCGTCAGCAGAGCACCATGCTGCCAGCCCAGAATTACATGACCGAAAAATATCAGCCATATATGGTAAGCGAGCTCTCCCTTGGCGTCGGCGAGTGCGTATACGGCCTTGGCGAGAGATTTACTCCATTCGTAAAAAACGGACAGGTTGTAGACACCTGGAACGAGGACGGCGGTACGGCATCCGAAATCGGCTACAAATGCGTACCGTTCTACATGACAAACAACGGCTACGGTATTCTCGTTGACAGTACCGACAACGTTTCTTTCGAAGTAGCAAGTGAAAAAGTAGAGTATGTCGGCTTCTCCGTACCGGGCGAAAGAATCAAATACTATCTGTTCCACGGACCGTCACCGAAGAAGATCATGAACGAGTACACCGCGCTGACCGGACGCCCGGCACTTCCTCCGGCGTGGTCCTTTGGTCTGTGGCTGTCCACATCCTTTACCACAAACTACGACGAAGAGACTACCACATCCTTCATCGAGGGAATGGAAAAGAGAAATATTCCGCTTAGCGTTTTCCACTTCGACTGCTTCTGGATGCACGAATTCCACTGGTGCGATTTTGAGTGGGACAAGAAATGCTTCCCGGATATTCGCGCAACCTTAAAGAAATATCACGACAAAGGTCTTCACATCTGTGCATGGATCAACCCGTATATTGCACAGGGAACCGCATTCTTCAAAGAAGGCGCTGCAAACGGCTATCTGCTGCAGAGAGCAGACGGAAAAGGCGTATGGCAGACCGACAACTGGCAGGCAGGTATGGGCCTTGTGGACTTTACCAACCCGGATGCAGTTAAATGGTATACCGATAAACTGAGAACTGTTCTGGACTGCGGCGTAGACTGCTTCAAGACCGACTTCGGCGAGAGAATCCCGGTTGACGTTGTTTACCACGACGGAAGCGATCCGCAGGCAATGCACAACTACTATACATACCTGTACAACCAGGCAGTATTCAGCCTGTTAAAAGAAGTAAAAGGTGAGAACGAGGCAGTTCTGTTTGCAAGAAGTGCAACAGCAGGAAGCCAGAAATTCCCGGTACACTGGGGCGGCGACTGCTCTGCAAACTATCCGTCCATGGCAGAAACGCTGCGCGGCGGCCTTTCCTTCGCCATGAGCGGCTTCTCCTTCTGGAGCCATGATATCTCCGGATTCGAGAGCACCGCAACACCGGATCTGTACAAGAGATGGTGCGCATTTGGACTGATGTCTACCCACAGCCGTCTGCACGGATCCACAAGCTACCGTGTGCCGTGGCTGTTCGACGAAGAGTCCTGCGACGTAGTAAAATTCTTCACCAACCTGAAATGCTCGCTGATGCCGTACATTTTCCAGAAATCTGTAGAGGCACACGAGGAAGGAACCCCGGTAATGCGCCCGATGGTATTCGAGTTCATGAACGACCCGGCCGTTCCGTATCTGGATCAGCAGTACATGTTAGGTGATGCCCTTATGGTTGCACCGGTATTCCGCGAGGATAAAGTTGCACAGTACTACCTGCCGGAAGGCACCTGGACTGAGCTTCTGACCGGCGAGACAAAAGAGGGCGGAAGATGGTATCAGGGAACCTACGACTACTTCTCCATGCCGCTGTATGTAAGAGAGAACAGCATCGTAGTCAGAGGAAACTGCGACACCAAACCGGATTATGACTACGCGGACCATGCAAACGTATGCGTATATCAGTTAAAAGACGCAGCTGAGACAAAGGTTTCGGATATCCACGGAAACACCGTATTCACCGTGAAAGCAGTCAAAGACGGCGATGCAGTGAAAGTATCCGTAGAAGGCGCACATACCGAACTGAAAGTAGAAGTATTCGTCGGAAACGAGAAGAAAGAGGCTGTGCTGGCAGCAGATGCGAACGAAGTTGTTGTTGCATAAGCATCGGAATGTAAGAATATAGGGAGGGAGAGGCACGGAAAAGCAAATTTTTCTGTGACCTCTCTTTTCAAAAAAGGAGAATAAAACAATGCGTTTTCAGACAGAAAATGGTGTATTAATTGCACAGGCAAACGGAGAAACACTGCGGATTGAGCCGTGGGGAAAGGATTCCTTACGTGTCCGCGCAACCATGCTTCCGGAATTTTCCGGAAAAAACTGGGCACTGACCGAAGTGCCGGAAAAAACAGAGGCAAAAGCAGAGCAGTTTGAGGTCGATCATCTGGAAATCGACGGATCGATGGGAAAAAGAACCAGCGCATCGATCACCAATGGAAAAATCCGTGCTGTAGTCAACTTTGCAGGAGTTATCACCTTCTACAAAGAAGATCAGGAAATTTTAAGAGAATATCACCGTTGCTACGACGGAACGATCAGCAAAGAGAGCCGCTGCTTAAAAACGGTCAACCGTGAGTGGAAAGGTGTGATCGGCGGAAGCGAATACAGCCTGAACCTGAAATTTGAGAGCAACGACGAAGAGAAAATTTTCGGAATGGGCCAGTATCAGCAGAAATACATGGATCTGAAGGGATGCACCCTGGAGCTGGCGCAGCGGAACTCCCAGATCAGCGTACCATTCGCCGTATCCAGCTTAGGATATGGTATGCTGTGGAACAATCCGGCTGTCGGACAGGTAACCTTCGGAAAGAACTACACCGAATGGACTGCACGCTCGACCAAAGATATGGACTACTGGCTGACCGCAGCCGATACACCGAAAGAGATCCTGGAAAATTACACCGCAGTGACCGGCCGCGCGCCGAAATTCCCGGAGGACCGTATGGGCCTGTGGCAGTGCAAGCTGCGCTACCGTACGCAGGAGGAAGTGCTTGAAGTGGCACGCCGCTACCAGAAGGAAGGCATCAAAGTCGATCAGATTGTCATCGATTTCTTCCACTGGACCGTACAGGGCGACTGGAAATTCGATGAAAAATACTGGCCGGATCCAAAAGCCATGGTGGACGAACTGCATTCCATGGGAATCAAAGTTATCGTTTCCGTATGGCCAAGCGTAGACCGGAAGAGCGAGAACTTCTGGCCGATGCTGGACCGCGGCCTGCTGATTAAAACAGAGCGCGGCGCCCTGCAGACGTATGATTTCCAGGGGGACTGCGTGGAAATCGATGTGTTCAACCCGGAAACCAGAAAATACGTCTGGGAAGTCTGCAAGAAAAACTATTATGATTTTGGAATCGATGCCTTCTGGCTGGACAACTCAGAACCGGATTTCGGCGTTTACGATTTCGATCATTACCGCTATATCGACGGACCGGCTCTTTCCTGCAGCAATATCTATCCGCAGATGTACAGCCGTGTCTTCTATGACGGCATGAAAGCAGAAGGAGAAGAAAATATTGTAAACCTGCTTCGCTGCGCCTGGGCTGGAAGCCAGAAATACGGAAATGTTGTATGGTCCGGCGATGTGCCGAGTACCTTTGAAGCCTTCTATGATCAGCTCCAGGCCGGCCTTAATATGGGTCTTGCCGGCATTCCGTGGTGGACAACCGATATCGGCGGCTTTATGACAGATGATGTCAACGACCCGGATTTCCAGCAGCTTCTGATCCGCTGGTATGAGTTTGCCGTTTACTCTGCTGTTTTTCGTATGCACGGCGACCGCGGACCGCACAACATTCCACCGCTCGATGACCGTGATTTTGGCGGCGGCTACCTGTATACCGGCCAGTCCAATGAACTGTGGAGCTATGGAGAAGAAAATTACCGGATCATGAAGAAATATTACGACATCCGCATCAGCATGCACGATTACATCAAACAGCTGTATGACGAGGCATCCGAAAACGGTTCTCCGCTGATCCGTACCATGTTCTACGAGTTCCCGGATGACAAAAAATGCTGGGAGCTGCAGGATCAGTATATGTTCGGAAGCGAATACCTGGTAGCGCCGATTTTCCATCTGAACGAGTTTGAGCGTGAAGTATATCTTCCGGAAGGACGCTGGGAAGACACCAGAGACGGAAAAGTGTACGAAGGCGGACAGACTATCCGTGCCGCTGCACCGATCGATTCGATTCCGGTATTTAAGAAAATGGCATAAGATCGTGTAAAAAGGTCAAAAAAGAAAACAGTACAGAAGACACACACAGCGTGGGGACTTTTCTGTACTGTTTTCTTTTCGACTCTAACTGCGCATCAGATATCCATATTTGCGCATCTGTCGGCGTATGATCTGCTCAACACGCTGGCGGATTTCCAGAGGATAGTAATCGGCCAGAGAATCCAGTTCCGTGCAGACATCTTTTGCAGTAAAGGAAAAGTGAAGCTGGATACCGTATAATTCCTCCGCAGCATCCAGCTGTGTATCAAAATCAGAGCTGAAAGGTTTGGCTTCGATGCGTTCTATACAGACATCCATCGGCAGATCCAGAGGATAGTCATTGCTAATGTCTGCAAACAGGCATAAACCCTGATCGAATAGAGGACTTGGAGAATATTGCTCTGTTTCTGTATCATATAGAACAGCGATGTTGTTGGTGTGCCGGTCTTCGTTTAGAAAGAAGGCATCAATTTCCAGCATAGCGGTCAGATATGCACCGAAATTCTGAATTCCCGTCATGTGTTCCATCTGATCTGCCAGAAAACGAATGCGTTCCGCCGGTTCTGAAAAAGCAGCAAGCGTGATTGCCAGACTGTCTCCGGTATTCTGGCGGTACAGTTTTTCCAATGGGATCAGCATCTGATTTGCTTTTAGAAAATCAGGACTGGAACAGCCACTGCGGAGAGTGCCGCGGTATGCAATCCGAACAGGCTGATACAGGACAAACGGGTGGGAAAGAGTGCTTTTTTGCAGTAAATGAGACACCAGTGTCTCCGAGAGTCCCTCATATCCCATATAGTCGGATTTGTACCAGATATTACCGATTTTCCACTTGAGCTGGTCCCCTTTTGAGGTGTGATCTGTTTTTTTGACAGGCAGCTGATGATCAAGACGGATCTGTTCCATGGCGTGCCTCCTTATTCTTCAGAATCAGGATCCATTGCTCGTCACCGGCCATTCGCCCATCTGTTTTTTCAATGATAAGCAGCGGATCATAAAAGGGAAGTCCCATTTCTTTTAAAATATCTTTGGCATGATCGCGTGTTTTGGGAAAACAGCGGCTTTCCAGAAACCAGGTAAAATCATCCCAGGTCGGATGCTCCACAACGCCAAAGGCACGAAGCGGAATTTTTTTTGTGTAATTCTGGATTGCAATTTTCTCATGACGGAAGTCGATATCAATCGTTGTGCAAAGCTGATCGCGGTAAAGAAAACACATCCGCGTTTTGACATCGGGATCCGTGCTGAAACAGTGAGCACGGGCAATTTGATTGTATACTGTCTGCCTGCTGACATGAAAGGTGCGCGCGATCTCGGCAATACTTTTTCCCTGCTGCTGCATGGCAGCCATCTGAATGATTTGCGGCAGCGAAAAAGCTGGTTTTCTTCCAGCCGCATGGCGCAGTGCTTCTTTTTTCGCTAACTGCTGGTATTGTTTCGCGTCTTTGGAAAGCTTGCGCAGCTCTTTTGGGTCCGTTGTTCCAAAGATCTCGTAAATCTGTTGCTCAAATGTGTTTTTCATGCAATCACCTCGTTTCTGCCATTACTGTATCACAGAGATCTGAAAGCGTCAAGAAATCATTTATTGACAAAAAACGAACTGATTGAGAAAAGTTACGGCTCGCAGATGTCTGAGAACAGCAATCATGGCGATGAAAGAACTTCCCTGCAGTGCAGGCAAAAGCTTGACAGAAAAAAGAAAAATAGCGTAAAATAAAGAAGCAGTACAGAGAGGCACGCAAACCGTGGGATTTCTGTGCTGTTTTTTTAGCAAAAAGGGAGGTTTTCAAAATGAATGAACTGGTTGAACTGTTAGACGAACTGCAGAAAAAAGCAAAGGCAGACCCCATTCTGCGTGAAAAACTGCTTCAGACAAGGGAAAATCCGAATCCAATCCACGCATTCTGCGAAATCTGCCATGCCTATGGCGTTTCCATCTATGAAATGGATCTTGCCATGGCAGGTGAAGAATTTTACGCAGAAATCAAACGCAGCACCAATGGCGGCGGAGAAAATTCCCCGGCGCCTGAAGGGGAAGATGACTTCTATGAGCTGTTTCTGGCAGCGTTAGAAAATATATGATTTTTTGCGAAGAATGTAAGTATTGATGAGTGTAGAAAGCTGCATGGATAGTGCCTGATGAACCTGCGAAGGGCTTGCCATGTCGTAGATGACACCGTCAAAAACTTCGAAGCGTTTCTCTTCTGGAAGCATTTCATACTGTTCCAGCGTGACCTTTTTCGAGCTGTGGTTGAAGAACTGGCGTCATAAAATACACATCTTTTCCCAAAAATGAAATGAAATCGCTTAAAATTCTTTCTTTAAATGTTCTGCGAGAATCGTATCGTAATCGCCTTCGATTTCCTCATCGCGCCCTGCATACCGCAGATTGGTCTCCACGCCGACCGGCTCCACATCGTCTGCAAATTCCCAGATATGATACCGCAGACCGCGGTGCTCAAAGTCGATGCTTCCGCAGTTGTCCTCTTCCGTATAGGAAAACGTGATTTTTTTCTCGTTTAAGACAGATTGAATTTGTGTCATATGCATAAAGCGTGATACCTCCGATTTTGTAGTTATCTGGAATAAAAAACAGCTACATTTGTTTACATTAGTATAGAACAGGGCGGGAGAAAATTCAATCGAAATTCTGGTCAGAATCATCGCAGCAGCTCTCACACGCGGTGTGCAGAGACAGCACGGGGTCGGAACGACCATCAAACATTACGCCTGCAACAATCAGGAAGAAAACCGCCGCGGCGTATCGAGCATCGTCTCCGAGCGCGCTCTGCGTGAGATCTATCTGAAGGGCTTCGAAATTGCAATCAAAGAATCCCAGCCAAAGGCGATCATGACCTCCTACAACAAGGTAAACGGTGTCCACACCGCCAACAGCTACGATCTGTGCACAACCGCTGCAAGAAAGGAATGGGGCTTTGCCGGCATCATCATGACAGACTGGACCACAACAAACGCCGACGGAGGCTCCTCTGCCGCAAAATGCATCGCTGCCGGAAACGATCTTGTGATGCCGGGAACCGACAACGACCACCGCGAAATCCTGGATGCGCTGAGTGCCGAAAATGACCAGTATCTCGAGAAAAAAGACCTGACCGCCTGTGCCCAGAGAATCCTGAAAATGATTTTTACTTCCAATTCATATGAATAATGCGGCGTTTTCAGGGATAAAATAACATCAGAAATAGCTGCCGCCACTTCGCAAAGCGAAATTTTCCATGCGGGCTTTGAATGTTACAGTTCGCTGAGATGCAGTGAACTGTAACATTCAAATAGTTGGGCAATTTCACGATTGAAATTTCCCATAACATGTATTAGAATATAAATGATATCAATAAATACGAGGACGTGAAAAGAATGTCAGGATTAAGTAACACACAATATTTTAAAGTAAAAACAGAGCCGGAGATTCAGGTAAAAGAGGTACTCGAAACCGTTTACAACGCCATGGTAGAAAAAGGGTATAATCCAGTCAACCAGATCGTAGGCTATATCATGTCAGGCGATCCGACGTACATTACAAGCTTCAAGGGGGCCAGAAGCCTGATCATGAAAGTAGAGCGTGATGAACTGGTAGAGGAACTGTTAAAAGAGTACATCAAAAATGAATCCTGGAAGTGAGCGTAATTACTATGAGAATAATGGGATTAGATTACGGCTCAAAAACAGTAGGGGTGGCAGTCAGCGACACCCTGGGTCTTACTGCGCAGGGAATCGAAATTGTCCGCAGAAAATCGGAGAATAAGCTGCGCCAGACGCTGGCCCGGATTGAAGAGATAGCAAAAGAGTACGGCGTGGAAAAAATCGTACTCGGCTTCCCGAAACATATGAACAACGACATCGGAGAGCGGGCCGAAAAATCTCTCGAGTTCAAAGAAATGCTGGAGAGACGGACAGGCCTGCCCGTTGTCATGTGGGACGAGCGGCTGACAACGGTCGAAGCAGACCGCACCATGATGGAAACCGGAATCCGCAGGGAAAACCGCAAGGAGTACGTAGATATGATTGCAGCTGTTTTTATCCTGCAGGGATATCTGGACTATCTTTCCCATCAGAAGGAATCACAGGAAAACTGAACAAAGGAATATTGTATGGAAAAAATAACATTTGTAACAGATGATGGCGGCAAAGAAGAATTTTACGTGGAGGAGCAGACCAGAATCAACGGAGTCAACTATATTCTGGTATCCGATTCAAAGGACGATGAGGCAAATGCCTATATTCTGAAGGATATCTCCACCGATACCGACGCAGAGGCAGAGTATGTTATGGTAGAAGACGACACCGAATTCGATGCCGTTTCCGGCGTATTTGCTTCCATGTTGGATGACGAGGCAGACATCACCTATTGAACCAGCCGTTTTGAAGCCATACCGGGACGCAGACGAAGCGGGACCGGGACAGCGCTTTAAAGGGCAAATCCTGCAGGTGCGGGACATGCTCCATCAGCCTGAAGTGACGCTCAGGGGATGCGTGCGTGAAGCCGTACCGGTAACGGAATCGTTTGGAAAACATGCGCGGAGGTGCTATTTGAAAAAGAATAATGGAAGTAAATTAAAAATTATACCGCTTGGCGGTCTGGAACAGATCGGTATGAACATCACCGTTTTCGAGTATGAGGACAGTATCATCGTCGTAGACTGCGGACTTGCATTCCCGGAAGACGACATGCTCGGTATCGACCTGGTCATCCCGGATGTAACATATCTGAAAGAAAACATCGACAAAGTCAAAGGCTTCGTCATCACCCACGGCCACGAGGACCATATCGGAGCCCTGCCTTACATCTTAAAAGAAGTGAATGTGCCGGTCTACGCCACCAAACTGACGATTGGCCTGATCGAAAACAAATTAAAGGAGCACAACCTGCTCCGTACCACAAAACGGAAAATCATCAAACACGGACAGTCCATCAACCTGGGCGCATTCCGCATTGAGTTTATCAAAACAAACCACAGTATTGCAGATGCAGCAGCACTGGCAATCTACTCCCCGGCTGGCATCATCGTCCACACCGGAGACTTCAAAGTCGACTACACACCAGTCTTTGGTGATGTCATCGACCTGCAGAGATTCGCAGAGATCGGAAAGAAAGGCGTTCTGGCACTGATGTGCGACAGTACCAATGCAGAGCGGCCTGGCTTTACCATGTCCGAGCGGACCGTAGGAAAGACGATCGACGGCCTGTTTGCCGAGCATCAGAATTCCCGAATCATCATCGCAACCTTCGCATCGAACGTCGACCGTGTGCAGCAGATCATCAACTCTGCTTATAAATATGGCCGTAAAGTTGTCATCGAAGGCCGCAGTATGGTCAACATCATCTCCATCGCGCAGGAGCTGGGCTACATCAATATCCCGGAAAATACCCTGATCGATGTGGAACAGATGAAAAACTACACCGGCGAGCAGCTTGTCCTGATCACCACCGGAAGCCAGGGCGAGTCCATGGCAGCACTGTCCCGTATGGCGGCACATCTGCACAAAAAGATCTCGATCCTGCCGGGCGACACCGTGATCTTCAGTTCCCACCCGATCCCGGGAAATGAAAAAGCCGTTTCGAACGTCATCAACGAACTGTCTGCACAGGGTGCCAACGTCGTATTCCAGGACGTTCACGTATCCGGACATGCCTGCCAGGAGGAAATCAAGCTGATCTACTCCCTGGTAAAACCGAAATACGCGATCCCGGTACACGGCGAATACCGTCACTTAAAAGCACACGCAGAAGTAGCACAGAGCCTCGGCATCCCGAAAGAGAACATCTTCCTCATGTATTCCGGTGATATCATGGAACTCGATGAGGACGGCGCAGCAGTAACTGGCAAAGTCCACACAGGAGCCATCATGGTCGACGGACTCGGCGTTGGTGATGTAGGAAATATCGTCCTGCGTGACCGCCAGCATCTGTCCGAGGACGGAATCATGGTCGTTGTACTGACTCTCGAAAAGAGAACGAACCAGCTTCTGGCCGGCCCGGACATCGTATCCCGCGGTTTCGTCTATGTACGCGAATCCGAGGATTTGATGGGCGAGGCAAGAGAAGTTGTAGAAGAGGCGCTGGATGGCTGCCTTTCCAAAAATATCTCCGACTGGGGCAAGATCAAATCCACGATCAAAGATGCCCTCGGCGATTATGTATGGAAGAAAACAAAGAGAAGACCGATGATCCTTCCGATCATCATGGAGGCATAAATACCATGGACAAAGTAACAGAATGTCTGGATGCGCTCATCGAAGAAATGAGGGAGAGCAGGGCATATCAGAATTACTTGTGGATGGAAGAGGAACTTGAAAAAGACCCGGACTTAAAAAGCCGGGTCGACGATTATCGAATCCGCAACTACCGACTGCAGCAGTCCGAAAACGTAGACCTTTACGATGCGGTAGATTCCCTGGAGCGGGATTCCTACGCACTCTGCAAAAGCGAGAAGGCAAACGCTTATCTTGAGGCGGAGCTTGAGGTCTGTAAGATGGTACAGAAGGTGCAGGACCGTATTTCAGAAGAAATCCGCATCGGCGTACCGGAAATCTAAAACCGAAAATCAAAAGGAGAGCGCCCATGTCCGAAAAGAAAAGGGATGCCGGATACCACGCAGCGCTGACAGGTGCGAAAGGAACCGTGCGCCTGCTCATTTACGTCTGCGTAATTCTTGTGATCATTCTGGCAGCGAAAACTTCATATCAGTTTGGACATGACGTGTTTGCTGAGGAGCCAGTCGCATCCAGAGGAAAAGGAAAGGAAGTCACCGTACAGGTGCGTTCCGGCATGGAGGCGAAAGAACTTGGCGAACTCCTGAAAGACAACGGACTGATCGACGAAAGCCTTCTGGTTTTCGAAGTCCAGTACCGCCTGTCCGGCTACTACGGCGGCATCAAGGACGGTTCCTACGTGCTGAACACCGCACAGACCGTCGATGAAATGCTGGAAATTCTGGCGGGCGTCAACACCGAAGGACAGCCGTCCGCGGAATAACGCACGTTTGCAAAACAAGAGGAATCTTACATGATAATAGACGAACGAATGGTAACCTACATCAATTCCCTGGACACCGGCCACACCCCGTTTCTGGAAAATCTGGAGCGGACGGCCAAACAGACAAAAGTGCCGATCATTCGCCGTGAAATGCAGAGCTTTTTAAAAGTATTCTTAAAGATGAAACAGCCAAAGAGAATCCTGGAGGTAGGAACTGCCGTAGGATTCTCTGCTGTTTTCATGGCACAGTACGGCGAACCGGACGCAGAGATTACCACAATAGAAAATTACGAAAAACGCATCCCGATCGCACGGGAGAACTTCGAAAAATCCGGCTTCGCCGACCGCATCACGCTGATCCCGGGAGACGCTGCAGAAGTCTTAAAAACCCTGGATGGCCCGTACGATTTTATCTTTATGGACGCCGCTAAGGGACAGTACATCCACTTCCTGCCGGAAGTCCTGCGTGTCCTTGATAAGAACGGCGTACTGATCACCGACAACGTGCTGCAGGACGGCGACGTCATCGAATCCCGCTTCGCCGTGGAACGCCGGAACCGCACGATCCACAAACGGATGCGGGAATACTTATTTGAACTGACACACAATGAAGGGCTGCTGACATCGGTCGTGCCGCTGGGAGATGGAATCGCGATTACGATGAAAAGCCATGAGAAGAGAGAGGAAACAACATGAGAAAACCGGAATTACTGGTTCCAGCCAGCAGTCTGGAAGTATTAAAAGTAGCAGTGATCTTCGGCGCAGATGCCGTATATATCGGCGGAGAAGTCTTCGGACTTCGGGCGAAGGCGAAGAACTTTTCGATGGAAGATATGAAAGAAGGTGTGGAGTTTGCGCATGAGCATGGCGTAAAGGTCTATGTCACCGCGAATATTCTGGCACATAACCAGGATCTTGAGGGCGTGCGGGCTTACTTTGCTGAATTGAAAGAGATTGGACCGGATGCACTCATTATTTCGGATCCGGGAGTGTATCGGATTGCGATGGAAGTGTGCCCGGAGATTGAGCGGCATATCAGTACACAGGCGAATAATACGAACTATGGAACGTATCAGTTCTGGTATGAACAGGGGGCGAAGCGCGTCGTGACAGCGCGGGAGCTGTCGCTGGCGGAGATCAAAGAGATTCGGGAGCATATTCCGGAGGAGATGGAGATTGAGACATTTATTCATGGGGCGATGTGTATTTCGTACTCGGGAAGATGTCTGCTGTCCAATTATTTCACGGGAAGAGATGCGAACCAGGGGGCTTGTACACATCCGTGCCGGTGGAAGTATGCGGTCGTGGAAGAGTCCAGACCGGGGGAGTATCTGCCGGTGTATGAGAATGAGAGAGGGACGTATATCTTTAACTCGAAAGATCTTTGTATGATTGAGCATATCCCGGATTTGCTGGATGCGGGAATTGACAGTTATAAGATTGAAGGAAGAATGAAGACGGCGCTGTATGTGGCGACGGTGGCAAGGACGTATCGGAAGGCGATTGATGATTATCTGGAGAGCCCTAAGAAGTATGAGGAGAATATGGAGTGGTATCGGGATCAGATCTCGAACTGTACGTACAGGCAGTTTACTACGGGATTTTTCTATGGAAAGCCGGATCATGAGAGCCAGATTTATGACAGTAATACGTATGTGAAGGAGTATACGTATCTGGGGATTGTTGGGGAGAAGAATGAAAAAAGCAGATATGCGATTGAGCAGAGGAATAAGTTTTCAGTTGGGGAAGAGATTGAAGTGATGAAACCGGATGGGGAGAATGTCTGCGTTACGGTGAAGGGGATCTGGGATGATGAAGGGAACCAGATGGAGAGTGCGCCGCATCCAAAGCAGAAATTGTGGATTGATCTTGGCGTGGAATTGGATAGGTTTGATATTTTGAGAAGGAAAGAAATGGAATAGGATAGGAAAATAAAAGGGGATTAGGAACGTGTCATTTTCGAAAGGTTGCTAATCCTTTTTTGTGCGAATAGAGATTATGTAAAGTAATGGTAATGATAAAAGAAACAAATAGAAAAAAGTTCGACATTCTGTGAAGAAAGTTGCTTCATAATGTTTACAAACTGGAGCAAATAAGCTAGAATGTACATGATATTATTGGACTAAGGCTAAATGCTGTTTTAATAGGCCATAAGTCACAAAAATATGGTAAGTATCATTACAAACGGAATGTATATAACTGGCAATGTCTAGGTCTAATTCTCCGGAAAAATAGAATGGTCAAGGGTGGAGTCATAAAAACATAGATTTTTGCAATAAGTGAACTTTTCACTACATCCTGATACAGAAAAATGAGAGTTTGTGTAGAGATATGTATACCTTTAATTAACTGGAAATATTGCATGAAAATGGAGTGAAAAAATCACTTAATGAAAATTCTTGTTAAGTTAAACAACATGTTTTTGAAAAACGCTCAATAAAATATACAAAATGCACTAAAAAATGCGTTGCGGCATAGAATAAATGTCTATCTCAAACTTTCAGTGGCGGCATGATGGTCTACGGTGGCGTATAAAACTCATGCAAATACCCCTACTGCGAGCCTGTTTTATTGCAGAGCAAGTGACGGACATGATACTTTCATTTTTCCGAAGAATTAGAGGTGGAGGTTGAAAGTGTTGAAAAGCCAAAAATCTATTTTTCTGGAAAAGTTTATTGCAGACGAGAGATGGATATGATAACTGCATTTTTCTGGAGAATTAGAGGTAGTGAGGGGGAGATGATTGTTCATGTTGCAACAAGAGCGAGGTATGAGCTTGTACAGTTTTAACAAAGTGAGTCGGTGTACGGGTTATGACAATAAAGGTCAGCACTTTGAAAAATGGAGAAGTGCGACTGCGAGTTATGACAATAAGACCTAACACTTTGTCGGTGAGCTGGTATGAAGGTGTCTACCATAAAGTTTCAGTTGAGGAAAAATGAGAGTGTAGCCTGTGACAGGTCTACATAAAAGATTCAGTGGTGGTCGGAAAAATAGATGACTACTGTGAGAAAAATGATAACTACAGTGTGATGAACAGATTGTTTGATATAGATTGCTCGGCTCAATATGAGCCTTCCATATAAGTAAGATGAATTTCAGGAGGATATAGGATTATGAAAAAGGACTATAAAATTGCGGTTGCCGGTACAGGCTATGTTGGTTTGTCAATTGCTACATTGCTCTCCCAGCACCATCAGGTGACTGCTGTGGATATCATCCCGGAGAAGGTGGACATGATTAACAACCGTAAGTCCCCGATTCAGGATGACTATATCGAGAAGTATCTCGCAGAAAAAGAACTGAACCTGACCGCAACACTGGATGCAAAGGCTGCATACTCTGATGCGGACTTTGTTGTTATAGCGGCCCCTACGAACTACGACAGTCACACGCAGCATTTCGACACATCTGCGGTTGAGGCTGTGATCAAGCTGGTCATGGAGTACAATCCGGATGCAATTATGGTCATCAAGTCCACCATTCCGGTTGGCTACACCGCAAGCGTGCGTGAGAAGTTCAACAGCAAGAACATCATTTTCAGCCCGGAGTTCCTGCGTGAGTCTAAGGCTCTGTATGACAATCTGTATCCTTCTCGTATCATCGTTGGCACTGACTTGAACGATGAGCGGCTGGTCGAAGCAGCTCATGAGTTCGCTGATCTGCTGCAGGAGGGAGCTATTAAGGAGAACATCGACACCCTGTTCATGGGCTTCACCGAAGCAGAGGCTGTTAAGCTGTTCGCCAATACATATCTTGCCCTGCGCGTGGCTTATTTCAACGAGCTGGACACCTATGCAGAAAGCAAGGGATTGAACACCCAGCAGATCATCGATGGTGTTTGCCTTGATCCTCGTATCGGCAGCCACTACAACAATCCGTCCTTTGGCTACGGCGGATACTGCCTGCCGAAGGATACCAAGCAGCTGCTGGCTAACTATGCTGATGTGCCGGAGAATCTGATCGAAGCAATCGTTGAGAGCAACAGAACAAGAAAAGACTTCATCGCCGACCGTGTCCTGAAGCTAGCAGGCTACTACGGCTACGATGCAGAGAACGAGTTTGATGAAGATAAAGAGAAAAAGGTAACGATTGGTGTGTACCGTTTGACCATGAAGAGCAACAGCGATAACTTCCGTCAGAGTTCTATCCAGGGTGTTATGAAGCGTATTAAGGCAAAGGGCGCAACTGTGATCATCTATGAGCCAACTCTGAAAGACGGTGAGACTTTCTTTGGATCTGTTGTTGTGAATGACCTGGCAAAGTTCAAGGAAATGAGCCATGCCATCATCGCAAATCGCTATGACAAGTGTCTGGATGATGTGAAGGATAAGGTTTATACACGCGATATTTTCCAGCGTGACTAATAGTGTGGGTTGGTTAAGAGATGGATGAAAAGAAAAAAATCAAGATATGCTTTGCGGCTTCATCAGGCGGACACTATGAGCAGCTCATGATGTTAAAACCGCTGATGGAAAAATATGATAGCTTTGTCATTACTGAAAAGACTGATTATAACGCAGAAGCAAAAGATGAAAAAACATATTATATGCAGCAGGTCAACCGCAGAGAAAAAGATTTTATCTGGCGGATGATTCAAAATGCTTGGAAGTCTATCGGCATTTACAGAAAAGAGAAACCTGATGTAGTAATCTGCACAGGAGTTCTAGCGATGATACCGATTTGTTTGATTTCTAAACTTATGGGGAAAAAGCTGATTTACATTGAATCTTTTGCAAAAGTTACTTCTCCGACAGAAACCGGAAAACTGCTCTATAAATTTGCAGATCAGTTTTATGTTCAGTGGAAGCCGATGCTAAAGTTCTATCCTAAAGCCATATATTTAGGAGGAATCTATTAAATGGATAATAAGATTTTTATAACACTTGGATCACAAAAATTTCAATTTAATAGATTGTTGAAGGCTGTAGATGAGTTGTGCGAAAAGGGAATAGTTGACGCTGAAAATGTATTTGCGCAGATTGGATATAGCGATTATTTGCCCGAAAAATATAGCTATAAAAAGTTTTTAAACAGAGATGAGTTCAGCAAAGAAATGGGAGAAGCCGATATTGTCATAACTCATGGAGGTACTGGCGCTATTATTGGAGCTGTAAAGAAGGAAAAGAAGGTCATAGCTGTTCCCCGCCGTGCAAAATATGGAGAACATGTTGATGACCATCAACTTCAGCTAATTAAGCAATTTGATGATCTTAATTTGATTTGTACTTGTTATAATACATGTGAACTTGCAAATGCATTGGAGATAGTGAAGCATGCAAAGTATAAACGATATCAATCAAATACCTGTAATATTATAGAAAGCATAGACACATATATTAGCACATTATAAAAAAGATGTAGTGTGCGATTATATAGATAAGGATGAGAATAAATGAAAAAAGTTGCAATAATTTTAGCTACATATAATGGAGAAAGATACTTATCTGAACAGTTGGAAAGTTTAAGAAAACAAACATATAAAAATATTAAGGTCTATATTCATGATGATGGCTCTAGTGATAAAACACTTGATATCATAAAAGAATATGTTGAGCATAAACGAGGAACGATTGAATTCGAATTATTTAGTAAAAAAAGCTTAAGGTATCCAATGTGTTTTATTAACACGCTTCTTGAAATTCCAAAAGCCGATTACTATGCGTTTTGTGATCAGGACGATGTCTGGAATGAAGATAAAATAGAAAAAGCAGTTAAAGCAATCGAAAAGTTTGGTGAAGAAAGCAAGCCATCACTTTTCTACTCCGCAGTTGATTATTATGATGGAAATTTGAATTATATAAGGAATGCAAGGTTTATAGACCACAAAAAGCCTACCGTTGCGAAATATTCACTTCAGGAAATGTTATTAGGCGGAGAAGCTATGGGAATGACTTTTCTATTTAACAATTGTCTTAGAGATGTTATGCGAACTGTTGTACAAAATGGTGGAAACGATTTTAAAGATACCTTCATGAAAATTTATTGTGCTGCAAAGGGTATCGTGATTTATTCTTCAGAACCGTGTGCAAAATACAGACGACATGCATCAGCAACGACGGTTGGAATGAATCCGGCCGGGAAGTTTCATAGGCTATTAAATATGGCAAATAAAATATATTTGCAGAAGGATGGAATGGCTTCTATTCAGGATACAATCAATTACTTAAATGTTCATGACCTGGAAAATATGTCACAAGAAAATAAGAGAATAATTGAATTATTCGCTCAACCTAATACAATGGACAAAAAGGTGAAGAAAGTTTTTTATCGGGGGCGGTTTAGACTATTTCTTACTGATGAAATTGGATATAGGGCTGCATTTTTGTTTGGCCGTATCTAAGAAGGGGGAAGAATGAGCACTTTAAAAAATATTATAAAAGGCCTGTATTATTCAGAAATGGCAAAGCCAATTCGACAAGTTCACTATATGATAAGCTATCAAAAAGGAACAAAGAACTACGCGGAAAACATAAATAAAATAAAAAAAAGCAAAGATAAAATGCGTGTAGTGTTTGTTCTGGAATATAGTGAAATCTGGAATTCCTCAAAAACTGTATATGAGGCAATTAATCGCATGCAGAACACAGAAGTATGGATTTATACTTTGCCCAAGTATCCTAATATTAAAGATAATCCAGCATTTGAGTTTGCAAGAAAAAAAAATAGAAATGTAATTGACGGGTACGATAAGATTAATAAAAAATGGATAGATTTGCAACAGCTGCATCCGGATTATGTTTTTTATACTCGACCTTATGCTAAGGAATATCCAGAGCAATTGAGGCCAGCTGTTGTATCAAGATACACTCGAATTTGCTATATTCCTTATGGATATGAATTTGTCAAAGGCTATCACTTAGAAATAGAATATAACATGAACTTCTTCCCATATTGTTATATGACATTCTGCGATGGTGACTCTTCTTATGAGTACTGTAAAAAATTGGCTAGAAACGAGACCTTACGTAAAATTTATAATATTGGATACCCTCGATTTGATGTTGTGAATAGATTGAAAACGAGTGAGAATGCTCAGGGTAAAGAAAAATTTACTATTTTGTGGACACCACGTTGGTCGGTTGAAAGTCTCGCTAATGATGGCACTTCTTTTTTTGAGTTTATTAACCCTTTTTTGAATTTCTTTGAAATGCCACGTAATAAAAATTTATTTCTGGTCATTCGCCCGCATCCGTTGATGTTTGAGAATTTTTTAAAGCTTGGTGTTATGAGCAAAATAGATGTGGCAAATTTGAGGCATCGTATTGATTTAATGAAAAATGTATCATTTGATGATTGCGAAAACTATTTGATATCGGGTCACAATGCGGATTTGATTATTTCCGATTTTTCATCGATGCTTATTGAGTTTTTACTCCTTGATAAACCAATTATATATTGTGGAAAAAGCGATAATTTTGATATTGTAGGTAAGAAAATGGATGAAGGCTTCTATCATTTAAATAAATCGCATGATATCTGTAAAATGATAGTTGATTATCTAAATAATGGGGACACTATAAAGCAAAAACGCGAGCAAATCATTGGTGAATTATCAACGAGAAATGAAGAGGAAATCGGAAATATAATTGCAAATATTCTGCGTATGGATTTTGAGGAAAGATAAAATGCGATTTCTTGATAAAGGATGGAAAAAGATTATAGCGGTTATAATAAAATTGCTTCCACAGAAGTACACAAATGTGGGATTGAATTTGCTAGGTATTCGAGTAGGAAATAATTCGACAATTTCCAAAACTACATACTTTCAGACTAATCGTGTTGAAATAGGAAATAATGTTTATATTAATAAATTTTGCGAGTTTCATACAGGAATAGGACAAGGCGGTCGTATTATAATAGAAGACGATTGTGACATAGCTATGGGCGTTAAGTTTATATGCGAAACACATGAAATGTGCAACGGGGGGGGGGAAGACGAGCAGGTAAAGACGTATATAAAACTATACATATAAAGGAAAAGTGCTGGATAGGTGCAGAGGTTCTCATTTTGCCAGGAGTTACAATAGGAAAAGGGTGTGTTGTGGCAGCAGGAGCTATTGTTACAACAGATGTTGAGGAAAACACAATGGTGGCAGGTGTTCCTGCAAGGATTATAAAGCGGCTACCAGTTTTATGAAGTGGTAACTTGAATGGAGAGAATTTGTTAAAGATAACAGTTCTATTATTTGTTTTGATGATTTTATAGAACTAGAACGATATTGGTTAGGTGGAGGATAGATAAAATGCTTAATTTTACAGTTGGTCCGGTAATGTCAGATAATACAGTGCGCACTATTGGCGCAGAACAGGTTCCATATTTTAGAACGCCTGAGTTTTCTGCTGTCATGCTTGAAAATGAAAAGTTGATGAAAAAATTTGCAAAAGCCGGCGATAACGCTAGAGTAGTGTTTATTACTGGTTCTGGTACGGCAGCTATGGAAGCAACTGTTATGAATGTCTTTGATAAGACGGATAAGGTCCTAGTCGTAAACGGCGGCAGCTTTGGTCAGCGTTTTGTGGAGTTGTGCCAGATTCATGAGATTCCGTATGAGGAAATCAAGCTGAAGAAAGGTAAAGCACTTAAAAAAGAACAGTTGGATATGTACGATGGGAAAGGCTTTACTGGGTTCCTCGTTAATGTACACGAAACCTCAACTGGTGTTCACTATGACATTGAGATGATCAGTGAGTTTTGTAAGAAGAACGGAATCTTTCTGGTCGTAGATGCCATTAGCTCCTTCCTTGCAGATGACTTTGATATGAACAAACTTGGTGTACAGGTAATGCTTACGGGTTCCCAGAAAGCATTGGCTTGTCCTCCGGGTGTATCGGTTATTGTCTTATCTGATGAAGCTGTCAAGTGTGTAGAGGAGCGTGATGTGAAGTGCATGTATCTGAATCTAAAATCTGCTCTTAAAAATGGCGAGCGGGGACAGACACCTTTTACGCCAGCAGTGGGAACTTTGCGTCAAATTAATGCGCGTTTAAAAGAAATTGAAGCTGCAGGTGGTGTTGAGAGTGAAACAAAGAAAATTGCGGAACTTGCTCAAGATTTTAGAGCTAAGATTAAGGGATTGCCTCTTGAAGTCGTTTCTGAGTCAATGTCCAACGCAGTTACACCGTTGCATCCGCTGAATGTTTCGGCCTACGATGTTTTTATGACGCTCAAAGATGAGTATGGCATTTGGATTTGTCCTAATGGCGGAGAAATGAAAGATACCATTTTCCGGGTTGGTCATATTGGTGCGTTGACAAAAGAGGACAATACTACACTTGTGAATGCTTTTAAGGATTTACAGAAGCGTGGACTTCTTTGATTATATGGAGGGAAGCAAGATATGGTAAAAGTGATTACATATGGTACCTATGACTTGCTTCACTATGGTCATATTAAGCTATTGGAACGCGCAAAAGCACTGGGTGATTATTTAATTGTAGGTGTCACGGCAGATGACTTTGATAAAACTCGCGGAAAAATCAATGTGCAGCAGTCATTGATGGAGCGCATTGAGGCAGTTCGTGCTACAGGGCTTGCGGATAAGATCATTGTGGAGGAATATGAGGGGCAAAAGATAGATGATATTCGCAGGTATGATGTGGATATTTTTACAGTTGGGTCGGATTGGGTAGGGAAATTCGATTATTTGAATGAATACTGCAAAGTAGTGTATCTGGAACGAACAGAAGGAATTTCGAGTACTGAATTAAGAAGTATACAACACTCTATTAGACTTGGGCTGGTTGGTAGTTCTAGTTTTTTAAACAAGGTATATAGTGAATGTGATTATGTAAATGGCGTAGATGTGGTTGCCGTTTGTACAGATGAAGAAAATGGTTTAGATAATAGAGTTCTTTCAGTTGATACAGTAACGGATAATTATGATGATTTTCTTAAAAAAGTGGACGCTGTTTATATTCGTTCTCTTCCGAGTTTACACTATGGTCAAATTTTACATGCTATTGAGTGCGGAAAACATGTTTTATGCGAGTCACCAATCGCGGTAGACTTCAATCAAACCAAGCATTTGTTTGGTATGGCCAATGAACGAGGGGTGGTCCTAATGGAAGGAATAAAGACCGCTTATTCAACAGCATATCAAAGATTACTTTTATTAATTGAAAGTGGGAAAATTGGAAGAGTTGTTTCAGTTGATGCAACTTGTACAAGTTTGAAATCTTTTGCTAACAATAAATACTCAGACTGGCCTGGATTTTATGAATGGGCCCCAACAGCGTTATTGCCGATATTTGGTATATTAAGAACGAACTATACTTCGAAAAGGATTGTTTCATATCGAAACAATCAACTCTCTGATCTATTTACCAAAATAGATTTTGTTTTTGAACACGCAGTTGCTTCAATTAAAGTTGGTGATGGAGTAAAATCAGAAGGAAATCTTATCGTTTCAGGAACCAAAGGCTACATTTATGTACCTGCGCCATGGTGGAAGACCGATTATTTTGAAGTTAGGTATGAAAATTCAAATGAGAATAAAAGATATTTCTATCAACTTGAGGGAGAGGGAATCCGCTATGAACTTGTGACTTTTAGTAGGGCAATAGAAAAGAATACACGAAATTATAATATTGAATATGAAACAAGCCTAGCAATTTCTAAAATAATAGAAGACTATGAAAACGGAAGAAAGGTGACATGGATTTAAATGATGGAGGATAAAAATAGGGAGTACAGTATATCTGTTATATGTGTATATAATGATAAACAAAGAATGAATGAACAGCTGAAGAAAACTTTATCAGACCAAGCGTGCACATACGACTTTGTTCCTGTAAATAACGTCAACAATCAATTTAAATCGGCTGCAGAAGCACTTAATTTTGGAGCTCTGAAAGCTAAGGGTGATATTCTTGTTTTTGCGCATCAAGATATTATTTTTAAGACACAAAACGAACTTTCCTTATTTGCTAAATATATAGCCGATTATCCAGTAGGAACAATTTTAGGTGTTGCGGGAGCGGTTGAAGGTAGGAAAGAAAATATAGGTATCTATACATCAGGGGAGAAATATGATCCTCGATTGTTGACTACTGTTTCAGCTCCAATTCAAGTATCCTGCGTGGATGAATTTCTGTTTGGAATGAGAAAAGAAACGTATATTAGACACGATTTTGACGAAAAATTATGCAACAGTTGGCATTTATATGCCGTTGAGTTGTGTCTGTATAACCGTAAAAATGGAGGTGCGGTCTATGTTGTTCCGGTGAATGTACATCACTTTAGCAAAGGAAAAATAAATCTTAAATACATGGATGGGCTTGTAGAGTTAAGTGACAAATACAGGAAAGATTTTAAGCGTATATGGACAACATGCTATAAGATAAATACAAATTATATATATGTTAGGCTATTGAGAGAAATCTGGGCATTTAAAAAGAAAGTATTTAGAGAAAATTACTAGGTGAGATGTATGAGAATTCATGAAATTAACAATCAGTATGTTTTGGCAGTCTCCTATGGTAATTATCTTAAAGCAGATGGTGGAGTAGATAAAGTTATAGCTGAGCATTGTCAGCTTTTTAATAATGCTGGTGTATCATATATTCAAATTGCACCATTAAAGCCTGGCGGAATAAGCGGAATGATATTTAATTGCATTAAGCGAAATATATATACATTAGTAATCGATGGTTCCTTTCAGAAGCTTGTTGATGAAGAAGAAATAATTAGAATGCTCATGCGATACGAACGCGGTGAAAAGCAAATGATAGCATTTCATATTCATCATTTGAAAAAGAATAATATACGATTTTTGAATAGAATATCAAGTATTGCGAAATGTAATACCTATTTTTTTGTGCATGATTATAACTCAATCTGTGAGCATCCCAATCTATTAGAAAACGGAAGTAGATTTTGTGGATATACAGCAAAGCCATGTGATGATTGCATAGATTGTCAATATGTACATGGTATTAAAAGTATCCAGCAAAAAACAAGAAAAATATTAGGTAGCTTTAAAAACCTATATATTGTTGCTCCATCGAAAATAGCTATGAATTTATGGCTTATGACATTCGGGGATTTGGTTCAAGAAAATCATTGTTTTGTTGTGCCACATCAAAAGGCTTTTGGTGTGAATACTCTTGTGCCAGACCTGAATGATAAAATTAAGATTGCTTTTTTGGGGAAATTTGGTGATAACAAAGGAAAAAATGAATGGATTAAGGTGGCAAATGTAGTTAAAAGTGAAAAGTTAGAATATGAGCTGTTTTATTTTGGCACATCTGATATAAAAATCGATGGTGTTACTAATGTTTATGTACAAGTTAAACCAGATAATCCTAAAGCAATGTATGAAGCTTTAGTTGATAATGGAATAAATTGTGCTTTTTTGTGGTCGCTTTGCCCAGAGACGTATTCGTATACTTATCATGAGGCTTATTCGGCAAACTGTTTAGTGATTACAGATTCAGATAGTGGGAATATTGCTTCATTGGTTAATGAAAATAACAATGGAAAGGTGTACAGTACGATAGAGCAATTTATTTCGGATCTGCGAGATGATACTATTCTTGACATTATGAATAAATCCACTAGTAAAGGCCCACTTAAATATGAAGCTAACACAGATATTCTTAATCTTGTTGGAGGGAAAGGATGTATAGAGCCTACGTATGTTAAGCAATCGAACGTCGATTTACAGATGCTGATAATTAATGCAATTTATAAGGCTCTTCAATGGCATATGTTAAGATGATTGCCTTATAACTATTAACTTCAAAGACAGAACTGTTTTCTATTGAATAATCGTATATATGATTTATTCTGGATACTCAGACAATGAAGTCGGTTATAGCATATAGTCCTTGGAGAGGGACTTAAATAACTACTACAATATAATTTAAGGAGAAACGTGATTTTACCTTTGGAAATCAATGTCTGAAGAAATGAAGATATCAAAAAATAAATTAGTGCTAGTGGTTATGATTGTTTGCATTCAGTCATTTCTATATTTTGCAGATGAAGCATTTGAGATACTGAAACTGCAGCCATCTGATGTTGGCTTACTTGTCTTTTTTACGTTCGCTTTGATTAAGTCATTACGAACTAAGAAAAAAATAATTAACATAGAATATAATTTGGATCTATATATTGTCTTATTTTTTGCTTTGATTCTTACAAGTAGTATTCAAAGCAACCTTGTTTTTGGACAATCAATTATAGACGGTTTAATTCAACAAAGGAGACTTATAATATGGTGCTTGATTTATTTTCTTATAAAAAAGGCACTTGAAAGTGGAAATATTAGGTACTCAACTCTTTTTGAGGCCTTAAAAATTGTTGCGTTCTTAGAGTTGTTCTTGTTTATTCTACAGTATTTGATAGCTCCATCATTTATGTTTTTACATGTAAACACTAGCACGCGATACGGAGGCTTGAGATTTTACTTCATGCCTACGTTGCTTGATTTTCTGTTTATGGTAGAAGCTGACAAATTGTTAGATAAAAAAAGAAGCCATCAGAAAAGATTACTGTCCGCAGTAACATGCTTATTAGTAATATTTGAAACCATGGTTGTTCAAAAATTTCGCCTAACATCAATAGCTCTATTGATTTGTCTTGCCTTGGCCATGTACATCAAACGTTCAGGGATAGACACTAAAATCGTATACACTTTTTTAGGTGTTGTTCTATTTGTACTTTTGCTCAATACAACCATGGCCCAGGACTTAATTTATCAAATTAAATCTGGCTTTTCTGACTATGGACATTTCGGTGTTAGACTGGACGGACGTAAATTGTATTTAAGTATGATAGCACAACATCCGATATTAGGGGCAGGCTATCCATATATTCAAAAAGCACTAGAAGCGGCAGGGTATAATAAGGCAATATTTCTTTCAGACAATGGTGTTTTTGGATATATATATATATATGGCACTCTTGGAGCTATGTGGGTAATTATGATTTGGCGGAAACTGATAAAAATGTCAGTTAATATTTTTAAACAAACGAACGAAACGTATTTCCTGTTTTTCTATCTGTTTTTTATTATTACATCTGTTAATGAAATCCATTGGTACTGGGAAACGGGATTTGGAATCTTTATATTGTCCGTACTACTATTAGAAGAAAAGAATCAGTTGATAAAAATGGAGAAGGAAAATAATGTCAGATAACTACAAAGTTTCTATTATTACAGCTTGTTATAATAGCGAGAAAACAATTGAACGTACACTAAAAAGTGTTCTTGCTCAGACATATAGTAATTATGAATATATTATAATTGATGGCATGTCAACGGACGACACTTTGAAAATAATTGATGCATACCGCAACGCTTTTGGATCAAAGCTTAAAGTAGTTAGTGAAAGAGATTCAGGCATCTATAATGCGATGAATAAAGGAATCAAAATGGCTAGTGGTGAACTAGTTGGCATCATAAACAGCGATGACTGGTATGAGCCGGATGCGCTTCAAACAATTGTATATAGTTTTAATCATGAAAAGTACAGTGTGCTGTATGGTATGACATATAATTATCTGAATAATAAGCCTTATCAGATTTATATGATAAATTATGAGTTTCTCAATAAAGTTATGATACCACACCCATCATGTTTTGTTACAAGAGATACGTATCTTGACTTGGGCATGTATGATGAAACATACAAATCATCCGCAGACTACGATTTATTCTTAAAATTTTATTTTAGCAGAAAGGTATCGTTTATACCTATTATGAAAATTGTTAGTAATTTTTCACTTGGTGGAATGTCTTCATCACTAGTGGGGGCAATCGAAAGTAATGAAATTAAACATAAATATAAGCTGATTTCCTCTAAGGAGTATTATATTACAAGCCTTAAGCTAAGATTAAAAAAAGCATTACTTTGGAAATAATGAATTTATATTAGAGAAGATGGTTTGTTTCTCTTAATTGTTATTGTAATAAGGAGACTGAAAAATTGGGAGAGAAGTCCATAAAAAAGAACATCATTATGAGCACACTGTTGACAGTGTCAAATTGTGTGTTTCCTTTACTTACGTATAGTTATGTTGCAAGGGTTTTAGGACCCATTGGAACCGGAAAAGTCGCTTTTGTAACTTCGGTGCTGCAGTATTTTGGCTATATAGCAACATTAGGTATTCCGGCTTACGGGTTACGTGAATGTGCGAAGGTGCGCAATGATAAGGAAAAACTATCTGGCTTGGTTTATGAACTCTTTGTAATCAATTTGTGTGCTACAATTGTTGCATATATTCTTTTATTTATTGGCGTTGCTTTCTATCCTAAGTTTTATGAATATCGCTATCTCTTTGCTGTTCAAAGCATTACAATAATACTGACGAGTATTGGATTTGAGTGGCTCTATCAATCGCTTGAAGAATATGAATATATTACAAAACGTTCGCTGCTGTTTAAAACTATTTCAGTCGCTTTAACATTTCTTCTTATAAGAAATTCGGAAGATTATTTATGGTACGGTTTTGTGACAGTATTTGCATCGGCAGCAAATTATATTTGCAATTTCTTGAATGTACGAAAATATATTTCTTTTAAGGGACAGGTGAGCGAGAAACATGATTTTAAAAAGCATTTAAAGCCAATTTTTGTCTTGTTCTCAGCATCAGTTATGATTACTATTTATTCTAATTTCGATGTGGTTATGATTGGCATACTTGATTCTGAGAAGGCTGTTGGCTTATATAATGCGGCTCTTAAAATCAAGAATTTGGTTTTGGCTTTGTCAACTGCTGTAACATCAGTTTTGATACCGCGTATCACATTTTATATAAAGAATAAAAATGAATCTAAAGTAGTCACTTTGTTAGAAAAATCTTTACGGATTACATTAGTACTTGCTATTCCTTTATCAATCTTTATTATGTTTAATGTTAAACCACTCCTTCTTTTCTTTTGCGGAAGAGAATATTTGGATGCTTCAAATACATTGGTTATTCTTTCTGTGTGTATTATTGTGTTATGTATTACAAATATATTTGGTAATCAGATTTTAATACCTCATGAAAATGAAAATCGATATTCTCAGAGTATATTTGTAGGACTTTGGATTAATTTGATTCTAAACTTTCTTCTGATTCCATCACTAGGTGCTTTTGGAGCCGCAATAGGTACATTGATAACAGAGGTTTGGAATGCAATTTGGATGGGAATCGGATGCAAGAAATATATTGCAGAACTTTTAAGGCGCATAAAAGCATACAACTATTTTTTCGCTATAGCTGTTGCCTGCGTAGTTGAAATCTTTACAGGACAACTTCTTTCAGTGAATAATATTTTCTTTTATTTAGCTACTCAGACAATTGTCTTTTTTGGCTTGTATTACATTATTTTGTGGATTCTTAAAGATCCAATAATAAATGAGGGATACAATGCTGTTAGGGAGAAGACTTCTTCGTTCTTACGTTTTTGCAATAAGAGGGGAAAATAAATAATTGGAAAATACTTTGGAACAGACGGCTTCCGTGGTGAAGCCGGAATTACTTTGACAGCTGACCATGCCTACAAGGTAGGGCGTTTTCTTGGCTGGTACTATAATGCTCTCCGTGAGCGTAACGGAGATAACGAGCCCGCTCGTATTGTTATTGGTAAGGATACTCGCCGTAGTTCTTATATGTTTGAGTACAGCCTTGTGGCAGGCCTGACTGCATCTGGTGCAGATGCCTATCTGCTCCATGTTACCACCACCCCGTCGGTGGCTTATATTGCCCGTGTGGATGACTTTGACTGCGGCATTATGATTTCCGCCAGCCATAATCCATACTATGACAATGGCATCAAGCTGATCGACTGCTACGGTGAGAAGATGCCAGAAGAAACGCTGCTGCTGGTTGAGGACTACATTGATGGTAAGCTCCATGTGTTCGACCAGGACTGGCCAGAGCTGCCGTTTGCACATCGAGAGCATATTGGCTGCACGGTGGACTATGTAGCAGGCCGCAACCGCTATATGGGCTATCTGATTTCTCTGGGTATCTATTCCTTCAAGGGCGTCAAGGTCGGTCTTGACTGTGCCAACGGCAGCTCTTGGAATATTGCGAAGTCTGTGTTTGACGCACTCGGCGCAGATACCTATGTGATCAATAACCAGCCCAACGGACTGAACATCAATAACGATGCAGGCTCTACTCATATTGAGGGTTTGCAAAAGTTTGTTGTAGAAAAAGGTCTGGATGTTGGATTTGCTTACGACGGCGATGCGGATCGTTGCCTGTGTGTAGATGAGAAAGGCAATGTCATCACTGGTGACCACATTCTGTATATCTATGGTTGCTACATGAAAGAGCGTGGTAAGCTGCTGACCAATACCGTTGTCACTACAGTTATGTCCAACTTTGGCCTGTACAAGGCTTTTGACGAGCAGGGGATTGGTTACGCAAAGACGTAAACGGTAGAATGGTTCTTTCCACACTTGGTTGAAATTGATGTGTTAAAGTTATATAATATATTCAAAATATATTTACCAAGAGGGATATTTATATGGACGAATTTATTAAGTTACTTGACCCAGCCTATGAACTAATACAATATCGCATAAAAGAAGATAAAGTGATTTTTCATATTGCATCAACAATAGCTGAATTAGAATGTCCGTTTTGTGGAAGAAAAACATCTAAAGTTCATTCTATTTATGAAAGAGAAATTCAAGATCTTCCTATGCAAGGAAAAAAGGTCATTCTGTTGGTAGATACCAGGAAAATGCGATGTATGAATCTGGACTGTTCTCATAAAACTTTTTCCGAGAAACATCCATTTGTGGCTGCTAAATCGAAAAAAACGAACAGGTTAATCCAAAATATTTTATATACATCATCCCAACTAAGCTCGTTGAATGCTTCTAAACTTTTAAAAAGCGAAAATATTTCAGTTTGCAAAAGCAGCATCTGCGATCTGCTTAAAAAAAATGCCATCCATTGTGGATAAATCTTCTGTAAAAATGGTATGTGTGGATGACTTTGCTCTCCGTAAAAGATTTTCTTATGGAACAGTTATGATAAATTTGGAAAATCATCGGATTGTTGATATGATTCCGTCAAGAGATACAAATGTTGTCTGCAACTGGCTGAAAACGTTTCACAATATCGAAGTTATTTCAAGGGATGGAGCCATTACATACGCATCCGCTGCTACAAATTCTCATCCTGATGTCATACAGATTAGTGACCGTTTTCACTTGATAAAGGGACTTTCAGAAGTTATCTGTAAATATATATTTCGTGAGTTTTCTGCAAGGGTTGAAATACCATTAACAGAAGGCGTTACGGATGAAATGAAAGCATTATATAACACTGCAAACCGGTCATTGCGTATAAAATTCGCCCATGAAAAACGCAGGGAAGGACTGACCATATCGGATATAGCATTATTGTTACATTCATCACCTAAAACAATCCAAAAATATCTTGCGATTCCAGAAGACCAGATTCCAGAAAGTAAGGAAATTGCCAGGGAACGGCAACACCAGCTGGCTATAAAACAAAAAGAACAGGAAATAAAAGAAGCAAGAAAAATGGCTTTGGCAGGATATCCGATTGAGCAGATTGCATCTCAGATGCACCGTGCCCATAAGACTATACAAAATTATTTAAATCCTGATTTTTCAGTTACAAATGGTCATTATAATGTTCGAATTCCAGGAAAATTAGCTCCATATGAGAACGAGGTAATAAAACTCAGGAGTCAGGGATTAACGTATCCCCAAATACATGATATTATTTGTAAAAAGGGATATACTGGCAGTGTAGCTTCGTTACGAATGTTTATGCAAAAAGAAAGAACACGAATACATGAACAGAATGAAACAGAAAAGCCGCATTCTGAATATGTGCAAAGGAAATCCTTATGCCAGCTGGTTTATAAAAAACTCGAGGATATTGGCACAATCACTGTCAAACAGTATCAGGAAGTATTAAAAAAATATCCTTTATTGAGTGAGTTATATACATTAACCAAAGACTTTTGTAATGTCATATTCTCTAAAAATCCTACAAAAATAGATGAATGGATCAATGCAGCACAAAAATATGATATCCCTGAACTTCAAACATTCATAAACGGCATAAAAAAGGATATAACTGCTGTAAAAAATGGAATTATATATTCGTATAATAATGGCTTAGCAGAAGGCAGTGTAAATAAAATCAAAGTCATAAAACGGGTAATGTATGGTCGAAACAGTTTTGAACTATTGAAAGCGAAAGTGCTATTCGGAGAACTCTTTCACGTTAAATTCAACTAAGAATGGAAAGAACCGTTCTACCGTTTACGTTTGTCCAATAATCTTAGCGAGAATGCAATCAGGCCATTCACTGTCGGCCGGAAGAACTGGCTGTTCAGTGCCAGTCCGAAAGGAGCTGCCTCCAGTGCTATTGTGTATACAATGGTCGAGATGGCAAAAGCGAATGATCTGAATACCTATAAATATCTGACATATCTCTTATCACAGCGGCCAGACGATAAAATGTCAGATGAACAGTTGGAACAGCTTGCCCCATGGAGCGAGACTGCGAAAACGAACTGTCAAAACTAAAATAGAGTAAAACGCTTGCATCTATCATTTTGGTGCAAGCGTAATTCATGAGTAACGTAGCAATATTTTGCGCTTACTTTTGAAAATCTTTTGTCAGATAATTACTTCACGCAAAAATACAGGCGTTAAATAATAAATGTAATAAGAAAAGGAAGATTTTTGACGGAATCTATGATATACTAAATTACAAGTGTTTCAACATATATTTTGAAAACAACGTGCCCTGGAGAGGGACAGAAATTAATATTACAATGATAAAGTAAGGAACAAAGAAAAGACATGTCACACAAAACTCTATTTTTACAGCAGTCCTACATCGACTGCACAAACCAGTATACCGCGCTTCTGGAAGCACCGAAGCTGCCATTATGGGATTACGTGATTCTTACAGCTTCCAATGAGGAACAGGCTGCATCATACCGTACACAGATTCAGTATCGTCTGGATCATAATATGCTTCCGGCATCGACGCATTATGCAGTGCTTCCGGATCCAGACGGAAAACGGGTAGGAAGCGGCGGCGCTACACTGAATGTTTTGCGTTACGTTCATGAGAATGCAGGTTCATTCGAAAAGCAGCGGATTCTGGTGATCCATTCCGGCGGTGACAGTAAGCGGGTGCCGCAGTATTCTGCCTGCGGAAAGTTATTTTCACCGGTACCGCGTGTTCTGCCGAATGGAAAACGTTCTACCCTGTTTGATGAATTTATGATTTCCATGAGCGGTGTTGCTGCACGAATGAATGCAGGAATGCTGGTATGCTCGGGAGATGTACTGCTGCTGTTCAATCCGCTGCAGATTGATTTTTATGGAAAAGGTGCTGCGGCACTTTCCATTAAAGAGCCAGCGGAAATTGGAAAAAATCATGGCGTTTACCGCGTAGACGGGGAAGGAAATGTAGGTGGTTTCCTGCATAAAAAAACAGTGGAGCAGCTGCAGAGCCTTGGTGCTTCGGATGATCAGGGGAATGTAGATATTGATACCGGAGCCGTAATCTTTGACAGCGAAATGCTGCAGGCACTGTATCAGCTGGTAGATACGAAGGAAAAATTTGCGGCTTATGTAAATGAGCGTACCCGGCTTTCCTTTTACGCCGATTTCCTCTACCCGCTGGCGTCGGATTCTACACTCGAGCAATATTATAAGGAAACACCGGAAGGAGATTTTACACCGGAACTGGAGCAGTGCCGGACCGAACTGTGGAGTGTACTGCATCCGTACCAGATGAAGCTGATCCGAATGTCACCTGCTGCATTTATTCACTTTGGTACGACAAAAGAACTGCGGGAACTTATGACAGAACGAATGGAGGAGTTCTGTTATCTGGGATGGTCGTCGCATATTCATACGAATCGTGCAGAACAGAACTTTGCTGTATCAAATAGTTATGTGAGTCCTGCAGCGGAGATTGGTGTCGGAAGTTATCTGGAAGACAGCATGATTCGTCATAAATCACAGATAGGAGAAGAATGTGTGATTTCCGGCGTGACATTAGATGGTCAGGCGATTCCGGATCACACCGTTCTGCATGGCCTGAAACTGCTGAATGGAAAATTTGTTGTCCGTATGTACGGTGTTTCTGACAATCCGAAGGAAGCATCTTTGTTTGGAAAAGAATTACCGGAGCCGCTTTGGGAAGCGCCGATTTATCCGGTGTGTGCGTCAATGGAAGAAGCGGTACATCAGACACTGGAGGCCTGGAAAGAAGATTTTCCGATTCGGGAAGATGGAATTTCACTGAAAGACAGTTTTAACCAGGCAGATCTTTCCGCACTGTTACCGTGGCAGGAAAAGGTATCGGATAAAGTAGAACTGGAAGAGATTCTGGAGGCGATCGACAGGAAGGAAAACCTGACCAGACTGGTAGAAGAAATGCGGGATGGCATTTCGGAACGGATCAAGGCAGAACTCCTGAAAGAAGCACAGAGATTAAGCGAGACGGAGCTGGAACAGTTCAGCAGAAAAATCAGAATTTATTATGTTCTGTCCTGCTTTGAGGAAAAATATATGGATTCCTGCTTCGCAACCATCAGCAGCGGTATTCTTGCCGGAGCGGTAAAGGGCCTTAGTTATGATGCGGATGCAAAGATGGGCAAAGATCAGGTGACCGTAAATCTCCCGGTCCGTGTGAACTGGGGAGGCGGCTGGAGCGATACGCCGCCGTACTGCATGGAGCATGGCGGAACCGTTCTGAATGCGGCTGTGATGCTGGACGGAAACTGCCCGATCGAAGTTGTGGTTAAGAAAGTAGATGAACCTGTGATTGTTCTCGCAAGTGCGGACAGCGGTGCCGAGCAGACCTTTACCGATATTTCCAGTTTACAGGATTCCAGCAATCCATACGATCCATTTGCACTGCACAAAGCAGCCCTGATCGCATGCGGCGTTATTCCATACAAAGAGCCGGTTTCGGTGCAGGAGATTACGAAAAATCTGGGAAGCGGTCTGTATCTTTCTACACAGGTGATTAATATTCCACGCGGTTCCGGCCTTGGAACATCATCAATTCTGGCGGGCGCCTGCGTAAAAGCATTATATGAGATGCTGGGAAAAGAGGTAACGGACGAAGAGCTGTATGACCGTGTTCTCTGTATGGAACAGATTATGTCGACTGGCGGCGGCTGGCAGGATCAGGTCGGAGGTCTGGCACCTGGAATCAAGATGGTTTCGAGTGAACCGGCGATCCGGCAGAGAATTACGTGTGTGCCGTGCAAAATCAGTGAAAAAACAAGAAAAGAACTCGATGAGCGTTTCTGCTTGATCTATTCCGGGCAGCGCAGACTGGCAAGAAATCTGCTGCGGGATGTCGTTGGAAGATACGTCGGAGGAATCGAGGATGCGGTGGATGTCTTATATGAGATCCAGCAGACAGCGGTTCTGATGCGGTTTGAACTGGAAAAAGGAAATATCGATGGATTTGCAGAGCTTTTGAATCAGCACTGGGAATTATCAAAGAAGCTCGATGCGGGCTGTACCAATACATGTATTGACATGATTTTCCATTCCGTGGAAGATCTGATCGATGGAAAGATGATCTGCGGTGCCGGCGGAGGCGGTTTCCTTCAGGTAGTGCTGAAAAAGGGCGTAACGCAGGAAGATGTGCGGAAACGGCTGCGCGAAGTTTTCCAGGACAGCGGTGTAGATGTATGGAGCTGTTCACTGGCGTAGAAGGAGGAAAAAGATGTTAAAAGGAATATCACCGTTATTATCACCGGAACTGTTAAAAGTACTGGATGAAATGGGACATGGAGATGAGATTGTATTTGCCGATGCGAATTTTCCAACGGTCAGTACAGGAAAACGAATTGTACGTGCAGACGGAATCGGTGCAGTGGAGCTGCTGGATGCTGTTTTGCAGCTGTTCCCGCTGGATCAGTACGATGAGGATCATTTTGTACTGATGGAAGTGGTGCCGGGAGATCCGGTTCAGACGCCGATCTGGGATGAGTATAAAGCGGTTCTGAATCGATACGAACCGGAAGCAAAAGTACATACGATGGAACGCTTTGCCTACTATGAGCGTGCAAAAGAAGCCTATTGTGTTGTGGCAACGGGTGAGACGGCACAGTATGCCAATATGATTCTGAAAAAAGGTGTGGTAAGATAGGAATGGAATATTTTGCTTCGTCGTCCCATTCGGTGTCGTCGCAGCGTATTTTATATACACCGTCGGAATTTGCCAGAACTTCACTTCTGTATTTACAGGAAACAGGTTCGCTCCATGCACTGGCGGCGCATACGTCTCATCGAGAGCATCTGGCTTCGTATCTGTTCTTTTCGGTAACATCGGGGTCAGGAGAGCTGAATTACAATGGGAAAACGTATGCACTGCATTCCGGAGACTGTGTTTTCATCGACTGCAGAAAACCGTATTCCCATGCGACATCGGCAGATCTGTGGACCTTGCAGTGGTGTCATTTTTACGGTCATACCATGCCTGATATTTACAAAAAGTATCAGGAGCGCGGCGGACAGCCGGTTTTTCATCCCAAGGAAATGGAAGAATTGGTAGAAGTTATGACAGACCTGTATTCTGCGGCAGGATCGGACAGTTATGTGCGGGATATGAAAATTAATGAGATTTTAAACCGCCTGCTTTGGATTCTGATGAAGAATTCCTGGCATCCGGAACAGGGACGCGCTGCGCATGCCAGAAAACGGATGAGCATGGAAAAGGTGAAAAGTTATCTGGATGAAAATTATAAGGAACATATTACACTGGAACTGCTGTCACAGAAATTTTATATTAATAAATATTATCTGACGAAGATATTTAAAGAAACATATGGTGTGACAATTATTTCTTATCTGGAAACGAGACGGATTACGCAGGCGAAAAATCTGCTTCGATTTACTGATATGACGGTGGATGAAATCAGTGCCGCAATCGGAATGAATGATGCAAATTATCTGGCGCGCCGTTTTCGAAAAATAGAAGGAATGAGTCCGGGAGAATACCGGAAAAAATGGTAAAACAGAAAACCGCAAATCATTTTCAGCAGATCGGGCAGAAAATGGTTTGCGGTTTTTCATTACAATTTAGAAAAGGGACGGCAGATCGTATTTATGTTTATCGTGTACATTGATGTCTTTTCCGAATTGGACTTCAATGATCTGCAGTTCCGTATCAGCAAAAATGGTGTGTTTGCTGCCTGCATTCATCTGCAGGGTGTCACCGGCGTGAACATTGTAAACAACGCCGTCGATCACGGCACGTCCTGTGCCGGAAATAACGTTCCAGACTTCATTCCGGAAATCATGACTGTGGTAGTTCATCTGATGACCCGGATTTAAAGTTACTTTAATCGTAAGGCTTTCTTTTTCGATATCCAGAATGCGGAAACTGCCCCAGGATTTTTCTGCAAACATAACGCGGTGATCCAGGGTATTGACAAAGGGCTTGATGTAACTGGACTGCTCTTTGTCGGAAACCAGGATGCCGTCCGGGCTTGCAGAAACTACAATATCTTTCAGACCCATACAGAGTACGGGAAGATTCAGCTCGTTGACTACGTGCACATTTCTGCAGGTTTCGTTAAACAGTGCTTCGCCGACATTGTGGCTGTCCATGGCCTCAGTCAGAGTATTCCAGGTTCCAAGGTCTTTCCACATGCCGGAGAAACGCATCACTTCGATACGGTCCTCGTGTTCTACCACTGCGTAATCAAAACTGATTTTGTCTAACGTTTCATATTTGCTGAAAAGATCTTCGTAGTTTTCAAAATCAATTAATGCATGAGCGCGATCCAGAACATAACCAAGACGGAAAGCAAAAACACCGCCGTTCCAAAGAGCACCCTGGGAAATATACTGTTCTGCAATTTCTTTGGTCGGTTTCTCTTTGAACATCGACACCGTGCTGACAGGAGCCGGGGTGTCTGGAATAATGTATCCGTATTTTTCGCTTGGATAGGTCGGTTCAATACCCATCAGAACCAGGTTGGCATTGCTGGAAGCAGCCTGGGCACCGAGGTCTTTTAAGGCATCAAAATAATCAATTTCCACATAAGGGTCAACCGGGCAGACAACGACAGGTTCGTCCTCGGAAATTCCCTTTACATCCTTCAGATAGGCTGCGGCAAGCGCAATGGCCGGGAATGTATCACGGCGGCAAGGCTCAACGCTGATGCCGACATCTTCCCCTAACTGATTGTGGATGGCGGAAACCTGTGATTTTGAGGTCGCGATGGTTACCGTTGCATCCTTGTCGATCGTACGGATCTGACGGTAAACGCGCTGTACCATGGATTCCAGTTCACCATCTGCCGTATGGAAAATTTTGATAAACTGCTTGGAACGGATATCATTGGAAAGCGGCCACAGGCGCTGGCCGGAGCCGCCGGATAATAAAACGATATTCATAAAGTTTCTCCGTTATCTTTCTGCACGCATCGGGTTGTTCAGGAAATCCTCGTAGGAGAGACGGATGCCGTCTTCCAGCTCGGTTTTGTAGGTCCAGCCAAGAGCGGTTGCTTTGGATACGTCGAGCAGTTTTCTTGGAGTACCATTTGGCTTTGTGCTGTCCCAATTGATTTTTCCATTATAACCGATTACTTTTGCAACAAGCTCTGTCAGCTCTTTGATGGTCAGTTCTTTTCCGGTTCCGGCGTTTACGGTCTCATTTCCGGAATAGTTGTTCATCAGGAAGACACAGAGATTTGCAAGGTCATCGACATACAGGAACTCACGCAGCGGAGAGCCGTCGCCCCAGCAGGTAACTTCCGGCAGATTGTTAACCTTTGCTTCATGGAAGCGGCGGATCAGTGCAGGAAGTACGTGGCTGTGGGTTGGATGATAGTTATCGTTTGGTCCGTAAAGATTGGTTGGCATAACGGAAATATAATCAGTTCCGTACTGACGGTTCAGAAACTCACAGTATTTTAAGCCGGAGATTTTTGCAAGTGCATAAGCCTCGTTTGTTTTTTCCAGTTCAGAAGTCAGCAGACAGCTTTCCTTCATTGGCTGCGGTGCCATACGCGGGTAAATGCAGGAGGATCCAAGAAACTCCAGTTTTTTACAGCCGTTTTTCCACGCAGAGTGGATGACATTCATTTCCAGTGTCATGTTATCATACATGAAATCTGCCAGTGCTTCCTGGTTTGCAACGATGCCGCCTACTTTTGCAGCAGCGAGGAAGACATATTCCGGTTTTTCCTCTGTGAAAAATGCCTCGACAGCATCCTGACGGCAGAGATCCAGTTCTTTGTGGGTACGGGTAATGATATTTTCATAACCCTGGCGTTTCAGTTCTCTTACAATGGCGGAACCAACCATTCCGCGGTGTCCGGCTACATAAATTTTTGCATTTTTTTCCATCATGATCTTTGCATCTCCTAAATTAAAGTGCGGCTTTCATGGCTTTTTCCTGTTTTGCAAGCTGACGGTCATGCTTTGCCATAATTTCTACTAATTCAGCATACGTTGTTTTCTGCGGATTCCATCCAAGAACGGTTTTGGCCTTGGTCGGATCGCCCCAGAGGTTATCAACGTCGGTCGGACGGAACCATTCCGGATTGACACATACCAGCATTTTGCCGGTTTCTGCATCGTAGCCTTTTTCTTCCAGACCGGTGCCTTCCCAGCGGATGGTAATGCCGTTTGCAGCGAATGCTTTTTCGGTGAAATCACGTACGGTATGCTGCTCGCCGGTTGCGATGACGAAATCTTCCGGTGTTTCATGCTGCATAATCATCCACATGCACTCCACATAATCTTTTGCATAACCCCAGTCACGCAGAGAGTCCATGTTTCCAAGTTCCAGATGATCCTGAATACCTTCTGCGATTCTTCCGGCAGCCAGTGTGATTTTACGGGTAACAAAGTTCTCGCCGCGGCGCTCGGACTCGTGGTTGAACAGAATGCCGTTGACAGCAAACATACCATATGCTTCGCGATACTCTTTTACAATCCAGAAGCCATACTGCTTTGCAACCGCATACGGGCTGTATGGATGGAACGGGGTTGTCTCGCGCTGCGGAACCTCTTCTACTTTTCCATACAGTTCAGAAGTAGATGCCTGGTAAACTTTTGTCTTTTTGGTAAGGCCAAGAATGCGGCATGCTTCCAGAATACGAAGAACACCAAGAGCATCCACATCGCCGGAATACTCCGGAACATCAAAAGAAACCTGTACATGAGACTGCGCAGCCAGATTGTAAATTTCATCCGGCTGGACAATATTGATAATACGAATCAGCGATGACGAATCAGAAAGGTCACCGTCATGCAGTGTGATTTTATCCATAATATGCTCGATACGAGCCGTATTTGCAAGCGAAGCACGACGGGTGATACCGTGAACCTCATAACCTTTTTCTAACAGAAACTCCGCAAGATAAGAGCCGTCCTGACCAGTGATACCGGTGATAAGTGCTTTTTTCATTCGAAAATCCTCTCTATTCAATAATGTGTAGTGTGGAGAAAAATCTCCGTATTAGTTGCTTGTGTATGTAGTTTAACGGAAGATGGGGAGAAATGTGAGAGGATATTTTGGGGGTTGATAGCATTATATTGGTTTATTCGGTCAGAAGTGGTTTGATTTCCTTTTCTGAGGCACTAATTCATGGATAAGTCAAATTTGGAAAAATGGTGGGAAAAGATAAGCACAGAACTTGACACATAAGAACAGGAATGATAAACTAAGATTGAACAAAATCGCTGCGCGATGGCCTGCCAAGGCTGTGGCGCAGTTTTATTTTTATTAAAAAGCAGTGGAATTACTTTTCATAATCCGTTATTGTTAAGTTACCACACGAAACAACTGAACTAAGAAAGCTCCACTGCCTATGATAAGAATAACATTTTCCAGTCTCTTCCGCAACCGGAATTATGACGCTAACGCATCTCCGAATAGGTAGATGTAATTATTAACACTCTCCATATAATGATATGATACCTCTGAAGTAGACAAGGTAAATAACCAAAATCTACGTTGGAGGTATTTTTATGGGAAAAAAACCCAAGTGTACGGTTGAAGAAAAAATTTCTGCTGTCGAGGATTATCTGAATGGAATACGTTCTGTCTCTGAAATTATGGTAGATTTATCTATAAAAAGTACACGAACTATAAGAGACTGGATACTGGCATATCAAAATGGGGGAATAAAAGCCCTCTGCCCTGTTACAGCTAACCATTCCTATTCCAGTGAATTTAAAATTGAAATGGTTCGGAAGTATATCAACGGGGAAGGATCGGTTACCGATTTATGCGCCAGATATGGAATTCCTGCACATGCAACACTACAAAAATGGATTTCGTTGTATAATGCCAATAGAGAACTTAGGGATTATGATCCCAAGAGGGAGGTCTATATGGCAGAAGCACGAAGAAAGACAACGTTAGCTGAACGTAAGGAAATCGTTGAATACTGTATTACCCATAACCGTGATTATAAAGGAACAGCTTCTCTATATGATGTTTCTTATAGCCAGGTGTACTCATGGGTCAGAAAATATGATGCTGTTGGGGAAGATGGACTGTCCGATAAACGCGGGCACCACAAAACGGATGATGAAGTCGATGAACTGGAATGGCTGCGCCGGGAGAACCTGCGACTAAAGCGCCAGCTTGAAGAAAAAGATATGGTGGTGGAACTGTTAAAAAAAAGTGAAGGAATTCGAAAGAATGTGAGGCTTGGAAAACTACGGTTTGAATCAAAATATCAGGCAATAAAATATTTTTACGAAAAAAAGCAATGGGGTGTCAACTGGATGTGCAAACAATTGGGCATATCACACGCTGCTTACTATAAATGGCTGCACCGGACAATTCCAGAGCAGGAATCCGAGAACACAAAACTGGCAGAACTGATAAAGGAGTATGACGAACGGTTCGGACATATCTTGGGATACAGGCGGATGACAAGCTGGATCAACCATTTCAATCACACCAGCTACAGCAGGAACAGGGTTCACAGAATCATGAGGAAGCTGGGAATTCATTCTATTATCCGTAAAAAGAAGAAGAAATACCCGTCGTCCAGACCGGAGACAACAGCGGAAAATAAGCTGAAGAGGGAATTCAATGCAACGAAACCTAATGAGAAATGGGCTACGGATGTTACGGAATTCAAGGTTCCTGAGACTGGCAGGAAACTATATCTCAGTGTCATCCTTGATCTATATGATCGATTTCCAGTTGCGTATGTCATAAGCGGAAGAAATGACAATAAGCTCGTGTTTGACACATACGATAAGGCTCTCAAAGATAATCCGGATGCCAGGCCGATTTTTCATTCTGACAGAGGTTTTCAGTACACGAGCAGAATATTTCAGAAAAGGCTTCGAGAACAAGGCATGGAACAGTCTATGTCCCGTGTTGGACACTGCATTGATAATGGTCCTACTGAAGGATTGTGGGGGATTATCAAATCAGAGATGTATTGTATGTATAAGATAACCGACGAGATATCTTTACGTTCGGCAATCGACAAATATATAAAGTTTTATGCCGAAGAAAGACTGCAGGAAAGATTCCATTGCAAAACGCCACTGGAAGTACGAAGCGAAGCATTATCAGCGGAAACCCCGATACAATATCCGATTGCTGAGAACAAAAGAATAGAAGCATACAAAGCAAAATGGTGTGCCTCCTCCTCTCTGGCACGTCAGGAAAGAGAGTTTGCCAGATATGATCTCGATCTCTCCACAAAGACTATGGCGAACTGGATCATAAACTGTGCAGACAGATACCTGAAACCGCTGTATCAGCTGATGAAAGAGGAACTTCTGGAAAGCAGATATATCCATTGTGACGAAAGCCGGATCCAGGTACTCGGAGAACCGGATCAGAAAGGGACGACCCAGAACTGGATGTGGGTATATCTCACGGATGAATTCAGTGGTTCCCCGCAGATGGTACTCTTCGATTATGAAAGGACCCGTGCGGGATATCATCCTGTAAACTTTTTAGGGGACAGGTTTCATGGGTATCTGACCTGTGATGGATATCAGGCTTATCACAGTTTAGGAGAAGGTATCATAGTAAGCGGGTGCCTTACCCATGCAAGACGACGTTTTGATGCAGCCCTCACAGCATTAAAAAAAGACTTTACAAAAGAACAGCTGAAAGAGACCATTGCATATCAGGCGATGTCAAGGATCGGGATCCTCTATAAGATCGAGGAAATGATCCACAATAAAACACCGGAAGAAAAATATGAGGAGCGCCAGAAACAGTCCCGTCCGGTTATGGATGCCCTGTTTGAATGGCTGCATACGATGGAAGATTCTGTAGACAGGTCTTCCCTTATTGGTGATGCCATTTTGTATACGCTTAATCAGGAAGCATATCTGAAACGCTATCTGGAAGATGGCCATCTCAGTATAGACAACAACGGTGCAGAACGTGCATTGAAAAACTTTGCAGTGGGACGCCGCAACTGGCTGTTTGCCAAAAGTGTACGGGGAGCTGGTGCCAGTGCCCTTGTTTACAGCATTACAGAAACGGCACTTCTGAACCATCTGAAACCATACGCATATCTGACTTATATATTGGATGAACTCAGAAAAATGGGAGCTTTTCCTAAAGAGGAAGAGTTAAAGAAACTGCTTCCATGGTCAGAAGATCTTCCGGAATACTGCCGTACTAAACTAAAAAAATAATACTAAGCCATCTGATATAGAATTTGGCAGACAGCCAGAAACAGTATCAGATGGCTTTTATAAAATGTCAATATACGGATGATTACCTACTTACCTGTGTACAGCTCGGTATCAGCATTGCCGACCTCGACCTGCTGACCATCGGGTTGGTCAATGATATGTTCACGGAGCGGCAGAATGACGGCTATTCGTACAAAGAGCTGGCAAGTCAGTCGGACTTCGATCGATTTTAAAGGTTCGACTTATTTTACTTGACTTTGCAGACTATCTGATTTATTATACTCGTAAAGAAGTAACTTACGAGTTACTAACTCACGAGTATAATTATTGGAGGTGAGTAGATGAGTCAATTCTATTGCCGTGAGGATGAGCTGCGGAAACTGAATAAACGGTATGCAGGTGATAAGTTTGAGTGCATTGTCATCTACGGCAGACGGCGTGTTGGTAAAACGGCACTGATCAACGAGTTCTGCAAAGATAAGCCTACCATTTTCTTTTCTGCATTGAACACGACAGGAAAGGAAAATCTGGAAGCTCTCTCAAAGTCGATTATGAGTTTTGAGCGGCCGGATATGGAGTCTGCACCGGAGTTCAGGTCCTATGATGCAGCTTTGGATGAGTTGACAGCACTTTCAAAGGAAAAGAGGATTGTCTTTGTCATTGATGAGTATCCTTATCTTGCAAAAGCAAAACCAGCTATTTCAGCGATGCTGCAGCACATCATCGACCACAAATGGACAGAGTCCAAGATGTACCTGATTCTTTGCGGCTCCTCTATGAGCTTCATGGAGAGTCAGGTGCTTGGAAAGGAAAGTCCGTTGTATGGCAGACGTACTGGCCAGTTTAAGATTGAGCCGCTAGACTATAAAGAAACCGCTGTGTTCCACCCAAATCTGTCTGCAGAAGACAATTCCCTGATTTATGGGATCACGGGAGGAGTTCCCCACTATATCAATAAGTTGGATGTGCGAGATAGTGTGGATGAAGCTCTGTTGGATAATTTTTTTGACCGCTCCAGCTATCTGTATGAGGAACCGGGGAACTTACTGAAGCAGGAACTCCGGGAGCCGGCCATTTATAATGCAATCATTAAAGCGATTGCAGAAGGTGCTTCCCGAATGAACGATATCAAGATGAAGGTCGGCGAGGAAAACTCGGTCGTATCGAAGTACCTGAAAACGCTGATCGATCTTGGCATTGCGAAGAAAGAAACACCGATTACAGAAAAACCGGGTAAGAAAACCATCTATCTGCTGGCTGATAACTTCTTCCGTTTCTGGTATCGGTTTGTGCCAATCAATATGAGTGCCATTGACTCTGGCAGAATTGCAAAGACCTATCCACACGCTGTAAAGCAGTATCTTCCTGATTACATGGGTCTAATTTATGAGAAGATGTGTCAGGATTACCTGCTCTATTATTCGGATAGCCTTCCTATTGAGCTGAGTGAAATCGGCCAGTGGTGGGGGACAGACCCGAAGAAGAAAAAGCAGATACAGATTGATATCGTCGGAACTCCTGTTGAGGGCAAAGACTATATCATCGGTTCATGCAAATACCGGAATGAGAAAATCGGTGTGGATGAACTCGATTTGATTCGGGATTATGCCTCAGTTTTTGGAAAGGGCAACAACTATCACTACTATATCTTCTCGAAAGGCGGATTCACAGATGGACTTCTTCAGGCACAAGAGCGAGGTGAAGTTCGGCTGATAACGCTGGAAGACCTTTACAAGTAAAAATTCTAATCAACCCTGCTGGTGAAAGCTGGCAGGGTATTTTTAGTTTGCGCGCCATGGGCGCGCTCTAACGGGTGAAAGTCCCGAACACGCCTAGGCG
>ERZ1108166.111-NODE-111-length-101977-cov-10.038127_pt1 | contig 101977 bp, 88 predicted proteins | sample MGYA00403702_ERZ1108166 | MGnify/ENA primary metagenome ERZ1108166 (study PRJEB35170, sample SAMEA104062401) | human gut metagenome | biome: human gut; feature: human-associated habitat; material: faeces | place: Denmark | collected 2012-05-01 ...
GCCGTGACGTGCTAAACGAATAGTTACCATAACATCCTCTTGTGTGAATAAAACACCGGGCCCCATCGAGGAACGGAGCCCGGCGTCATATTAAAAGCCCGAAAATTTTACTGATTTCTGAGGAAAAAGCAATCTGCAGTTGATACACCCACTGTAAAAGGCCGTCGGCGGTGCAGTCAGTTCGGTGCCGGCGTGCGCACAGCCACCGGAGCGTACACGTAGTACGTGAGGATGGCGAGCACACCCCGGTGCCGAAATGGCAAACAAGCCAGGCCGTTTAGCGGCCAGGGAATCCTGGCGGCATCATCCCCTTCATATTCCGCATCATCTTCGCCATCCCGCCCTTCTTCATCTTCTTCATCATGCGCTGCATGTCGTCGAACTGTTTCAGAAGGCGGTTAACGTCCTGCACTTGCATCCCGCAGCCTGCCGCGATACGACGCTTGCGAGAGCCTTTGATGATTTCTGGCTTCGCGCGCTCTTTCATCGTCATCGAATTAATGATGGCTTCCATACGCACCAGGATTTTGTCATCCATCTGCGATTTCACGTTATCCGGCAGTTGTCCCATGCCCGGCAGTTTGCCCATCAGGCTCGCCATGCCGCCCATGTTTTTCATCTGCTTGAGCTGCTCAAGGAAATCGTTCAGATCGAAGCCGTCGCCTTTTTTCAGCTTGGAGGCGAGTTTCTCCGCCTGCGCGCGATCGACTTTGCTTTCGATATCTTCGATAAGCGACAGTACATCGCCCATGCCGAGAATACGCGACGCGATGCGGTCCGGGTGGAACGGCTCCAGCGCTTCGGTTTTCTCACCAACGCCGAGGAATTTAATCGGTTTGCCGGTGATGTGACGAATCGAGAGCGCCGCACCTCCGCGGGCGTCGCCATCCACTTTGGTCAGCACCACGCCGGTCAGCGGCAGCGCTTCGTTAAAGGCTTTCGCGGTATTGGCGGCGTCCTGGCCGGTCATCGCATCGACCACAAACAGCGTTTCCACCGGTTTGATAGAGGCGTGAACCTGCTTGATTTCGTCCATCATCGCTTCGTCGACGTGCAGACGACCGGCGGTATCCACCAGCAGCACGTCGTAGAATTTCAGCTTCGCTTCTTTCAGCGCCGCGTTAACGATGTCGACCGGCTTTTGCGCGACGTCAGACGGGAAGAAATCCACGCCGACCTGCTGCGCCAGCGTTTCGAGCTGTTTAATCGCCGCCGGGCGATACACGTCCGCGGAAACCACCAGCACTTTTTTCTTGTGCTTTTCGCGCAGGAATTTACCGAGCTTACCGACGCTTGTCGTTTTACCGGCACCCTGCAGGCCCGCCATCAGCACCACGGCGGGCGGCTGCGCGGCCAGATTCAGGCTCTGGTTTTCTTCGCCCATCGCCGCCACCAGTTCGTTACGAACAATCTTCACGAACTCCTGGCCTGGCGTCAGGCTTTTGTTAACTTCATGCCCTACCGCTTTCTCTTTTACGCGGTTGATGAAGTCACGCACCACCGGCAGCGCGACGTCCGCTTCCAGCAGCGCCATGCGCACTTCGCGCAGCGTCTCTTTAATGTTGTCTTCAGTCAGGCGCCCACGGCCGCTGATATTGCGCAGCGTGCGCGACAAACGGTCAGTTAAATTATCAAACATGATCTCTTGCCCAAGGGTAACTTTAGGCCGCCGCAGCGACACCGAGTAAGAATGAGGCGCAGTATAACATGAAGCCGCCCTGGTTGTGATGCAACGGTTGGAGCAGGCGGCGCGTAACGCTATACTGCTTCTCTTTCTCTTCTGGCTAATCCGACATCCTATATGCCTGTTTTTTCACTGCTGGCGCTTGTCGCCTACTCGGTAAGCCTGGCGCTTATCATTCCCGGTCTGCTTCGCAAGAACAGCGCGTGGCGTCGTCTTGCGATAATTTCGGCGGTGATAGCGCTCGTCTGCCACGCCGTGGCGCTGGAAGGTCGGCTGTTCCCGGACGACAGCAGCGGCGGCCAGAATCTCAGCCTGCTGAACGTCGGTTCGCTGGTCAGCCTGATGATCTGCACCGTGATGACCATTGTGGCCTCGAAAAACCGCGGCTGGCTGCTGTTGCCGATTGTTTACGCGTTTGCGCTGATCAACCTGGCGTTCGCGACCTTCGTGCCGAATGAATACATTACGCATCTGGAAACCACCCCCGGCATGATGGTGCATATCGGCCTGTCGCTCTTTTCCTACGCGACGCTGATTATCGCCGCGCTCTACGCGCTGCAACTGGCGTGGATAGACTATCTGCTGAAAAACAAAAAGCTGGTGTTCAGCGCCGACATGCCGCCGCTGATGGGTATCGAGCGCAAGATGTTCCATATCACCCAGGTGGGCGTCGTGCTGCTGACGCTGACGCTCTGCACCGGTCTGTTCTATCTTCACAACATGTTCAGCATGGAGAATATCGACAAAGCGGTGCTGTCCATCGTCGCATGGTTTGTCTATATCATCCTGCTCTGGGGACACTATCATGAAGGCTGGCGCGGCCGCCGCGTGGTGTGGTTTAACGTCGCAGGCGCCGCCTTGCTGACGCTGGCCTACTTCGGCAGCCGGGTTATCCAGCAGTTCGCTGGCTAAACTTCAAAGGACAATACGTTGGAACATATCTCAACCACCACACTCATCGTAACGCTTATCGTGATGGTGGTGGTCTCCGCCTACTTCTCCGGCTCCGAAACCGGGATGATGACCCTCAACCGTTACCGCCTGCGTCACCTGTCGAAGCAGGGCAACCGCGCGGCAAAACGGGTAGAACGCCTGCTGCGTAAGCCCGACCGGCTGATAAGCCTGGTGTTAATCGGCAACAACCTGGTCAATATTCTCGCGTCTTCGCTTGCCACTATCGTTGGTATGCGTCTGTATGGCGACGCGGGTGTGGCGATCGCCACCGGCGTGCTGACGTTCGTGGTGCTGGTTTTCGCTGAAGTTCTGCCGAAAACCGTCGCAGCGCTTTATCCAGAGAAAGTGGCCTTCCCGAGCAGCTTTTTACTCGGCCCGCTGCAAATCATCATGATGCCGCTGGTCTGGCTGCTGAATATGATCACACGCGTGCTGATGCGTATGGTCGGCATTAAAGCGGATAACGTAGTGAGCGCCGCGCTCAGCAAAGATGAGCTGCGCACCATCGTACATGAGTCGCGCTCGCAGATTTCGCGCCGCAATCAGGACATGCTGCTCTCCGTGTTGGATCTCGAAAAAGTGAGCGTCAGCGACATCATGGTGCCGCGTAACGATATCGTCGGCATTGATATTAACGACGACTGGAAATCCATCGTCCGCCAGCTGACCCACTCGCCGCACGGACGCATCGTGCTGTATCGCGAATCCCTTGACGACGCTATCGGCATGCTGCGCATCCGCGAGGCCTGGCGGCAGATGAACGAGAAAAAAGAGTTCACCAAAGAGGTGATGCTGCGCGCCGCCGATGAAATTTATTACGTGCCGGAAGGCACGCCGCTCAGCGTCCAGTTGGTGAAATTCCAGCGCAATAAAAAGAAAGTGGGCCTGGTGGTTAATGAATATGGCGATATTCAGGGGCTGGTGACGGTAGAAGATATTCTTGAAGAGATTGTCGGCGACTTCACGACGTCGATGTCGCCCACGCTTGCTGAGGAAGTCACGCCGCAAAACGACGGCTCGGTCATCATCGAAGGCAGCGCCAACGTGCGTGAGCTCAACAAAGCGTTCAACTGGCGCTTACCGGAAGAAGAAGCCCGCACCGTCAACGGCATGATTCTCGAGGCACTGGAGGAGATCCCCTCCGCCGGCATTCGCCTGCGTCTGCACCAGTACGATATCGATATTCTCGATGTGCAGGAAAATATGATTAAACAGGTGCGGATAACGCCGGTAAAACCGCTGCGGGAAAGCGTGGAAGGCAACTAACCGTTACCCCATTAAAAAAGGCCAGTCGATGACTGGCCTTTTTTGTTACTACGTTCATTACGACGCGGCTTACGCCTTCGCTTTCGCGACGGTCACCATCGCGGCGCGAATGGTGCGGCCGTTCAGGGTATAGCCTTTCTGCATCACCGCCAGCACGTGGTTCGGCGCAACGTCTTCCGATTCCACCATGGCGATAGCCTGATGCACGTTCGGATCCAGCGGCACGTTAGTGTCGGCAATCACTTCCACACCGAACTTACGCACCACGTCCAGCATCGATTTCAGGGTCAGTTCGATCCCTTCCACCATCGCGGCCATATCCTGGTTTTCTTTGTTCGCCACTTCGAGCGCGCGATCGAGGCTGTCGATAACCGGCAGCAGCTCGTTGATGAATTTCTCCAGCGCGAATTTATGCGCCTTCTCGATATCCTGCTCGGTACGGCGACGCAGGTTTTCCATCTCCGCTTTCATGCGAAGCACAGTGTCGCGCTCGCGGTTCTGGGCCTGCGTTAACTCCGACTGCAACCGGGCAATCTCTTCATCGCGCGGATCCACCTGCTCAGCAGATTCGGCAGATTCGGCAGATTCTACAGCCTCAACCTCTTCATGCTGCTCCGTGACGATCTCTTCCGGGGCTTGCCCGTCAGGCGTTTTCTGTTCTTTACTACTCATGAAATTCTCCGCGTTTATGCATTCGTATCGCTAACCTGGATTATTATGGGGATCAGTTTGCGGGTTTCAAGGGAAGCAGACAGATTGTCCCCCTTTCCACGCCTATAAGGACGACCAGGAAAATGAATAACCATTTCAACTGCATCGGTATTGTCGGACATCCACGCCACCCTACCGCGCTGACGACGCATGAAATGCTCTGGCGCTGGCTCTTAGATTGCGGCTACGACGTCATTATCGAGCAGCAGATAGCCGAGGAGTTAAAACTCACGGATGCCCGCACCGGGACGCTGGCGGAAATCGGCCAGCAGGCGGATCTGGCGGTCGTGGTCGGCGGGGACGGCAATATGCTCGGCGCCGCGCGCGTTCTGGCGCGCTACGATATCAGCGTCATCGGCATCAACCGCGGTAATCTCGGTTTCCTCACCGATCTCGACCCGGACAACGCCCAGCAGCAGCTGGCGGACGTGCTTGAAGGCCATTACATCCGCGAGCAACGCTTTTTGCTGGAGGCGCAGGTCTGCCAGAAAAATTGCCAGAAGCGCATCAGCACCGCCATTAATGAAGTGGTTTTACACCCCGGAAAAGTAGCGCACATGATTGAATTTGAAGTCTATATTGATGAAAAATTCGCATTTTCTCAGCGCTCTGACGGCCTGATTATCTCCACGCCGACCGGCTCCACCGCCTATTCGCTCTCGGCAGGCGGCCCGATTCTCACGCCGTCGCTCGATGCCATCACGCTGGTGCCCATGTTCCCGCATACGCTCTCGGCACGTCCGCTGGTGATTAACAGCAGCAGCACCATTCGCCTGCGTTTTTCCAACATGCGCAGCGATCTCGAAATCAGCTGCGACAGCCAGATAGCGCTGCCTATCCAGGAAGGCGAAGATGTGTTTATACGCCGCTGCGACTACCCGCTGAACCTCATTCACCCGAAGGATTACAGCTATTTCAACACGTTAAGCTCAAAACTCGGCTGGTCAAAAAAATTATTCTGAAACCGGCATCAGCCACTTTACTGTATATAAAACCAGTTTATACTGTATGCAATTACAGCTCTGTGAGTTTATACAGGAAGGCGGCTATGCTGGCACAATTAACCATCAGTAACTTCGCTATTGTTCGTGAACTGGAAATCGACTTTAACGCCGGGATGACCGCCATCACCGGCGAAACCGGCGCCGGTAAATCCATTGCGATCGATGCGCTGGGTTTGTGCCTGGGTGGCCGCGCGGAGGGCGATATGGTGCGCGCCGGTGCCAGCCGCGCGGATCTCTGCGCCCGCTTTGCACTGAAAGATACCCCCGCCGCGCTGCGCTGGCTGGAAGAAAACCAGCTTGAAGATGGCAGCGAGTGTCTGCTGCGCCGCGTTATCAGCAGCGATGGCCGCTCGCGCGGCTTTATCAACGGTACCGCCGTGCCGCTTTCGCAGTTACGTGAGCTCGGCCAGTTGCTGATTCAAATCCACGGTCAGCACGCCCACCAGCTTCTGCTTAAACCCGAACATCAGAAACGCCTGCTGGATGGCTATGCGGGCGAAGGCGAGTTGATGGCACAGATGGCGCAGAGCTACCGCCAGTGGCATCAAAGCTGTCGCGATCTCGCCCTGCATCAGCAGCAGAGCCAGGAGCGCGCCGCGCGTGCCGAGTTGCTGCATTACCAGTTAAAAGAGCTTAACGAATTCAACCCGCAGCCGGGCGAGTTCGAGCAAATCGATGAAGAGTACAAACGCTTAGCCAACAGCGGGCAGCTGCTTTCTACCAGCCAGCAGGCGTTAAACCTGCTGGCCGACGCGGAAGATGCCAATCTGCAAAGCCAGCTCTACAGCGCACGCAATCTGGTGACCGATCTCGTCGGCATGGATGACAAACTCTCTGGCGTGCTGAACATGCTTGAAGAGGCCGCCATCCAGCTGAGCGAAGCCAGCGACGAACTGCGTCACTACTGCGAACGCCTGGATCTCGACCCGAACCGTCTGTATGAGCTGGAACAGCGCATCTCCCGTCAAATCACGCTTGCGCGCAAGCACCATATCGCCCCGGAAGAGCTGCCCGCGTTCCACCAGAAGCTGCTTGAAGAGCAACAGCTTCTGGACGACCAGGCCGATTGCCTGGAAACGTTGACCCTGGCGGTCAACAAACATCACCAGCAGGCGCTGGCGGTAGCGCACGCGCTGCATGAAAGTCGCGTAGTGTATGCGCGCGAACTGACGCAGCTTATTACCGACAGTATGCATTCGCTGTCGATGCCGCACGGCCAGTTCACCATCGACGTGCTGTTTGAAGAGCATCACCTGACGGCGGAAGGCGCGGATCGCATCGATTTCCGCGTCTCCACAAACCCAGGCCAGCCGTTGCAGCCGCTTGCGAAAGTGGCCTCCGGCGGCGAGCTTTCTCGTATCGCGCTGGCGATTCAGGTGATCACCGCCCGTAAGATGGAAACCCCGGCGCTGATTTTCGATGAAGTGGATGTAGGTATCAGCGGCCCGACCGCCGCCGTGGTGGGTAAACTGCTGCGCCAGCTGGGCGAATCCACTCAGGTAATGTGCGTCACCCACCTGCCGCAGGTCGCGGGCTGCGGGCATCACCACTTCTTTGTCAGCAAAGAGACCGATGGCGCGATGACCGAAACCCATATGCAGCCGCTGGATAAAAAAGCGCGCCTGCAGGAGCTGGCCCGCCTGCTGGGCGGCAGCGAAGTGACGCGCAATACGCTGGCGAACGCTAAAGAGCTGCTGGCGGCATAATTTCTCCCAGGCGGGGCTCTGCGCCCCGCGCTTTCGCTCAGAAAAGCAGCAACAGAAACGCATGGCGTGCTTTAATCGCTTTTTGCGCTAACTTTTTTCCTCCGCTACGGTCATAGTGAAGCGCCTTAAGGTTTTAAACTGACTGAAGGTTTATTATCATCGGCTAATTATGTATGAGCCGCGTGTTGCTCGGGCCCGAAAAGGAATCTAATCACTATGCGCTGTAAAACGCTGACTGCTGCCGCAGCGGTCCTTCTCATGTTGACCGCAGGCTGTTCTACTCTGGAGCGAGTGGTTTACCGCCCCGACATAAACCAGGGTAACTACCTGACGTCTACCGACATTGCTAAAGTCCGTATTGGCATGACGCAACAGCAGGTTGCTTACGCGCTGGGCACGCCGATGATGACGGACCCGTTCGGCAGCAATACGTGGTTCTACGTTTTCCGCCAGCAGCCGGGTCACGAAGATGTCACGCAGCAGACGCTGACGCTGACCTTCAACAGCAACGGTGTGTTGACCAATATGGATAACAAGCCGAAGCTCGATGCGAAGCGTTAATCGCAGCGGATGCTGAAACGAAAAAAGGTGCCTCAGGCACCTTTTTTATTGGCCGCTTTATGGCGTGAGCCAGACGGCGACATTGAATAACGCGTCGCACGCGCAGGCTTATTTTTTCGCCGCGCGTTCGGCACGCTGGCGACGCAGCTCTTTCGGGTCGGCAATCAGCGGGCGGTAAATCTCCACGCGGTCGCCGTCATTTAACGTATCAGCAAGCTTAACCGGACGGCTGTAGATCCCGACCTTATTCTTTTTCAGATCGATATCTTTACGCAGTTCCAGCAGACCGGAGGCGATAATCGCCTCTTCCACCGACGCGCCTTCGGGCAGTTTTACCTTACGCAGGTACTGTTTTTCGGGCAGGGCATACGCCACTTCCACCTGAATCTCACCCGGCACTGTAAACCTCTTTGGCACGCTGCGAGAACGCCTGCACCATGCTGGACGCAAGCTCTTTAAAGATCCGGCCAAACGCGAGTTCGATGAGCTTATTGGTGAATTCGAAATCGAGATTGAATTCAATCTGGCAGGCGTCTTCGGTCAGTGGCGTAAATTTCCAGCCGCCCATCAGTTTTTTGAAGGGGCCATCGACCAGATGCATCAAGATGCTCTGATTGCTGATCAGCGTATTGCGGGTGGTGAACGTCTTGCTGATGCCGGCTTTCGATACTTCCACCGCGGCCGTCATCTGGCCCGGCGACGATTCCAGCACGCGGCTTCCCACGCAGCCTGGCAGAAACTCCGGGTAGGATTTTACATCGTTCACTAACTTATACATCTGCTCAGCGCTGTAAGGCACCAGGGCAGTACGACTAATCTGGGGCATAGTATTTCCTGTGAGTCATACGACTTAGAAATAATAACATTTATCATCCATTAAACAAAAACTCGCCGGCAGACATGCTAAGATAACCCTTTTCCACCCCGGGAAAGGGGTGCGTTTTACGACCGGATTACCTATACTGAGCGGCACTATGACCAAGAAAAAAGCACACAAACCTGGCTCAGCCACCATTGCGCTCAACAAGCGCGCCCGCCATGAGTACTTCATCGAAGAAGAGTTTGAAGCAGGCCTGGCCCTTCAGGGCTGGGAAGTTAAATCCCTGCGCGCGGGGAAAGCCAACATCGGCGACAGTTACGTTATCCTGAAAGACGGCGAGGCGTATCTGTTTGGTGCCAACTTCCAGCCGCTGAACGTGGCGTCCACACACGTGGTTTGCGACCCGACCCGCACGCGTAAGCTGCTGCTTAACCAGCGCGAGCTGGATAATCTGTATGGCCGCATTAACCGCGATGGGTATACCGTGGTGGCGCTGTCGCTGTACTGGAAGAACGCATGGTGCAAAGTCAAAATCGGCGTGGCGAAAGGTAAGAAGCAGCATGATAAGCGCTCCGACCTGAAAGAGCGCGAATGGCAGCTTGATAAAGCACGCATTATGAAAAACGCGGGGCGTTAAGCCTGGCGACAAAAAAACCGGCGGATGCCGGTTTTTTTATGGGCGCGGTGGGTGCGCTTCGCTTACCCATTCTGGATGACCATGTCGTCACTTGTTATCTTCGGTGGGTGCGCTTCGCTTACCCAGCCTACAAGATGACACTATATACGAGTGTAGGGCGGGTAAGCGCAGCGCACCCGCCATCTCAATAGCGCACCTGCACCTCACTATCAGGCCGCCAACCTACCGCTCCCCTAACGCCTCTTTCACCTTATTAAGCGGCTTAATCAAATAATCGAGCACCGTTTTCTGCCCGGTTTTGATCTCCACATTCGCGACCATCCCCGGCAGGATCGGGAAACGCTTGCCGTTGCGGTTCTTAAGCTCGGCGCTTTTGGTGCGCACATACACGCGGTAATAAAACTGATCGCGCTTCACCTCATCCTGAAGCGTATCGGGCGAGACCATCTCCACCTCGCCTTTCAGATCGCCATAGATAGATGAATCGTATGCCGTGATCTTCACCGTCGCGGGTAATCCCGGCCGGATATAAGCGATATCGCGCGGGTTGATGCGCGTCTCCACCAGCAGTTGATCTTCCAGCGGCACGATTTCCATTAATTTACCGCCGGGCTGGAGCACGCCGCCCACCGTCTTCACCTGGATATCTTTCACCACCCCGCGCACCGGCGAAAACAGCGTAGCGCGATCGAGTTGATCCGCCTTGCCCGCCATCACCTGCAACTGCGCGTCGAGATCGGCGTTATTCTTCACCTGCTCTTCACGCGCGCGCACCGCGAACTGGTTGCGCGCATCGTCCATCTTGCCTTTCAGCTCCGCGGCCTGACGTTGCAGACGAATAACCTCTACTTCGCTGGCGGCCCCCTTCGCCACCAGCGGCTGGGTCATGCGCAGCTCCGCCATCACCAGATTGTAGGTTTTTTGCAGGTTCTCCAGCGTCTCGTTGAGATTACGACGGCGCGATTCATAAAGCTGGCGTTCGCGGGCCACCAGCGCCGGTTCGCGCATTGATTCCTCGCTAAACTGAAGCGTCTCACCGGTCAACTCCGAGCGCAGCCGCTCGCTGGACGCGCGCAGCGCCCGCGCTCTCGCCGCCGCCTCGCCGTAGTTCGACTGAAACCGCGTCGGGTCGAGCCGCGCCAGCATCTGTCCGCGCTCCACCACGTCACCCTCATGCACCATCAGCGCGTTAACTATGCCCCCGTCCAGGCTCTCAATCACCTGCGCGCGGCTCGACGGCGTGATTTTGCCGGTACCGACCGTCACTTCATCGAGCGTGGCAAACCACGCCCAGACGAAAAACAGCACCAGCGCCGCCAGCGTCAGCCAGATAACCGACGAATAAAACCGCCCCTGGCGCGCCAGCTCTTCCTGCATCGTTAATTGGCTCATCAATGCTCCTTACGCCACCGAGGCGACATTGCTGTTACGCTGCGCCGCCTGCAAAATCGCGTCGCGCGGGCCGTCCGCCACCACTTTGCCGTTCTCCATCACCACCACGCGGTCAACCAGCGACAGCAGCGCCGGGCGGTGCGTCACCAGCACCAGCGTGCGACCGGTCAGCCACTGGTGAAGCTGACGGATGACGTAGCTTTCCAGTTGTTCGTCCATCGATGCGGTCGGCTCATCGAGCAGCACAATCTGCGGATTACGCACCAGCAGACGGCTCAGGAGCACCATCTGGCGCTGCCCGCCAGAGAGCCCGCGCCCGCCTTCGTTAATCAGCCGGTCGAGGCTTGCGGCGTCATGCTGAACCATCGAGAGCGCGCCGCTGATACGCAGCGCCTGCAACAGCTCAGCATCCGTGGCGTTGGGGTGGCCGAGCATCAGGTTCTGGCGCAGCGTGCCGAAAAAGAGACGCGACTCCTGCGACAAAAACCCCACCTGGCGGCGCACGTCCATCGGGTCGATATGCGCGAGATCGACGCCATCGATAATCACTTTGCCTTTACTCGCCTGCGCCTGGCCGGAGAGCAGTTTCAGCAATGTTGATTTCCCGGCGCCCACTTTGCCGAGGATAGCCACGCGCTCGCCGGGTTTGATCTCAAGCGACGGCACCAGCAGCGCCTGATCGCCTTTTTCCTTGTCGTAACTGTACTGCACATCCTGAAACTGATAGTGGCCCGCCAGCACCGGGCAGTGCGCCATCTTGCTGCCCGCTTCTTTATCGAGCGGCTTTTTCAGCAGCTCATTGAGCCCGCTCATGGCGGTTTTGGCGTGCTGCCAGCGCGAAAAGACCATCGTCAGCTGCATCAGCGGTGCCAGCGTGCGCGAGGACAGCAGGCTGCACGCCACCAGCGTCCCGGTGGTGATTTGCCCGTCGAGCACCAGATAGCTGCCGAACACCAGCATGCCCGCGTAAGTAATCTGCTGCACCGTCGAGGCCCAGCCGCTTAAGCGTGCGCCCCAGACGCGCTGCTTCATGCCGATGTTCGCGCCCACGCTGTGCGTGTGCTCCCACTGGCGCTGAAAATACGGCTCGGCCTGGAGCGCTTTGATATCTTCAACGCCCTCGATCGACTCCACCAGCACGGCGTTGCGGATAGCGCTCTCGCGCATCCCCTCTTTGGCCAGTTTCGCCATCGGCCACTGGATCAGAAGCCCCGGGATCACAATCAGCGGGATCGCGATAAGCGGGATCGCCACCAGTTGCCCGCCCACCAGCGCCATGATCCCAAGAAACAGCAGCACGAACGGAATATCCATCGCCGCGCCGACGGTGGTGGAGGTCAAAAGCTCGCGCACCTGATCGATTTCACGTAGCTGCGAGATAAACGATCCGGTGGATTTCGGCCGCTCGTCGTTTTTGATCGCCATCGCGCGGGCATAAAACAGCGACGACACATTGAGATCGATATGCTTGCCCATAATGTCGGAGACATGCGTGCGGGCAAGGCGGATAAAAAATTCAAACAGCGCCGCCAGCAGCACGCCGAAAAAGAGCACCCATAGCGTCGGGAACGACTCCGCCGGGATCACGCGGTCATACACCTGCATTGAGAATAAAATGCCCGCGAGCGCCAGCACGTTGCCGAGAATCGACGCCAGTGAAATCTCCGCAAGTTTGCGCCCGGCATGCCGGAAGTGACGCCAGAACCAGTGCTGTTCGTAGGGGCGGGTGAAATCATCGATGCGCGCGTCGCGCCCGCGGGCGGCGATACCGAGCAGCGCCACCTCCGGTTTGACGCGCTTGAGCAACTCCTCCAGCGGCTCTTCGCGTACCAGGTCACCGCCTTCGCTCAGCCAGTAGGTCACCACGCCGTCGGCGTCGATGGCTTCCAGCAGCATCAGCCCGCCCTCTTCCAGTTGTACGATGACCGGCAGCGTCTGGCTGTTCCAGCGCATCGTTTTTATCGGCGTCAGGCGAACCTGTAAGCCCATCAGCCCCGCGAGGCGGTCGAGTCGCGGTGCCAGCGGTAAATTTTCAAACCAGCGCATCTGCTGGCGTACTGCCGGCGCATCGGCAGGCAGTCCGAAGCGCCCCGCCGCGCGCGTCATGGCGCGGATCCAGCTTTCGGTATCAGGGATCTGGGACATCGCTACTCCTTAAAATGCCGCGCTCAGAGCGACGGCAGGGTATCCCCGGTCATCCGGGCGCGTTCAATGCCAAGCATATCGAGCAGGTTATCCACGGCAGCGGCGTAGCGCACCGCGGCATCCCACGCGTCATAGCGGGCGGTGATGGCGAGCGTGTCGGCCTGGAAAACGTCCTGCTCGACGCTCAGAAGATCGTTCAGGCTGCGTTTGCTGAGCCGGTATTCATCGCGGTACACCTCGCGCGCGTGTCCGGCGCTGGCGATCTGCTGCTCGCCTGCCTGCTGACGCTGCTGGGCACCGGTCAGATCGGCCCAGGCGGTAGCCGCTTTCTGGTTGATATCAAGCTTGCTCGCCTCGACATCGGCCCGCGCGCTTGCGCGGTCGCCTTCGGCCGCCTCCACGCGGGCGCTCACCGCGCCGCCCTGATAGACGGGCGCATCGACCACCAGCTGAACCTGGTCATCCCAGTAGTTGGAATTATCGTTCTGGTAACGCGTGCGCCCGGCCTGCACCGAGACCGTCGGCCAGTGCTGGGCCTGCGCCTGGCGAATGCGCTGTTCGGCGGCGAGCTGTTTGGCCTGGGCCGCACGCACCGCGTTGGTCTGTTCATACGGCAGCGATTTCAGCGTAATGGGCTGGCGCAACAGATCCTCCGGCAGATCCGGCAACGTGTCGGCCACCACGCCAGTAAGCACACTTAACGCCGCCTGCGCGGAGCGCGCCTGGGCGCGGTACTGCTCAAGGGTGGCGTTCATCCCGGCGATGCGGCTTTGCGCCTGTAACACATCAGACTGCGTACTGAGCCCGGCCTCAGAGCGTAAATCCGCCATGCTCTGTACTGAACGCAGCGACTCCAGATTGCGCTCGGCGGCCGCCGCGAGGCTCTGATAGCGGCGCACCTGTAAATACGCCTGCAGCGTCTGCATTCCGACCTGATTCAGGGTGTCGTAGAGCTGAAAGCGGTAGGCTTCGGAGAGATTTTCCTGCTCGTCAATACTGCCGCCGGTTTTGCCGAAATCGTAAATCAGCTGTTTGAGGTTCACGCCGCCTGCGGCGTTACTGTTGAGAGAGCCTGAAGAGTCGGTACGGTGGTTTCGCCCGACATTGCCCTGTAAGGAGATTTGCGGAAACCAGGCGCTCTGCGCCTCTTCCAGATTGGCTTTGCCGACGCGGATTTGCGCCGCGGCCTGTGCGATTTTGGGGTTACGCGCGAAGGCGCGAAGTATGGCTTCTTTTATCGTAAGCTGCGCCTGTAGCTGCTCGCTGGGAGCGGTCTGCCAGGCGAATTCCTCCTGTGAAACGGCGGGAAAACTGACAAGGGCAGCGGCCAGCAGCAATGCCAGCCGCCTGTAGCGCATTGTGTTGTTGTACATCCAGTTCCACCTTATGACGCCGTCTGCGCGGCTGGTGATATTGTTAAGATGACACAGGCGCCTCCTCCCTGAGGCGCCGTGGCGTTAGACCATATTGACGTGCAATCCGTGCTGGATCAGGACATCCCCCAACGTGTTGGTTTGCGAGCTGTTATGCCAGACATCAAACTGCACGCCGTCCACTTCGCGCTGTCCGCTCACTTCCCAGATATCGCTGCCGCCTTTCACCAGATTGACCTGATCCCCGTTCACGCCTTTGACGATCAGATCGTCTTCCGGCTTGTCGGTGATGGTCAGCGCCTGGTGCAGATCCAGCGTCAGGCTGTTGGTGCCGGACTTACCGAGATCGAAGATCTCGATGTGCTGAACCTGTCCGCTCAGCGCCGTCAGGTCGAGTTTGAGATTGACGCCATCGATAACCAGGGTGTCGGTCCCCGCGCCGCCGTCGAGCGACGCAAAGCCAAGCGAGGCGAGATGAATCGTGTCGCTGCCGCTACTGCCCTGCACCGACTCGCCGCTCTGGCTGGTGCCATCGGCGAGATCGATGCTGACCCCGCCGATAGTATAGCCACCCGCTACGCTGCTGCTGTCTTCCGCCACGGTGGAACCGCTATCACTGTTTGTTTCTGTGATCGCGCCAACAGCGGCGATTTTCGCGGTCACCGCAGACTGCTGGCTGTCGGCTGTCGTCGCGGTCTGACTGGTCTCATCAGCCAGCGCGAACAGCGAGGCTTCATGCTCAACGCTCGCGGCCGCAAACGTGGCTGGCGGCGTGGTGGAGATAATCTGCCCGCCGAGCCCGACGTTGAGGTACCCGGTATTGCCCGCCACATCAGTGGCGTAAATATTCAGCACGCTGGAGAGCGACAGCAGTTGCAGAATATTCAGCCCCAGGCCGAGGTTTGCTGACCAGTTGCCATTGCTGTCGGTAATGGCCGTGGTATTGACCGTCCCGTTCAGCAGTGACAGATGCACCACCGAGCCCGGCGCCAGGTTAGCGGAGCCGCCGCGCAGCGTCAGGCCTGTTGAGAGCAGCGCCAGCGGGTTAAGGCTGGTCAGCGGGTTGAACGTCAGCGTCGGCGTGGTGAGTTTCACCGTCACGTCGCTGCTGGTGCTGTTGACGTTGCCCACTTTATCCGTCACCGAGACACCCACTTTCAGCGCGCCGTTGGACAGCCCATCCAGAATCGAGCTGCTGACCGGCAGCGACCAGGTGCCGTCGCTCGCCACCGTCGCGTTATAGGTGTTTGTGCCAAGCGTCACTTTCACCGTCGCGCCATCCGCCGCGCCGGTGATTTTCCCGCTGATGGTCTGCCCGCTGCCCGCCTCGCTAACGTTCAGATAGCCATCGTTACCAAACAGCGAGGTGAGCGACACGGTCGGCAGCGAATGGGTAATGACATTCAGCACGCCGCTGGTGTTAGCACTGTTGCCCGCCGGGTTGGTGACGCTCGCGTTCACCGTCAGCGTGCCGTCGAGCAGCCCGCTGAGGTCGGTTTTCGGCACCGACAGCTGCCAGGTGCCGTCATTACCGACGGTGGTGACGTAATTTTTACCGCCAAGCGACACCGTGACCTGCGAGCCGACAGCGTTGGTGCTGGTGCCGGAAATGGTCTGGGCGCTCAGAATATCGGTGGCGTTAAGGCCGTTATCGCCAAACAGCGAGGTAATGGCGAGCGTCGGCAGCGCGCCGATATTTACCGTCAGCCCGTTGCTGCCGCTGGCGGTATTACCTGCCGCGTCGCGCGCCGTCACGGTGACGTTAAGCGGGCCGTCGGTCAGCCCCTGCAGAGACGTGGTTGGCACCGACACTTGCCAGGTGCCATCGGCGCGCACCGTGGTGTTAAACGTCAGCGCGCCTAGTTTGACCGTCAGTGCGCTTCCCGCCGCCAGGTTAGTGGCGGTGCCGCTGATAAGCTGTGGGCTTAACAGATCGCTGAGGCTCAGGATGCCATCCCCAAAGATGGGGTTGACCGCCACCTGCGGCAGCGCCTGAACAATCGCATTCACTATCTGCGAGCCGGTCGCCACGTTGCCGACCGGGTCAGTAACGCTGGCGCTGACCGTCAGCGTGCCGTCCTGGAGGCCTTTCAGCGTTGCCGCCGGTACATTCACCGACCAGGCACCGTTACTAATCGCCGCCGTGAAGGTGCTGCCCCCCACATTAAGCGTGACCGTACCGCTCGTGAGGTTGCTGGTGCCGCTGATAACCTGCCCGGCGTTCGCCTCCGCCGCGTTCAGCCAGCCGTCGCCGCCAAACAGCGTATTGATGGCGACCGTCGGCAGCGTGGTGATGCCCACGACCACCGGCGTTCCGTTGACCGTCGTGGTATTGCCGTCCGGCGTGGTGATGGTGACGCGCGGTGTCAGCGAGCCCTCCGCCAGCGAGGCGAGATCGGTCGGGTTAAGCTGGATAGTAAAGCGCCCGCCTGTGCCCACCGTGCCGGTAAAGGTGCGCGCGCCCAGCGCTACGGAGACGCTGGAGCCTGCCGTCGCGTTGGTGACGACGCCTGAAATGGTCTGGCTGACCAGCGCGTCGGCGGCATTCAGCAGCCCGTCGCCAAAGACCGAGAGCGACGAGAGCGCCGGTGCCAGCAGATCCAGCGTCAGCGAGCCCGTCGCCGAGGCCGAGTTGCCGTTAACGTCAGAGGCGGTCACGGTTACCGTCTGGTTTCCGGTCGCTATTCCTGTTAACGCGCTCTGCACGGCCTCCGGCAGGTTGACGCTCCAGACGCCGTTCGGGCCGACCGTCGCCGTAAAGGCTGGCGTACTGCCAATCTGAATGGTCAGCGTCTGCCCGGCGAGGCCGGTGGTGGTGCCGCTCAGCGTGCCCTGCAACAGCTCAGGAATACTCAGCGTGCCGTCGCCGAACAGCGAGCCGATATTAATCGTCGGCAGGTTATTAATGGCGACGTTAAAGGTCGCGCCGGTGGTGTTGACGTTACCCGCGTTATCGGTGACCACCACCTGCAACGCAGCCTGGCCATCCGGCAGCGCGCCGAGCAGTGTTGAGGGCAGCGTCGCCGTCCAGCGTCCGGTGTCATCCACTACCGCCGTCAGACGCTGGCCTGCGAAGTTAACGATAATTGACGAGACATTTTCCGCGTTGCTGACGACGCCGCTGATGGTCTGGTTAACCGTACTTTCAGCAAAGTTAATCAGGTTATCGGTGCCCACCAGCACCTGGCTTACCACCGGTACGTCGGTCAGCGCCAGGTTGATATCGATAATCTTATTCGTGACGTTGCCGAAGGCGTCGGTGACGTTGAGCTGCACCTGCAGCGTGTTATCGACAATGCCCTGCCAGAGGCTTGGCGGGAAGTCGACCGAAATGCGCCCGTCGCCGCCCACCAGCGCGTTTAGCGGAATGTTGACATCGGTGCCCACCAGCGTCGCCGTCACCGTCGCGCCGCGATAGTCGCCGCTCAGTTGCCCCGTCAGCGTCTGGGTGACCAGCGATTCCGCCACGTTCAGGATGCCGTCGCCGCCGAACAGATCGTCCACCAGCACGCCAAACCCTTTATTCAACGCCACGTTCAGCGCCACGTTATTGGTGGACGTGTTGCCCTGCGCGTCGGTGGAGGAGATGTTGATCACCTGCGCACCGTCGGTGAGCGTAGTGAGATCGAGCTGCGGGAAGGTGTATTGCCAGTTGCCGTTCTGATCCACGGTGGCGGTTTCGGTCAACGGCCCGAGACGGAGCGTCACCGTCTGGCCCGGCTCGCCGGTGCCCTGCAAAAGCAGCCCGCCCGCCGCGTTCACGGTGTTGAGCACCGCAGGCACGCCCGCGGCGTCCACCGTCAGCAGCGGCCCGGTGGTATCCAGCGTAATGTTGCGGGTGTCGGTATCCACGTTGCCCGCGGCGTCGGTAAGCGTCGCCGTCACCGGGTAAGTGCCATCGGAAAGCCCGTTAAGCGCGCTTTGCGGTACGGTGACGCTCCATGCGCCATCCGCGCCCACCACGGCGTAGTAAGTTTCGCCGTTAAAGGTGACCGTGACCTGCCGCCCCGCCTCGGAGGTGCTGGCGGTGCCATTGAGCACCAGCGGCTGGCTGGCTTCGGAGGCATCAATCACGTTATCACCCGCGATAGTACCCACGGTCACCACCGGCGGTACGGTATCGAGCGTGACGGTAACGTTGGTCGTGGCAGGCGTGCCGCCATCGGTCGTCGCAACGATGGTGTAATTGCCCTGGTTCGGGAACTGCGTGGCGGGCACATCCAGCGACCAACTGCCATCCGGCTGAACGGTCGCCGTGCCGACGGCGGTGCCGTTGATCTGCACGGTCACCTGCGAGACGCCGCCTAGCGTGGTGCCGGAAATCGTCACCGCATCGCCCAGCTCGCCCGCGTTGATGATGTTATCGCCCGCCACCGGATTAATGGCGACGGCCACCGCAGGCGGCGTGGTGTCGATATCCACGTTTACCGCAGGCGCGCTCGCCACGTTGCCCGCTTTATCAGTGACGGTGGCGGTGATCTGCTCGGGGCCGTTAGCCAGCGTCGCCAGCTGTGCTGGTGAGAGCTGAAGCGACCAGGTATTGCCGTTCTGCACCGTAGTAGTAAAGGTCTGGCCCGCCAGCGTTACCGTGATGGTCTGCCCCGGTTCGACATTCGTGACCGTCCCGGTGATGGTCTGCGTCTGCTGGCTCTCCGCCCCGCTCAGGCCGTCACCGCCAAACGGCGCGTCGATGGTGAGCGTCGGCGCGGCAAGCGATACATAGAGCGGCGCGGTGGTGGTCGCGGTATTGCCCGCGCCGTCCGTCAGGCTCACGTTCACCGATTGCAGGCCGTTCGGCACGCTCGTCCAGTCGGCGGCTGTCAGGCTCAGCGTCCAGGTGTTGCCAGTAACGGTGACGCGGTCAGGCCCGAAGGTTTTGTTGCCGATGGTCACGGAGATCTGGCTGCCATTCGGGAGATCGCTTGTCAGCGTGCCGCTAATGGTACTGGCAGCGCCCGCCTCGGCGATATTCACATAACCATCACCGAACAGCGGCTGGGTCAGCGCCACCTGCGGCGGGGTGAGCGCGGCCTGGAACGGCACCTCGATCTCCTGGCTGTTGCCGAAGTTATCCTGCGCCACAATGGTCAGCGTATGCTGGCCCGGTGACAGCCCGGAGAGCGCACCCGCTGGCAGCGGCAACGACCAGTTGCCTGCGCTGTCCACATTCGCCACATAGGTGGTGCCGTTAACGTCGATAGTGACCGTTACATACTGGTTATCGCCCGTAACGCCGGTGGTGCCGGTAAGCGTCAGCGGCCCGTTGGCCTCGCTGATATTCAGAATGGCGTTATCGCCAAACAGCGTGGTCGCGGCAGGCGTCGGCAGCTGGGTCTCGACCTGGAACGAACCGGGCGCGCTGTCGGTATTGCCGTAAGCGTCGCTCACGTTAACCTGGAAGTTTTGCGTGCTGCCAGGGGTAAGGCCGGTAAACGCGGAAGGCGGCAGCGAGACGGACCAGTCGCCATTTTCAAGCACCGCCCCGGTGTAGGTGGTGCCGTTCAGTACAATCTCTACCGTCTGGCCAGCGCCGCTGACGCCGGTGCTACCGGTGATCGTCTGGGCAACGCCTGCCTCGGCGTTATTGAGCGCGCCGTCGATAAACGGTGTGTTGAGGGTGGCGTCCGGCACCGCGTTAATGCGCGCGTCAAAACTGGTGGTGCCGGTATTGGTATTGCCTGCCGTATCGGTGACGATCACGGTAATCGGGATGGTGCCGTCCGGCAGTGCCTGGAGTTGTGCAGGCGTCAGCGGCAGCGACCAGTTACCGTCAGCATCGACGGTGGCCTGTACCATCGCGCCGTTATTGAGGCTCACCATCACGGTACCGATACGATCGGCCGGCAGGCCGGTCGTTCCGTTGAGCGTAGCGCCAGCCGCGGCTTCAGTAGCATTAAGTACGCCATTGGTGAACGGTTCCGTGACCACCGGCGTCGGGAGCGGATCGGCGTAGACGGTAAAGGTGGCTTCCGGGCTGGTGGCGGTGTTGCCCGCACGGTCAGACACCGTGACAGAAATCGTGTGACTGCCATCCGCCAGCGCGCTTAGCTGCGCAGGCGTCAGCGACACCGTCCAGTTACCGTTGTTATCGACAGTGCCGGTAATCGGCTGGCCGCCGTCAATGCTTATCTGCACCGTCTGGCCTGCGCCCGTCAGCCCGGTAGTACCGGTCAGCTGCTGCCCGAGCGCCGCTTCACTCTGGTTGACTGTTCCGTCGCCAAAAAGCAGATCCGGCACGGCCGCGGTCGGCGGCGTGCGCAACACATCCACCGCCACGCCTGCCGTCGCCGGGTTGCCGTATTGATCCTGCGCGGTAACGGTCAGCGTGTACTGGCCGTTTTGCAGCGCGTCCAGCGCGTCGGCACCCGCGGTAATCTGCCATGCGCCGCCTGCGCCCACCTTGCCGTTAAGCGTAATGCCACCAAGGGTGATTGCAATCGACGTGCCTTCCGGGAGGCCGGTCGAGGTGCCGCTGATGACGCCGCCGTTCTGGATTTCGCTCAGGTTAATCAGGCCGTCGGTGAACACGGTGCCGATCGCGAGCGTTGGTACGGTATCGTTGCCGACCGTGACCGGCAGCGGCACCGTGCTGGTGTTGCCGGTCGGCGTGGTGACGGTCAGCGTCAGATCCTGTGGGCCGTTATCCAGCGCCTGTAACTGCGCCGCCGGAATGGTGATGCTCCAGGTGCCGTCAGTGCCCGCTACGGTGGTCAGGGTCTGGGTGCCGACCACCAGTTGAACGGTGGCGCCCGCCGTCGTGGTGCCACCGAGCGTCTGATCGGTGAGCGATTCACTGACGTTCAGAATGGCGTCGTCCAGGAAGCTGCCCCCGTTGATATCCGTCGCAGGCGTGGTGGTATCAACCGTGACGGAACTGCTGTCGGTCGCCGTGTTCTGCGCCGCGTCGCGCGCGGTTGCCGTCACGGTGTAAGCGCCATCCTGAAGGCCTGCCAGCGCCGACGCGGGCACCGTCACGCTCCACTGGCCGTTTGCGCCGGTGGTGCCGGTATAAGTCACATTGTTAAACACGACGCTGACGATGGTGCCCGGCGCGAGATTGGTGGAGGTACCGGTAATATCGAGCGGCTGCCCGCTCTCCTGGCTGTTGATGATGTCATCGCCTGCGATGGCGTTCAGCGTCACTTGCGGCTGCGAGCCCGGCTGGGCTGCGAAGGTCACCGGGTACTGCACAAACGCCTGGTTGCCCGAGGCGTCGGTGACCGTTACGCCGATGGTCTGCTGCCCGTCAGCCACTTGCGCCAGCGCCGTGGCGGGCACGGCCACGCTCCAGGTGCCGTTCGGCTGCACCTCGCCTGTATAGGTCTGCCCGTTGAGGGTAACGGTCACCGTCTGGCCCGGCTCCACGCGCGTCGTGGTGCCGGTGATTTGCAGCGGCGACTGCGCCTCCGTGGCGTTGATAAAGTTATCGGTCGCGACGGTATTCACCGCCACCAGCGGCGCGTTGGCCTGCGACGCATCCAGCGTCAGCGACACTTTTTCGCTTGAGGTATTGCCCGCCGCATCGCTGACCGTCGCCGTCACGCTGACCGGGCCATCCGGCAGCGTGGTGAGCGCGCCCGCAGGCAGCGTCACGCTCCAGGTACCATCGCTCTGTACCAGCGCGCTGTAGCTCTGGCCGCCTATCTGCACCACGACCGTTTGCGGATTTTGCGGATCGTATGGCGTTGCGCTGCCGCTGATGGTGAGCGGCTGCGCCGCCTCAGTGGCGTTAACGATGTTATCGGCCGTGATGTCGTTCACGGTCAGCACTGGTGCGGTGAGATCGACAGTCACCGTGCTTTGCGAGGTATTCTGGTTGCCCACCGCGTCGGTCGCGGTCACGACCAGCGGTGTGGTGCCTTCCGTAAGACCCTGCAGGGCAGACGGCGGCAGCGTGACCGACCAGTTGCCGCTGCTGTCCACCACGGCGTTATAGGTGTTACCGCCAAGCTGTACCGTAACGGTCTGCCCCGCGCCCGTCACGCCAGTGGTGCCGCTGAGCGCGCCGCCCGCGCTGACTTCAGCGGCGCTGATAATGCCGTCGGTAAACGGCGTATTCAGCGTGACTTCCGGCAGGTCGGTGGTGATTATCGTAAAGCTCTGGCTACCGGAGATGACGGCACCGTTTTCATCTGTACCGGAGACGGTCAGCGTCGCTTTACCGTCGCTGATATCCAGCGCGTCGGCGCGCGGTACGGTAACGCTCCAGCTGCCGTCAGCGCCCGTGGTGGCCGTGTATTGCTTGCCGTTAAGCGTAATGGTGAGTGTCGTTTGCGGCGCAAAGTTCACGCTGCTGCCGCTCAGCACCAGGCCGCCTGCAATATCGTCAAGCGAGACGCGGTTATCGCCGGTCACTGGCGACACCGTCAGCGCGCTGATATCGGTGTTGACGCTAAAGCCGCGATCGAGACTGACGCTGTTGCCCGCCGCGTCGCTCACGACTGCTGTTACGGTGTAGGTGCCGTTGGCAAGTCCCGCTAAGGCGTCGGCAGGCAGATTAACTTCCCAGCGGCCTGCAGAATCCACCACGCCGGTGAAGGTGTCATCGCCCAGCGTGATGGTGACGGTCTGGCCCGCGGTGACGTTGGTGGTGGTACCGCTCAGCGTCACGCCACTCGCGCGCTCACCCGCATCAATCACGCCGTCGCCGCCCACCGGCTCGATGGTCAACAGCGGCGCGCGCGCCGGATCCACCGCGACGGTAATCGGCTTCGTGGCGGTTGAAGTGTTGCCTGCGGCATCGGTCACCGTGACGCTAAACTGCGCCTGGCCGTTCGGCAGCGCCTGCAGATCCGCCGCCGGAATATTCACCGACCATTCGCCGTTCGCGCCGGTCACCGTGGTGTTGTACGTTTTGCCGTTCAGCGTGACGACGATAGCATCGCCCTGCGCTGCGCCCGTGGCGACGCCGGAGAACGCCTGCGCCTGGCCCGCTTCAGTGATATTCAGCGCGTCATCCTGCGCGAATGGGTTGATCGTTAGCGTCGGCGCATCAACGTCGACGATAAAATCGGTCGTCGTGGTCTGGCTGTTGCCAGCGGCGTCGCGAACGACGATTTGCAGCGGTACCGGCGAATCATTGCCGGTAAGGGAATCCAGCGCGCCGGACGGCAGCGTGACCGACCAGTTACCGTTCGCATCCACCGTCCCCTGATACGCCTGACCGTTAAGCGTGACCGTCACCGACTGGCCCGCGCCCGCAACGCCGGTAGAGCCGGTCAGTACCTGATCCACGCCCGCTTCGGCCTGGCTTAAGGTGCCATCGGTAAACAGCGGATCGATCGTGGTATCCGGCAGGTTGTTGATAATCACCGTCAGCGTATGGCTGTCGCTGACGCCGCCCTGCTGCGCGGTGGCGGTCACTTCATAATTGCCATCCGCCAGCCCCTGCAAATCGGCCGCCGGTACGGTGGTCTGCCAGTTGCCGTTAGCGTCAACCGTCGCAGTGTAGGTGATACCGTTGAGCGTGACGGTGATTTCGGTATTGGCAGGAAGCCCGGCGCTGGTGCCGCGGATCGTCAGCGGTGAATCCGCTTCTGTGCGGTTAATAAAATCGTCGTCGGCGATGATGCTGATAGCAACGCCGGACGCTGCGGTATCGACCGTGATCGGTGCCTGTATCGTCGTCGTCTGATTCCAGGTATCGGTGACGCTCACCTGAATGTTGTTATCGCCATTCGCCAGCCCTTGCAGCACGACAGCCGGCACATCCACGCGCCAGTTGCCCGCCGCGTCTACCGTCGCCGTGGTGTTCCATGCGCCAATCGCAACGGTAACCACGCTGCCCGGCTCGGCGTTGGTGACGCTGCCCTGCAACGGCTGCGCGGTTTTGATCTCCGCCGCATCCAGCGCGTTATCGCCGGTAAATGGCGTGACGGTAACGGAGGGCAGCGCGGTTTTCACATTCAGCGAATCGGTAATCTGGGCGGTGTTGCCCGCCGCGTCGGTGGTCGTGACCACAATCGGGTTAGCGCCAGGCGACAGATTACCGAGATCGGCGGCAGGCAGCGTTACCTGCCAGTTGCCGTCGCTGCCGGTGGTGGTGGTGTAGGTTTTGCCATTGAGCGTGACGGTGACCGTCTGCCCCGCTTCCGAGCTGTTGCCGGAGAGCACCTGACTGGTCGTCAGCTCCTGCGCGTTCAGCTTGCCGTCATCGGTCACCGCATAGAGCGAGAGCGCAGGCGGCGTGGTGTCGATGTTCACACTTGATGTGGCGCTGGCGCTGTTGCCCGCGCCGTCCGTTGCGGTCACCACGATGGGCGTCTGTCCCGGCGGCAGCGCCTGAAGCTGTGAGGCCGGGATAGTCACGCTCCAGCCGCCGTCGGTGCCTGCGGTGGTGGTGTAGGTCTGGTTGCCAATCTGAACAGTGACCGTCTGGCCGCTGCCGCTCACGCCCGTATTGCCGCTGAGCGTCTGGTTCTGCTGCAAATCCGCCGCGCTCAGCGCGCCATCACCAAATGGCGTGACGATAGTGGGCGCGGGCAGATCGTTAATTTCAACGTTGATGACCCGGTCTGTTGTGGCGGTGGTACTCCCGGAGGTGACTGTCGCCGTCACGGTACGCGGACCATCCGGCAGCGTGGCCAGATCGGCTGGCGGGATCAGTACGCTCCAGTTACCGGCGCTGTCCAGCACGGCGGTGTAGGTTTTATCGTTAAACGTGACGGTCACCTGCGCGCCAGGGCCGGTCACAGTTGTAAAACCGCGGATTTCCAGCGGCTGGGTAGCCTCCGCCGCGTTGAGATAGTCATCGGTTGAGAGAATGGCGATGGAGACGGACGGAACCGTGCGATCCACCGTCAGCGTGTCGGTAACGGTGAGCGGCGCGCCGGTGCCGTTGGGCACGCTGACGGTGAGCGTCGCGCTGCCGTTGGCCAGCGCCTGGAGATCGCCGCTCGGGATAGTCACCTGCCAGGAGCCATCGCCGCCGACGGTCGCGTAATAGTTCTGGCCGTTCAGCGTCACCGTCACCACGGTGCCCGCCGCGATGTTCTGCGTGGTGCCGCTGAGGATTTGATCGGTGGCGAGTTCCGATCCGTTAAGGACGTTATCGCCCGTGAAATCATCCACCGCCAATACAGGCCGGTCAAAATTGACGGTAAAGCGCGTTTCGCTGGTGGTCGTGTTACCCGCCAGATCGGTGATGCTCACACTGAGCACATACTGCTGCCCGTTCTGCAACGCCAGGAGATCCGCAGACGGAATGGCAGCCTGCCAGCTGCCGTCTGCGCCAACCGTGGCGGTATAGGTTTTACCGTTTAGTGTGACGGTGACGGTCTGCCCCTCTTCCGCCACGCCAGTCGAGCCGCGCAGGATCTGGGTGGTGGAAGCCTGTTCACCGCCGAGCACGCCGTCGGTAAACGGGGTGAGTTGAAGGGTGGGCGCGACAGTATCGACGTTGATATCAGCCGTCTGGGTTACCGTGTTGCCGTTGACGTCAACGAGCGTCACGGTGATGGTGTTGAGCCCCTGCGGCAACGCCTGCAGCGCGCTGGCGGGCAGCGTCACGCTCCAGCTGCCATCCGCCCCGACAACGCCGGTGTAAGTGTTACCGTTAAGCGTGACGGTAATCGTGCGGCCCGCGTTAGCGGCATCTACCGTGCCGCTAATGACCTGATTTTGCAGAACTTCGCTGCCGTTTAAGATGTTGTCATCGGTAAGCGGATCGAGCGCGATTTCTGCCGGGTCCGGGGTTTCTCCGCCGCCGTTGTCACCACCGCCGTTGTCACCACCGCCGTTGTCGCCGCCGCCGTTATCACCGCCCCCATTGTCGCCACCGCCGTTATCGCCGCCGCCGTTGTTATCATCGTTGCCGCCGCCGCCACCGCCGCTGTTGCTGGCGGCGATCGCCACACCGGCGATACCGCCAATCGCCGCAATGCCGCCCAGCGCCTGCAGCGTGGTCAGCCCCTCAGCGCCGGTGAGCGCGCCAAGCGTCGTATCAGCCATTGTGGGTGTAATCGCTTCTGCAACCGCCGGACCCGCTTCAGAGGCGAACGGGAACAACGCGTGGTGTACGCCTTTGTCATCCTCAAAAATCAGTTCGCTGTGCTGACCTTCCGCGTCGAGATGGAAAAAGTTCTGGTAGCGTACCGTTGTCCCGTCTTTCATATGGACAATCAGGTCATTTCCTTGCCGCTCATAAAAATTAACCGTTTCAGGAGAGGCATTTATTCGCACAATGCTGGTCTGGGATAAATTGACCACCCGATCTGCGTTCTCTGAATAATGGGTTATCACTTTTCCCGTATCCTGATTAAGTATATCTACGGTAGGCGAAAGACTATTTTGAACGGCCATTCTTCATTTCCTCTGACTGGGGAAGCACACAGCCCTGCACAAGTGTTCATTAATGGACACTTATGGGTTACCCCTTACCAGACAGGGCGGCAGCGGGGAGGGTTAATTTACAGAAACGTTATGAAATACCTTTAAAAAAGACTAAAAACAGCGATTTAACGCAAAACGAAGCGGTTTATGTGTACAAAACCTTATCAAAATGTATAAGCAACGCGGTGCGGTTTGGCAAAGAAATGATAAAAAAAAGAGGGCTTGCAGAATAAAAAATGTGGTCTACCTCGCTTAATTAATTGCTAAGTATTGGAATTTTAAAAAAAGTCCACACCCGTTATTAGTGCAAAATAAAATCATCCAAAATGAATTAATCATTCCGTTCTTAAATAAACGTAAAAATATATCGTGTTTTCTATTTTCTTTATTTGCCTGGAGATCCAGGGGGTATTTAATATGATGCGCTTATACATAACGACTCTTTGTGTAGCGCCCTCTCGCTTTTTGCAACTACCAGAGACCTCAGCGATAAGGCCAAAAATGCAGCAGTCAGCAGGCGAAACGATATGGACTGGTCACGCACGGGTAAACTCTGTTATACTTAGCGTTACACTTTTGGGGCTGATTCTGGATTCGACGGGATTCGCGAAACCCAAGGTGCATGCCGAGGGGCGGTTGGCCTCGTAAAAAGCCGCAAAAAATAGTCGCAAACGACGAAAACTACGCTTTAGCAGCTTAATAACCTGCTTAGAGCCCTCTCTCCCTAGCCTCCGCTCTTAGGACGGGGATCAAGAGAGGTCAAACCCAAAAGAGATCGCGTGGAAGCCCTGCCTGGGGTTGAAGCGTTAAAACTTAATCAGGCTAGTTTGTTAGTGGCGTGTCCGTCCGCAGCTGGCAAGCGAATGTAAAGACTGACTAAGCATGTAGTACCGAGGATGTAGGAATTTCGGACGCGGGTTCAACTCCCGCCAGCTCCACCAAAATTCTCCATCGGTGATTACCAGAGTCATCCGATGAAGTCCTAAGAGCCCGCACGGCGCAAGCCCTGCGGGCTTTTTTGTGCCTTCAATTTGTCCCGCGAAGTCCGAAGAGAACTAATTAAATCCGAACCTTTTAGGCCCATTGATAGGCCCAACGAAAAGCTCTATTGTTTTCGTTGGGCCTAAACGCATGGAGACTCCCCATGGCAAGAAAAACCAAGCCGTTAACCGATACGGAAATCAAAGCCGCCAAACCTAAAGATGCCGATTACCAGCTGTATGATGGTGACGGGCTTACTCTGTTAATCAAGTCCAGCGGTAGTAAGCTCTGGCAGTTCCGTTACTATCGACCTCTGACCAAGCAGCGAACCAAGCAGAGCTTCGGAGCCTACCCAGCCGTCTCCCTTTCTGATGCGCGTAAACTCAGAGCTGAATCTCGAGTTTTGTTGGCAAAAGATATTGATCCTCAGGAACACCAGAAAGAACAGGTGAGGAATTCTCAAGAGGCCAAAACCAACACCTTCTTGTTAGTTGCCGAGCGTTGGTGGAATGTGAAGAAAGCCAGCGTAACAGAGGACTATGCCGACGATATCTGGCGCTCGCTTGAGAGAGATGTTTTCCCAGCAATCGGTGATATCAGCGTCACTGAGATTAAGGCTCATACTCTGGTTAAAGCTGTTCAGCCGGTACAGGCCAGAGGTGCACTAGAGACTGTTCGCCGCCTTTGTCAGCGTATTAACGAAGTCATGATTTATGCGCAGAACACAGGCCTGATTGATGCAGTTCCCAGTGTAAATATCGGAAAAGCGTTCGAGAAACCGCAAAAGAAAAACATGCCGAGTATCCGTCCGGATCAGCTTCCACAGTTAATGCAAACAATGCGTACAGCAAGTATCAGTATGTCAACGCGGTGCTTGTTCATGTGGCAGCTTCTCACCATTACCCGCCCTGCCGAAGCCGCTGAGGCACGATGGGATGAGATCGATTTCAGTGCTAACGAATGGAAAATTCCAGCAGCTCGTATGAAGATGAACCGAGACCATACGGTTCCACTATCGGATGAGGCTCTTTCTATTCTGGAAATGATGAAGTCACTCAGTGGTGGCCGAGAGTTTATCTTTCCCAGTCGCATCAAACCAACCCAGCCAATGAACAGCCAAACAGTTAATGCCGCACTTAAGCGTGCTGGCTTAGGAGGCGTACTCGTATCACACGGTTTACGCTCTATCGCTAGTACGGCACTCAATGAGGAAGGATTCCCGCCTGATGTCATTGAAGCAGCACTGGCTCATGTAGACAAAAATGAGGTACGTCGCGCTTACAACCGCAGTGATTACCTTGAGCAACGTCGTCCGATGATGCAGTGGTGGGCTTACTTTGTGAAAAAGGCAGATAGTGGCAGACTCACTGACGTTGAATTAACAACATTAAAGCTCACTGGATAAGACCAATTCTTAATCCACACAAGCGAAAAACAGGAGTGTGCGGTAATGGCGCAATCCTGTTATATAAAGTCTAACTCCCTAGGCTTCACGTATGATTCGACCGGACAGCATTGACTCATACTACGAAGAATAAATCCTAAGGAGCCTGCCATTGGTACGTATGCTTACAAACACTCATATGCTAAATCAGGGGGATAATATTGTTTACCATTGAGACTGCACGTGAAGAGGCGAATAGGTTTCGAAAGATACTCGAAACATGTGATCCGTCAACAACCTACCTTGTACCTCACGGCTTCCCGGTAATGAGTTGCAAGCTTTGCTCAATGTTACTTTCCTTCCACTTTCTGCAATTATGGCCCGAACTGGAATTGAAAGGGGTCACTGGAGTCACCGGTAAAAATGGCGCAATAACTCACTTCTGGCTGGAAGTGGAAGATTACGTTATTGATATCACCGGAGATCAATACAACATCATCAACGCCCGTAAACTAAACGAAAATATCGTAAGAAACAGGCCCTTTATGCCTGTTCACGTTGCTAACCAAAAGGATAGCTATCTCTATAATTTATTTGAAATTAAAGGGAAAGAGCATTTGAGCTATGGTTTTCCGACAATTGGAGATGATTTCATAGATGAGATGGAACGCGATTATCACCAGCTCGTCGGGTGATGGTGGAGACAGTATCTGGAAACGGGGCAGACCTGCGCTTTTATCGGCAAGTCTGCATCTTAAGCTCTAAAGGCCTCTCAGCTGCCGTCATATTAACTGGCTAGTGCCAAAGTTACGATAACCGTCATGGGAATCTTTACTGTACGTTTTTGCCAGGTAAGCAACACGTAGCAGGAAGTAGTAATAATCGGGACTTAACGTTAACGCATCCTGCCGGGTGAACCAGGCGCTGTGATTTTTCGGGAATTCAACCCGACTGGCATAGTCAGGATAACTAAGTCCTATTGCGCTGCACCAAGCTTTCTGAATACGGGTCCCCATATTATCAGCGTCAGGCTTTGTATAATCTCCCAGATAACCATAAACGTCTTTGTTGAACAGCAGAACCAGATGGTAGTGAGGGCGCTCCCCGGTAACACGTTCCTTGGCCCAGATATAGCCGAGTGGTGTAGGCTCACCAGCCCTGCCAGAACGCTTGTGCTCTTCCCGTAGCTGGCTTTTCAGGGATTCTATAGCCCGAGTAATGGCTTTCTCATCATCTTTCTGAAAACATATCGGCATATCTGGCTCTCCAGGCACATGGGACTGAGCAAACCGAAAGTCGGCCCGTAACGTGAACATCCGGTCATGTTTCTCTGAAAAATTAGATGTCACGTCATATGCTCTACGGAGCATATAGCTTGATATAAGGGAGTTATATTTTTCCCCTGCTTCCTGTTGCAGGAACTTAAACTGCTTTTCAGTTAATTTATACGGTGATTTCATAATATGAGTTCACTGAGTAATGGGTAGCCGATAGCTACCCAGGTTATTGTGGGATGGTTTAAGCTATGGTTACGATGCCCTTTTACAGTAGACCCACCTTGACTACTGACATGTTCTACTATGTTTTATATACCTATTCATGATTTATATAGATACCTATACAATGCAGACATATATTACATATACCGGACTTTCTAGGTGCCCAAGGCGACTACGTGGTGATGAGGGAAGCCGCAGTATGCCTGGGTAAAAAATATATCTAACTAGCTGATATAAAATCAAAATAACTCTGAAGTTATTCTGGTCGAGCTAATTTACTCAGTGTCAGTGAGCCAGTCTGGTGTATTGGCGTGTTGGTCCTAGCTGCCAGTTCGACAGGGTTCATTGTTGAACCGATAAATTTGACATAATTGATACCTGCCTCTTCGAATAGCTGCACCATTCCTTTTGATTCAAGTTTTTTCAATGCTGGCATAAGCCGCTCAGAGCATCTTATGGATCTTGGGCCCTTTTTGATAATGTCGTTTCTTCTGAAATCGTAGGAACCATTTTCGACAAGTTGCGATTCCAGCCAGAATAATATTTTTTCTTCATCACTAAGCTCTCTTGTAGAATCAATTTTTGTGATAGCGTGATTGACAAACCAATCCATCAAATTCAAAGCTGATAACAAATTTTCCTTTGTTATTATTGTCGAATCGGGTTCACCAGAAACCTGAAAAATGCCTGCCATTCTGAGACCCTGCTCGATAATCCGGGCACCTACATCATCGTAGGGAAACAAGGAACCTCCAGGTTTCATCTTTTGCTGCAAACTTAACGATGTTTTATCCAGCAGTTCTTGGGCATCCGGGGCCAGAGTAAGTGTTATTAGTTCATCACCATTTTCTCTTCGCTTCACCCCCGCTTTTATATGCCGCGTTATCACTGAGTACAATTCAGAAAGCACCGCCTCGCTATGAGTGTAATGACCATTGATGATGCACGGTTCAGTAATCTGCTCCATGTCTATCATCTGTGTACGTGCCTGCAATCCAGTCTCTCTCATGTTTGCTTTTTTCTGTCTGCTGGTATTGTCATATGGTTGAGGCTGCATCGCTAAAAAAAATGAAAATACATAATTTTCAATAACAAAGCTTTCAGTGGCAGCCCTGTCTATTGTAACTTTGTCTCCACACCAGTATGTATTGAGAAGCGCGGGATTGTTGAACACACTCCCCTTGAACACTGCGGTTGCCTCGTCATTAAAAAGCGCCTTATTTTGATACCCCAGCCCAATTGATTTTGCGAGCGCTTCGCTTGTCGGATTCGTTGTGATAATGACCTTTCTTACTGGCGCTTTCGGTTGTCGGCCAATACATTCTTCAAGTTTCTTACTCGTTTCGGTAGTATCTTCCCCCTTGCTCAGAATCTTTTTATAAAGCCTTTGTAGTACTTTAAACTCTGCCTCCCAAAGAATATTTATTCGCTCAAATGCTTTAAGCTCAGCACGATAAGCATCTTCAAACTCCCGCTCTTGTTGTGCAAAGGGGGCCTTCAACAATCTGAATATTGTTGATTTTCCACTGCCAGATCTTGAAAGCAGCAACAGGTATAAGGCCAGAAGGGATCGCTGCTTGTTCTTTAACTGAACACAGTACAAATCCTGACAGGCCAGCCCTAAAAAGGCTAATAACATAACAATGATTATCTCGATAGCCACTCCAGTTATGTATTGCAAATGCGAAGCCCAATGCCTGATATGACGTGGCAGAATGTCAAATTTCAGGTTAAGCTCATGATTAATTTTGTTTTTATTTCTCATTGCATCATCCTTTATTTTTTTGCAAAAAATTAAACGGTTCGGGAAGCGATCCACTCGTCAATAGCAGTAGATCGCCATCCTACGGATGCGGCCCCTAGTCGGACCGGTTTAGGAAACTCGGCATCGTAATACCTAGATTTTGGATTCAGTTTTTCGTAGATGCTTGAGCGAGATATCCCAAGCATCATGGTCAGCTCAGTCATGCGCAGGATGCGCAGCGGGTGTGCTTTTTGTTCACTAATGTTCGGCATTTTCACTTCTCCTGTTGGACCTCTTTAGCTGGATTCGACTTTCTCATACCATCTGAGATACTGTCCCCGTCAAAAAACGGAAACCAACCGGAGGGAACGTGGGAACTCATGCTTTTGCTGATATGATGTATCGTCTTTACCAGTGCTTTGGCTTGTTTGAAAAGCATGACGAACGGCGTGAAGTGCGTGGAAACAGCTGTTTTTCCTTTCATCAGATTTTTTTTAATCAAGGCTATAACGATATAATAAGAATAATTGACAGCAATGAAGTCTTCAGCCTCGAAGAAAGACGCGAAGTTTTTTACAAATACGAGCAACTATATAATGCGCTAATGAATATCCCGGTCTTTTCTCATCTAGATAATCGCCAAATCACAAAACGATACCTTCAGGTCGCATTGCCTCCCATAGTAGCATTAGACGTCTATAATTCTCTTCCCCCCGATGATGAAATGCATTTCTATTACCACATTCATCGTTTTTTGATCAGCACACACTGCCCTCACAAAAGTGATGATAAAAGAAAACTTTATGTCGGCGTGAAAAATTATTTGCGGGAATACATTCGCTCATTTGATTTTCCGTACAAAGATCATCTTGCTCCCCTTTTTAACTTCATTAGCGATATCAAAGCAGGAAGTGGACAATGGGAAAAGACCATAAAAGAAATAATAAAAAATTGCCGTTCAGAATACGATGAAAGCTACATTCCGAAAAAAAACATAGCATCCCACTCGCAGAATTTAGATAAAATTGAGCGGGCTTATCTTTCGCTTAATGTGTTACTCGCATTCGAACGTAAGACATCTGCAGTCACCGCGATATCCATGCATTATCGATACACCGTGAACAATGGCATTAATTACAAAAGTAGTTATGGCATTTTATGTCGATATCTCTATTCCAGAGGGTATGATGAACAACTGCTACATTACATTACACTCCCCTTTTATAATGAGGCAGTTCGACCGATTTCAGTAACAATAGAAGAAAAACCATATCGCTATGCACACGAATTAAAATGGCTTATCTTTAACACTAGGAATAACACCAAATACTCTAAATGGGATTTAGCTGAAATAGCATTTTGTTTCAAATCCGCATCTAACTCAGATGTACTAATACCCTACTCCCAACTTTTGCAAACCATCATTTTTCTCAGTCAGGATAAAACAGATGAAGCATTCCGACTTGTAAACAAAATCCCATTAACTACCTTACCGATTGGATACCTGCCCTCAGCCTTTTCAGTTATCAAACTGGCATTAAAAGTGAAACTTGAAAGAAAAAAAATAAGAAACAAAACATTACTGTCCGTAATAAACAGCACCTTGAGCAATCAAGGTGCTGTTACCGAACTTATTGCTGTGACTCAGGGAGAAACTGATAGTAATCTTGCATTATGTGCAGATAACATGACGATTATGCGAGCAATAAAAATGTACAACCACATGATAAGAAAGATAAGTTATTCATCTGAAGATTCACTATCTGATGTATGTCCGCAATCTATATTCGGTATTCTTGATGAAATAGAATGTGCGCTGGGCAAATTAAATATCCTTATTCGCGAAACAGGTGATAGCATTGACAGTAATGAACTCGCCAAGCTTATAGTGAAAAATAAAACACTAACAGCTCGTGAATTGAATGAAAACCTGGTTGGAATTCTTGATAAATGCACACTTTATAATTTTCTGAGTAGCATTAACGTTTTTATTAATTATCTGAGATGCCCTGGAGAAGAACTAGGACACATTAGGATATTTGTCGGAGTGACAGAAAAACCAAGACGTCTTCGGGAAAAGATATGTGAAGCTTTGAAGATTGCATCAGAAAAACGTAGATAAGGAAACTTAAGGAAAAGGGAAATGCATCCAGACGTCAACTGAAAAGTACTGGTTCAGTCAGAAAAAGTAAATGACACTTTATTTTTCCCTGCTACAGCTGCTACGTGTAGCAGCTGTAGCATGGATCAGAGATAAATGAGTATGTTATTTATTTCAACTCACGGGTCGATCATATTTCATGCCTACTGGCATTTTCTGATTCGACTGGCGTATCTGGCGAAAACCAGAACTAAGGATGTCCAAAGTGGTTACCTTAACTTTGGCGAAAGCAGTGTCCACGCTTAGGCGATTAGCCTGTTAATTGACATATTTCTCAGTAAAAATCCGATATTGTGCCTCAGCCCCCTGCTACATCTGCTACATCTGCTACATCTGCTACATCTGCTACATGTAACATGTTGTAGCAGGCTTCAAAAATCAAGTTAGATCACTGTGCCATTTGTTGTTCTACGGTGAGAATGGCTAGAGGATTGTTACCTACATCACCATTTGCACATCTTCTTACTTATCAGGGACATCTTTTATCTCAAATAACTCGATTAATCATCCTGCAGCTAATAAAATTCAATTTTTAGTCGTTATCTGATTGCGAGATTGACGGTTCGCTTCCCTATACACATGCAGTGCTTATGCAGCTGAGGGCGGTAGCTTGGAGCGCGGTTATGACTTGCTGACTATGACACTCGTTTGACTAACGCATTCGAGTCCATTCTTAACAGAAAATGGGGTTATTCTCATCTTGACATCACTGATGCAGTGGGAATAAAAATTTATATCAAAAGTCAAACACAATTTATCAATTAATGGATTGTTCTTACATAGCACGAGGTTTGGTTTATGCACACCATCTACGGAGATACTATTAACGATCTAATGATGAAGGTCATAGAAAAAGTGCTCTTTGAGGGTGTCAACATACCGACTAGGAATGGGAATGCAATAACTATCTATGATGTTAGTATGATCCTGCAGAATCCAAGATCAAGGCATTTAAGTTTAGTCGGCCGAAAAAACAACATATTCTCAACTTTCGCTGAGGCAATGTGGGTTTTTGCAGGGGATAATCGGATTCATCCATATTTAACTTTTTTTCTGCCAAGAGCTCCTAAATATTCAGATGATGGGATCATTTGGCGAGCTGCTTATGGAGAAAGGCTTTACGCTCATGGGCAACTAGAGAACGTTGTACAACAATTCAAAAATGACGGGATTTTTACTAGGCGAGCCGTTATCAGTTTATACATGCCTGATAGAGACACTAATGACAGTCTTAGAAAAAAATACAACTTAGAGAATAGCGTTGACATACCCTGTAATAATTTAATTCATTTCTTTATCACTCCGGATAAGAAACTAAATATTAAAATAATCCAAAGAAGTGGGGACTTAATATTCGGTGTAAGCAATATTAATGTTTTTGAATTTAGTTTACTGCAAGAGATTGTACTATCTATATTACAGCGAGAAGTTGATAGTCAAATCAAACTAGGGTATTTGCATCATTCAATAACAAACCTGCATATTTATGAAGATAGGATAGAGCAAGCTAGAGATATTTTTAACTGTAAGGAAATACAAATAACCGATTTAGTCAATAATGATGAAATTTCATTCCCATCATCATTACTTGGTATAAAAATGTTATTCTGTGAAATAGTCTCATTTCTTGATTCAAAGATAACAGGCACACCGCATAGTGTTAAAACTTTAACTCAGGAAGTTACTGAGCTAAAAAATATATTCGATAAATACTCTGTGAAAATAGAAAACAATCTATTGTGGGGATATGCAGAAGCTGCTTTATCATATATATATCAAGTAAGATTTGGTGAGCCAATAGTATTGAGCACAAAATTAAGTTATGAGTTCAGTTTAAGCGTAAATTCAAACTACTTTAATAAATCCAACAAGGGAAATCTATGAAAATTGCTTTCATGGGTATATCTGGTAGTGGGAAAGATTTTCTCGCAAATTATCTGATACATAATCATGGCTATACACGATTATCATTTAGTGATCAACTAAAAAAATTAGCACATTACATTTACCCATGGTTCGAAAAAGATTATCCTTCTGAAGAAAAAACAGCCCCACTAAATATTTCCTTATCTACTGGTGAGCTAATAACTTGTTCCCCAAGAGATATATGGTTAAGCCTAAATAAGTTAAGAGAGATTGAAGACAAGATATTTATTAGAATGCTTTCAGAAGAGTTAAACCTCTTAGAGTCAAATAGTAAGGTTACTGAAAGAAGAATAATAATTACTGATATAAGATCTAATGAAGAGTTTATATGGTGTAAGGATAATCATTTCACTGTAATCTATATAGAAAGGGAAGCAAATGATTATAGAAAATATGAGATTGACAATCATGTCATTGCGAATAAAGAAAAGGCCGATTATCACTTTCATAACAATACAAGCGGAATAGATAGTTTTAAATGTTTCTTTGAAGAGGAACTATCTAATGGATAATAAAAACGATCAGCTATTTTGTAATGTCAATCACATTAAAATAAAAACCGCCAAACCAATATTGAATGAAAATGTTATAAGAGAATGGTTTTATCATCAACGAGAAAGAACCTCTATATATTACAAGAAGGAAATACTTAAACACCCACCATATTGGACTGATGATGAAATTTTGAGGAGCTATAAATTCGTAAATACCAAGAGAACATGGGATAGAGAAACAAAATGGCTGTTGGCTAATGTAATTAACAATAACAATGTGAGTTACGAAAACAAAATACTCAATTCATTTCTTTTTAGGGTAATAAACAAAAGTGAGACCCTACATGAAATTAATGCTCCTTTTGATTTTTCGAGGATGACCGTTATTGATATTGATCATACCATTAGAGAAATAACTCATGACATGTCAATAAAGAATCCAGAGTATGTTTTTTTTAGCGCCGCGTATATACTTGGCGGACCTAAAGTTAATTTTGGGAGATTCTTAGAAGAAAAAGAACATAAAACGGAAATGAACATGATTATCAGGATGATCAAGTTTGTTTTTTATAACCAAGATAAAATAGTAAAGGGCGTAAAAGCAGCGGCAAATCAGTTAGAAGTATTCAATCATCTTAAATCATTCGCTGGGATTGGCGATTTTCTTGCTTATCAAATATTTGTGGATTTAACATACATAGTTGACTTTCCATTTACAGAAATGAACTTTGTTATTTCGGGTCCTGGCTGTGAAAGAGGGATTAATTGGATCTTTTCTGATAGAGGAGGAATGAATAGCGAAGAATGTTTATTTTGGTTCACTATAAACCAAAGCAATATTGCAGAAAAATATAATGAAGAGTGGGAAATCGATAAAATATTTCACTTTTTGCCTGAAGAACAAAGAATATATACGTTAATGGATATGGAAAATAGTGGTGCCTGTGAAATAGATAAAAGATGTAGAACAAAGTTTGGTGGCAAAAGGCCGAAGCAAAAATATCATTATCAAAATAATATGATGCTATTCTGATAACTGATAACTGATAACTGATAACTGATAACTGATAACTGATAACTGATAACTTCAATGGTTCAGAAAGGATTTTAAAATGCCTAAAGAAATTAAGAAAAATGTTTTTGTTAGTCATCATCACAAAGATGATGCCAGTGTCGATGGAATTTCGCGGCTAGCTGCAGCAAAAGGTTATCACCTACGAAATAGCTCTGTCAGAATGAAACCTGAAAATCAGAGACGTGCTGATGAAAAAAAGATTAGTGATAGAACCATAGCTCGTTTGCTCAGAATGAAAATGAGATGGGCTGGTCAAGTTATAGTAGTTATCGGGAAAGAAACACACACAAGACCATGGGTTAATTGGGAAATTCAAGCAGCTCATCAGCTTGGTAAACCTATTATAGGTGTCTATGAAAATGGTTTAAAAGGTGATGTAAAACTACCAGAAAATCTTGAAAAATATGCAACATCTATCGTTTCCTGGAGAAGCGATGCAATTATCAGTGCACTTGAGGGTAAAACAAGTTTTCAAAAACCTGATGGTACTGATAGGGATAAAGTACAAGGGGGAAATGTAGTATGTTAATAGAAAAAAACTCTTATCTTTATGCCTATTCAATAACACGAGACTTTGGTTTTGCACCTAACCCATTTCATGGGGTTTGTACCTTAGCTACATGCAAACCTAGAATTAGAAAGGCTGCTAACATTGGCGATTGGATTCTGGGGATTGGCGGGGCTAATTTAAAATCTGTTAAAAAAAAGTGTATTCTACTAATGAAGGTGACTGAGAAAATAAGTTTTAATGATTATTGGGAAGACAATAGATTTGCCATCAAAAAACCAGCGAGAAATGGTAGTCATGTGCAGATTTTGGGGGATAATATCTATCATCAGGACGACAATAATGATTGGATTCAAGAAGATTCACATCATAGCAATGCTGATGGCTCATTCAATATGACAAATCTTGAACGTGATACTCGTACTGACAAGGTGTTGATTTCAAGACATTTTTATTATTTTGGTGATAAAGCCGTTGATGTAGACCTAGACTCTATTGGCTATCACAGAATTAGAGATTATTTAAAGCTTTCCTTAGATCACTCTATCCCTGCAAATGATCTTATTAAAAAAATAGAGGCTGAGTTTCATAGTGATAAAAATATAGTTATATCTGATCCATGCCAGTTCTCTGATTTCTATAAACGTGTAGATCAGGGAACTGGTGAACTCTATTAATAAGCACTCACACTATAACTCTGGATATTATTTAATAATCCTAAACTTGCATTCAGAAACTGGCAATCTTGCAATGTTTAGTAATTCAAGATTCTACAGTGAAATTTGCCATGCAATTCGATTAAATAGCGCTTTGCATTATGATTTTGACTTGGCATTTCTGGTAGCTGTCCTATCAAAAAGACGGTTAATTCGAATAGGGGCAACGCTTTTTCCTGCCCCCTAACGACCTCTTCCTATACCCACGGGAGCGTAGCCGATCAACCCCAATGACACCTCATGACTTGTCAATTGGCTTGAGAGCATAGAGGTTTGATTAGATAACGATCGAATAAAGATGCGAAATCCACGTCTTCCAGACGGCCTCCATCTAAGTAGCCATGATCCCTTGCCAAGCTCAGTGCTGCGCCTCCAGGGGCGGCGACCGGTAGAATTATTGCGTCAGGATGAAATTGCTTAAAGAGCTCATACTCAACCTGAACTCCCTCCATACCCCCTACAAAGACTGCGCCAACTAAGTCACATCGAGACAACATTTCATTCCGCATAAGATGTAGGCTGCCGGCTAGATCATCAGGCACTGCATCGGTGTAAACGACATTGTCGAATCGCTCATTTTCTTCAGGATACTGACCTTCGAAAAATCGGCTCTGGTACAATACAACGGAGTGTGTGTAATCGACGCCCAGATCTTCGCAAATGCTCCAGATCATGGGTGTTATGGCAGGGTGCCCCCCCCATACGATTTTCATTTTTCTTACGACCGCGATGGCAAACTCACGTACAGCACACTGAATCAGGAACGGATCAGCAGTTTCGTAATAATCACCTCGCCCATTGACCGGGACGCTTGCTGAGAGAAAAATAGAATCCACTTTTTAAACCTCCCAATCTGCAAACTGCCAGCCGGCCTCGCATGCTTTCACCCACTTAGTTGCCTGGATGTGCGAGCCGAGCCAATCCATATGATTCAGCCACTGAGGATGTAGACCCACATGGTCATACAGTATAGCAACTGATTCATCTGGATAGTTCATTGAGGCTTCATGCATGGTTGATGACGTCGGGACCCCGACCGTCGGGTAGACCACTATAATTCGTCCTGTGGGCAGACGAACTTTGATTTCCCGCCCCACTCCCATACCAATGACTTCACCACCTATTGCCTCAATTCCAATGCGCAAGTTGCTGACGAGGTTGATAGTCCTCACTGCATGACTTTTGCTGCGCACCGCCTCAAGTTGTAGACAAATGCGGTCGATAGCGGAATTCTCGATACGTCCTGTTCCGTCGTCCAACTCGCCCTCAGCTAACTCAGCAAGGCTTGCAGTACCCAATCCACGAGACTGCTTAGTTTCAGGCCAAGCGACTCGAAGAACACTGATACCTTTCGCGAGAGCCCTCCCAAACTCAGCTGATGTCCAACGACTATTAAAATAGTCAGGAGTATCTAGCATCAACAGCACGTCAGAATCGCAGAGTCTATGCCACAACATGGTCTGAAAATCTTCTGCTGGCGCAATACTATGAGTATCAAGGAATACGTCGAAATGGCGTGCTGATAGAGCATCGAACATCTGCAGCGCGGCAACTCTGGCCTCATCCCGACGGTAGCTTACGAAGACCCTTCGTTGTTTCGGAAGCAATCCAGCGCATTCAAGAAGAGCTATCGAGACACGCTTAGCACCACCATTTACGTAGGCCAGACAGTTCAGCGGTCGCAGCAGCTCAGGAATCTCCGCAGATACATGTCGTAGATCGGATACAATTGGAATTACAGGAGTACCGCTACGAAGCAAGCTTGGTAAACTTGGGTGATCTACGCCCTCTCCTCCAAAAAAAACAACCGCGCTCGATCGCAACTGATTTGGTGTAAACATATCAGGAGCTATTTCCCAACTGATCTCCTGACCGAGTCGTAGCCCGTACATCTCCACTGCAGTTTTAACCGCTTCCTCCAAATCGCGCAGTTGCGCGTCTGAAGGGGAGCCTATAACAGCAAGCTGATAGATAGGAAGCATGGTTGCCCTTTTATGCAATTACAGTTATCGTCAAACGGTGTAGTTTCTCAGCTGCATCCGGGGTGCCTCTAGTAGCTTCGCATCGATCCCCAGTTCCGTATAAAGCTTATCAACATGATGGAGCCCACTGATCCTCCCAATGAAATTGGGGTCATCCGGCAGGGTGTAGGAGCTTAGCCACTTCTTAAACTGTTTATAATCCATTGAGTAAGTGGATTGCGGGAGTAAGTATCTAAACTCAACGTGTTTACTATCAAACGCGGCTTCTTCTAATTTCCGATAACTCTCCATACTCATCCCGTATTGGAGTTGCTTGCGCTCTGTTCGTTTCACATTTCGTGCAAACATCAGTTCAGAGAAAATCCAGGGAGAGGAAAGTCGCTCCGTATCCGACATGTATTCATCAATCTTGATCGAACTTTCCGTGCCTAAGAAAACGAAAAGCTCAGAGCGATGGATCATCTGCTGGAGCGCTGCGTTTAAGATTAGGTGAACATTAGTTGTCGTTCTATTCCTTAGTGCGTAGCTATAATTTTCCCAACCTGAAGGGATACAGAATTTGTTATCAATCTTCTGAAGCAACTCATCAGCGTAGCCCCAAACGCATGAGTCGACAAAAGGCTTCAGGCCAATTTTTTCTAGGCTTAAAGCAATACGGATAGCCTGCTCTTCATCGTTATGTGAGTGGGAAATGAATACGTCAATCTCCGTCTCTGGGAATACACTTTGCTGGATTTTCTCTGCATCCAGTAGGTTGTTACCATTCAGCAGGTACTCTTCAAGCCTGATGGCAATGTTGTCTTTTTTCGCTTTGTAGGATGCAACGTCAGAATCACTCCATTCTGAATCGGACGTAACGACATTCTCAATTTTCAAGTCCAAGAACATACAACCCTCATTTATTTAAAGGAGCTTAGGATTATGTGAACTGATTCCTCGCAAAATGCCGGTTAAAAACGCTCCCATTCATCGGCATGACGACCATCAAAAAACCTTGAGCGCACTTCTGCAAAGTGTTCTTTTCCTGCTTCATTCCCACGCGCAGCCATTTCCTGAATTGCCTCTCTGTCATCAAGCTTGATTTCGACAGGGGTTTGTTGGTTAATGCGCAAATGACGAGTGGGCCCTAGGAAACTTTCAGCAAGTGCGAGTGCACCGTGCTCCTGTGCAGCAAAAAACAGGTCAGCGCTATGAGGTGCCCATCCGGCTTTGCCCTTCCCCAACTGGTCAGTAAAATCGCTTTCACTGCTGAGTGTTCCAATGCTCAGCACATCGATACGATCCAGTGGAATTTTTAGGTATCTGACAGCTTCCGCAAGCGCAGGCAAAATAGGATTGTTTGCCCAAACTCCCCCGTCAAGGAACGTTTCGAGGGCGATTGGCCCCTCCCATGTCGACTCGTCGAAGAATGTTGGAGCTGCTGACGAAGCCAAGGCCGCATCGACGGCAGAGATATCGCGATACGCAGTACGATCTGGACTGTGAGGCGTTACTATCGCTTCTGCTTGTCCCTGTTTCGCTCTTACCGTAGGTATGACCAAACGACAGCATGAATCTGCAGCCAGTGTCTTTTCACCGTACACCTCTGTAAGTAGCTGTCGCAAGGTGGTTGAATCATGCTTGGATTTGAGCCAATGTCTCAGCTTTCGATCCTTAGGAAAAATTTTAGGGCCCTTTTCTTCGTAAAAAGCCAGAATTTCACTTGGGTTCAGGCCAAGGGCTAGACCGATGGCAAGGATAGCGCCAGTAGATGTACCTGCAACTAGATCGAAATGGGATATGATGCCATTACCGCCACCAGCTTTGATCATATCGTCCCACTTGGCCAGCACAGCTGCAGTAAATGTGCCCCTCAGTCCGCCACCGTCTAAAGCCAAAATTCGGAAATTTCGGCCTCGTGTTACATTCCTTCGGGAGAGGGGCAAATTTTTGAGCTGCTCGACAATCAGATCGACAACCGAATCAACATTAGTGCCATGTGCAATGACTTCGTTAGCCTCTTGACTCAGACCGTTTTTCAGGCGTCTTATTAGCGACGGATCTTCATTGAGATAGCCAGCAATCGCGCCGCCAAACCCGGCTGCGACGAACCCAGGCTTTCCAAGTTCCAACATGGTGTCTAGTTCATTGGGCACACCCGCATTCGCTTTGTTGACATCCCACCAGGCACCACCGATACAGACAATCGCATCTGAGCGATCGGCCATCCAATCACGCATGGGTGTCAAACCACCTATCGGATTACTATCTTCGGAGTCAGCTGGAACTATCTCGACAGCCGCATACTGTCGTTGATCATCGATTTCAGCAGTGTACTGATCTGTAGCAAAGCTTTTTGCTCGTACCAGAATGAGCGCATCTTTGTCCCCACCGGCATCAATAAAACCTTCTGCTGCCTTTTTTAGAGGAGCGTTAAACGAAGGGTGACTGCCATGTACTATCGTTCCCCCTTCTGCGAAGATTTTTGCCGCAAACTTACTAACAAAATGATCAATATCTTCGTTTTGCTCTTTGTTCGAGCCCGATAGGTGGATTCGCACGCCCGCCAGGCGTTGTTTAACTAGCATTCTAGGTATCCATATTTGTATAGATGTATGATTATCTGCTCTAAGCCGAATAGCTCAGTCAGGATACGGCGTCTCATATCAGTCCGTTCGTCTAGAGCTCCCCAGAATCATGAAAACGTACAAACGTAGGAGCTCACGTTGACTAGCGACCAGCAAGTCCAGCAGCTGTTTCAATCCATCCAGATATGTTTTCTCTGCCGTTCTGAGCTGCGTAATCGTATCTCAGGGCATGGTCTGAAATTTTTGTTACGCCCAAGGTAGTGGGGGCTTTAAACCACAGATCGGATGCAGGAATAGCCAAGGTGTAGTCCTCGTATTTTACCCATTTACCGTTTTTAATTTCAGCAAAATAAATTTGCCCGTTCGAACAGTAAACTCCGACTTCGGAAAGTGGATCGATTCCTTTTTTCCCCAAAATATTCGCATTGTTTTTTACGCCATGAATGTCAACAGTCAGCAGACCATTTCCCTTCAAAACGCTGCGTACAATTTCGTATCGAACCCAACGCCTGCTAGCAGTGTACTGACCAGCCAAAACACAAGTAACTGACGTGTTTTTTAGTCCATCGCGTAGAAAATTTTTTAGAGCGTTGTCACTTTCCTTCTGTGATGCTTCGAAAACGCTAGCATCATAGAATCCCACTGATTCTTTATCTCTGCCCACAACCCAACTGTTTCTGACATTCCACGCGCGCCATACATCTTCTTGATAGTGAAAAGAAAAGAATGTTTTTCTCGGCATGATTTGCTTCCTTTCGTATGAATTTCGATCTACATAATCCCAGCATCCATTGACGGCGACCACTAAAAATACCGTGAGGAAAGGTAAGGATACTGAACTACATCGACAAAGGCTTAATGTTCGTAAGGTATCACTATCCATCCTCCTGCAACATAACTCCGGCACTTAATAATGTCGAATAGCCTGCAACTTCATGAGTATTCTTGCGGAGTTGTGAAAATTGAAGGGGCACATGCGATGACAATCCTACGCGATTCAGCGCTCTCTGAAATGAAAATGCAACTCGGCTGACTGTTCCCTACACATTGACTCAACTTTGTTAGTAACTTCCGCTGTTGGCACAGAACTGGCTATTAGCATTGTAAAAATATTCAGATATATATCATTCAACTGAACATACCTCATCAACGGCAGAACCTCACGGTTCTGCCGTTTTTATATTCATTTTTAGAGGAGCAGTAATGAAACAATTTGACGGTTTGCAGTCATTTCATCAATCGCTTTCCGGCCTGCCGCAGTGGGCGTCTGAACGTATTCTGCACCAGGTAAGCCAGTTAACCAACTATGTGCCAGTGATCGGTATTATGGGCAAAACCGGAGTAGGTAAATCATCCCTTTGCAATGCTCTTTTTGCCGATAAGGTGTCACCTGTCAGCGATGTTACTGCCTGCACTCGCGACCCCTTATGCTTTCGCCTGCAGGTGGGCGAACATGCTATGACTATCGTCGATTTACCTGGTGTTGGTGAAAGTGAAAGACGCGATGTTGAATATGCCGAGCTCTACAGCCAGCAGCTTCCCCGGCTCGATCTAGTGCTGTGGTTGATCAAGGCCGATGATCGGGCGCTAGCGGTGGATGAACATTTTTACCAGCAGGTGATTGGTGAAGCATATCGGCATAAGGTGTTGTTTGTTATCAGTCAGTCCGACAAGGTTGAACCCACCTGCGGTGGTGAAAAGCTGTCTACAGAGCAGAAACAAAATGTCAGTCGCAAAATCTTTCTGCTGCATGAGTTGTTCCAACCTGTAAACCCTGTCTGTGCGGTGTCGGTACGTTTGCAGTGGGGGCTGCGGGTGATGGCTGAACGGATGATCCTTTGCTTACCACGTGAGGCCAGCAGTCCGGTGGCGGTACAGCTTAGTGCTCCACTTCGTACCGATGCCGTTAATAAAAAAGCCCGTGACGATTTTGGTGAAACGGTCGGCTCGGCACTGGACGCAGTAAGTTCCCTGCCCCTGATACCGGCCCCGGTGCGGACAGTAATCCAGGCTGTACGCGATACCGTGGTATCGGTCGCCCGTGCCGTCTGGAATTTCTTCTTCTGAAAACTTAACTCTCCTGATCCATAGTTTCCTCAGCCCTGTCGCGATTTTGCGGCAGGGCTTTCTTTTATTTGTTTTTCCCGTAATGAGGAGTCTGTTTATGACCCGTCTGGCTTCGCGCTTTGGCGCAGCAAATCTTATCCGTCGTGACCGTCCGTTAACCCGTGAAGAACTGTTTCGCGTGGTGCCTAGTGTGTTCAGTGAGGATAAGCACGCGTCACGCAGCGCACGGTATACCTGGATACCAACCATTACCGTTCTTGAAAACCTGCAGCGCGAAGGCTTTCAGCCCTTCTTTGCCTGCCAGACCAGAGTGCGTGACCCAGGGCGTCGTGAGCATACAAAGCATATGTTACGTCTGCGCCGCGAGGGACAAATTACCGGCAAACAAGTGCCGGAAATCATTCTGCTCAATTCTCACGATGGCTCCAGCTCGTATCAGATGCTACCGGGATTATTCCGTGCGGTGTGCCAGAACGGACTCGTCTGCGGTGAGACATTTGGCGAGGTGCGGGTGCCGCACAAAGGAGATGTCGTGAGTCAGGTGATTGAGGGGGCGTATGAAGTGCTGGGGATTTTTGACCGTGTGGAAGAGAAGCGGGATGCCATGCAGTCGCTGATGTTGCCACCACCTGCACAACAGGCTCTGGCGCAGGCTGCACTGACGTACCGTTTTGGTGAGGACCACCAGCCGGTGACAGCACCGCAGATACTCTCCCCACGCCGTTGGCAGGATGAGAGCAATGATCTGTGGACCACATACCAGCGTATTCAGGAGAACCTGATTAAGGGCGGGCTCAGTGGCCGGAGTGCAAAAGGTGGGAGAACGCATACCCGCGCCGTGCGTGGTATCGACGGAGATGTGAAGCTCAACCGGGCTCTCTGGGTGATGGCGGAAGCGATGCTGAGTGGGTTTCAGTCCTGAGAGTGTTATCGCCATGTTAACAAAGGACACTCCCTGTCCGTTTTACCTCCATTGGATTGAGTGTTTTATCACCGCATTTCACGGTGTGCCGCGCCGGGACTGCCTCCGATGGCAGATAAAAAATAGTTCATTCCATGTCCATACCCTGTCCGCCCTCCTCTTTAGAATCATTTCATATTCAGTCAGTTAATTATTTCGGAGATTTAAGATGACACAGGCAGAGCGCCGTCATGACCGGCTGGCTGTCAGGCTGTCACTGATAATCAGCCGCCTGGTTGTCGGTGAAACGCTGAACATGGCGCGGCTGGCTGCAGAGTTTGGTGTGTCAGTCCGTACCCTGCGACGGGATTTTCGCGAACGGCTGATGTACCTCGACCTTGAGTATCGACGGGGGCAATGCCGCCTGCGCAGTACCGGTGGGGGCGTACAGGGCGAGCTGGATGCGCTGACCTTCGCGCACCGGGCCGGACTGGCCGATATTTTTCCGGGGCTGGACCGGCGTCTGGCGGGCATGTTGCTCACTGCAGGAGGGATGCCGTGTCTGGTATGGCAGCCGCCACAGTCTGTGTCACCGACCAGCTCACTGGTGTTCTACCGTCTTGTCAGTGCCATTACCGCCTGCCAGCGGGTACTGCTGCTGGCCGAGGGAGAGCGCTGTGACGGGCTGGCCCCGTACCGCCTGATATCACTCGACGGCTGCTGGTACCTCACTGGTGAACTTAACGGGTATATCACCGTGCATCCACTGGCGACCATCCATGCGGTGACACTCCTCAATACAACGTTCACCCCACTAAAACGTCTCAGCCAGTTAACCACAAAGGCGGGCTTTATCCGGGCTCTTCCGCACTTCAGCTGTATTCGCGAAATCCTGTCTCCTGGGCCCTCTGAGGAGGAGCAGGGCAACACACTGATTTAATTACCTCTGTTAAGAAGGAAAAACAATGACCTGGCATTACGAGAAAAATGGCATACGTCACGACAATGTGACCGAAGACGACATCACTGGCCTGATTGCGCGCGGTGAACTCACCGCTGCCACGCTGGTGTGGCGACAAGGCATGACGGAGTGGCAACCGGTCTCCGCCACCCCGCTGGCTTCAGCGCTGCTCCACAGCACTACACCACCAGCGCTGCCGGGGAACTGCATTCCGGGTGGAGTGGTATGGACGCTGGCATTTGCTCCCTTCATTGGTTATGCGCTTGAGCTGTGGACGGCAGGGCTAAACGGAATGTCTTTTGACGAGGCATATGAGGCTGTCTCGGGCGGGCAGTACTGGTTTATCACGCTGCTGCTCAATATCGCTCTGGGGTATCTCGATGAACGACGCCTTCGTAAGGCCGGAGTGGACACCACCACGTTCGGCAAACTGGCCTGGCTGGTGCCGTTCTATCTGTGGCGGCGGGCGAAAACTCTCGGTCAGAAACCGGCTTACTTCTGGGTATGGCTTTTGATGCTGGGCCTGACCGTCTGGGCCTGAATGACTGCTACCTGATTCTTTCTCTGTTAAGGACCAACGTAATGAAAACACTGATTAAAGTACTGGGTATTACCGGCAGCCTTCTGCTCTGTGCGGGCGCTCAGGCTCAGCCTTATAACCGGACGCTACCTGCAGTCGTCAATGACAACAACGGGAATATTTTCTGGTGTGATGCGCATCGACAGGTTACCGGAAAATGCGAAGCCATGTCTGTTGACCGTCAGGGCGGGATGGTCACGGTGCGTTCAGCACCCTTTAAAGACTGCGAAGGCGGCCTGTGGGGCTGGATAACTATCATGCACAACGATGTGTCGAAGGGATTCACCATTACTCCGGATAAGAAATTCGGTCTCACCGTAAAAGATCTGTGCCGTCCGGGCACGGTAGTGACCTTTAAGCCCAACCAGAAGAAGCCGGAATATGACGACCTGGTGGCACTTTACCAGGGCAAAGAGCTGTTTCGCTACCGGCGCTTCTGATAACACCCGATACCAACCTCCCTCATTTTGCCCGACAGCGGGCTGGATTAATTCAGGAAGAAAACCATGCTGAAAATAATGACCTCAGCTGTACCCGCCCTCATTCTGTCACTTGCCGCCTTCAGTGCCGGTGCCGCTCAGCTTCCGGCAAGTCTGATGGATAAAGATAATCCCGGCCAGGAGTACTGGTGCCAGGGGAACGACATCAATACGTCCATGTGCTCACTGACCGGTGTCAGCGACGACCATAAATTTGCCCTGATTCAGGACCTGCCGGGCCCGGCCTGTGAGGACTTAAGCTTCGGGGTTATCGACCTGGTGCGCCAGACCGGTGTCAATATTCCTTACGACGGTGGTGACTGTAAGGGCGATGTGCAGGCTGGTTTTGTGCGAGGCACGAAAGATAATGCCCTGTATGTGAAAATTGTCCGGGGCAGTAAAACCCTGCGGCTGTATAAGGTACAAACCGGTTACTGACAATCACCCGACACCTGCATACTCCCAAAACCCCTGACGCAGACGCGTCAGGGGCTTTTGCTTTTAAGGTACACCGAATGAGTGAATCTCATATGTTGCCACCGGGACCGTTCACCCGACAGCAGGCTGAAGCGGTTACCAGCCGGTATAAAAATATCGCTATTGAAGATGACCAGCGCAGCCACTTCCGCCTAGTGGTTCGAGACTCTGAAGGTCGAATGGTCTGGCGGGCGTGGTGCTTTGAACCTGATGCCGGTGAAGGACTTAATCGTTATATCCGCAAGTCAGGCATCCTCAGAGCATCCTCCTCCTGACCCCATCCATTCATCATCCCTGTATGTCCTTTTTTCCCATACGCCAGCCATCGTCGCTGGCGTTTTTTTTGACGGAGAATATCCATGACGACACAAACTAAACGCGAATTGATGTCCGCTAATGAACCTCAATTTGACCTCACTGCAACACCTGTACCTGAAGAACAGCGCCTCGATTTCTGGCCGCTGTACTTTGGCGCTATCCCGCAATGGATAACGCTGGAACCCCGTATTTTCGCCTGGATGGAGCGCTTTTGTGATGAGTACAGCGGTGGTATCTGGTCCTTTTACACGCTCAGTAATGGCGGCGCGTTTATGGCTCCTGATGCTGAAGGTGACGATAAATGGCATCTGTTCAACGGCATGAACGGCAATGATGCGGAAATGAGCGCGGAAGCCGCAGGTATCGCTGTCTGCCTGATTGAATACAGCCATCACGCCTGTCGCACCGAATGCGATGCCATGACGGAGCACTATTACCGCCTGCGGGATTACGTCCTGCAGCACCCTGAATCCAGCGCCATTCTGAGCATTATTAATTAAGGATACTTATGATGGAACAGTCACTTATCCCACTAACTCCTGCTCTCCCACTGGCCGCGCAACGCATGGTAAAACGCGCTTTAACGCTGCTTGACCGACACCTGCGAGAAACAGGTGTGGCGTTCACCTCCACTCAGGCTGCCCGTGACTGGCTGAAACTGAAAATGGCGGGGCTGGAACGCGAAGAGTTTATGGTGCTTTATCTCAATCAGCAGAACCAGTTGATTGCCCACGAAACCCTTTTTGCCGGTTCCATCAGCAGCACCGAGGTCCATCCCCGGGAGGTGGTCAAGCGCGCCCTGTATTTCAACGCGGCGGCGGTAATACTGGCGCATAACCATCCTTCCGGCGAGACGACGCCCAGCCAGGCTGATAAAGCCCTTACGCAGCGTCTGGTGCAGGCGCTTCAGCTCGTTGATATCCGTGTGCCTGACCACCTTATCGTAGGTGGTACGCAGATATTGTCGTTCGCTGAACACGGTCTGCTTTGAGGTATGACATGAGAATTATCAGTAAACGCCGGGCGATGACGATTTACCGTCAGCATCCGGCCTCCCGCATTTTTCGATACTGCACCGGCAGATACCAGTGGCATGGCAGTATCTGTCATTACACCGGTCTGGCCGTTCCTGACATTCCCGGCGTGCTGGCGGTATACGCCGAACGCCGCCAGGACCGCAACGGGCCCTATGCCTGTCTGATGAGTATCACTCTGAACTGACAATAAAGGTGGTTATAAATGAGCAACATTACATGGGGCCTGCAGCGGGATACCACGCCGCGTCTGGGAGCCCGTCTGGTACAGGAGGGCAACCGGCTGTACTATCTGGCTGACCGGGCCAGTATCACAGGTAAATTCAGTGACGCTGAATGCCGGAAGCTGGATGAAACATTCCCGCACTTTATCAGCCAGATGGAATCGATGCTGACCACTGGTGAAATGAATCCCCGCCATGCCCACTGTGTCACCCTGTACCACAACGGTTTCACCTGCGAAGCCGACACTCTTGGCAGTTGCGGCTATGTATACATCGCCGTCTATCCCACTCAACGCTAACGAATTTCACGAGAGCAAACATGAAAACTCTACCTGCTACAATTTCGCGGGCGACGAAGCCCTGTCTGTCGCCCGTGGCCGTCTGGCAAATGTTACTTACACGGTTGCTGGAACAACACTATGGCCTGACGCTAAACGACACGCCGTTCAGTGATAAAACAGTTATTCAGGAACATATTAATGCTGGAGTATCGCTAAGCGATGCGGTGAACTTCCTTGTCGAAAAGTACGAACTGGTTCGTATCGACCGAAAGGGATTTTCGTGGCAAGAACAAACCCCGTATATTTCCGTAGTGGATATTCTACGAGCAAGGCGCTCTACCGGCTTGCTAAAAACTAATGTGAAATAAACGATTAAATACAGAGCAGATTAAAGGAAAGCAAAATGCTAATCTCGTAGACGAAGAGACTCCTGCTGTAACCTCCCCTCCCCTGCAAAAAACCTGACATTTTCTTTTAGGACCAACAATGGGACCAAAATGAAAATTGAACTGAAGGTTCTCAACCAATAAACAACAAGTTACAAAACCAATTCAGACTCCGCCAGCCCACCAAATATAACGGTCTGATTCTCTTAGAGTTTCAGGCCGTTTTTCTTTGGGCGTGTGGCACAACTGTGACTCAGGAGTGTACCATATGCCGTCTAACAGCATCCCCCATTACCTCTATAAGCGTAACCACACATGGTGGTTCAGAAAGCGTTTCGTATCTCAGGGCAATGCAATCGAGTACAGGCTGAGCCTGCAAACAGCAAGCTTTCAGCGTGCCCGGCTTCTTGCTCTACGTTTACAGACACTTTGCCAACAGATGGTTACTTCTTTGGGGGCCCCCAAGAAACAGAAGAATGGCGTGATGGAAAAATCAGCACAAGAGCAAATCAGAGCAAAACTTCGAGCAAAAATTGCCGAATGGACCGCCGAGGAAACAGAACATTGGTTCTGCGGCTCAACACGTAATGAAGGCGATCTGAACGATTATCTTGAGACATTAGATATGGTTGTCTCTGATTTGAAAGAACGCATCGCTTACGATGATAAGCCATCCCTGCACCAGGCCGAAGCAAATACAGTTCTGGACGAACTGCCACACCTCAAAGCCACTCTCAGTGAATACGATTATCAGGTCATTGCTCGTATGGTGGCACAAGCTAAGGTCAAATCGTTGCAAGATACTCGATCAATCATTCTTGGTGGAGATGCTAGCTGGCTTTCATCGTCGCAAACAACCGAACCAAGCGTTACAGAGGAGCCGATAGATACCCTGACTATCTCCAAGCTGCTTGATCTGTATACAGAACATAACAAAGCGAAAGGTCATTCCAAGCGCACTAAAAAAAAGTACGAATGGTATGGAGCCCTACTTATCAGTTCTTTTGGGGATGTTCCAGTCCATACTATTACCGGAGCGATGGGTAGAGAATTTTACGACAACATCACAAAGTTACCGGTCGGGCTGCAAAAGGAGGTCTTATTAGCCTCAAAGTTAAGTCAGTTGATCGATAACAACACCGGAAAAACAATCAATGTAGTAACAGCAAACGGCCATCATGGGAAGATTAATCATTTCTTTGAGTGGGTCGTGGACAAAAAACACATTGCTTCAAGCCCATTTCCAAGCGTTGGTATTCCAATGCCCAAGAAAAATCATAAAGATGATAGAGCGGCAATTAGTGATACTGAAGCCAAGCTAGTTTTTAGCCATACCTTATTCAGTCATCACATTGGTATCAAAACCAAATTGGTTCAGCACCCACATCACTTTTTCTTGCCCTTAATCTGCTTGTTCACAGGAATGCGGGCTGGCGAAGTATCACAGCTATACATTGACGATATTGTTGAGGTCAATGGGGTGCACTGTTTTCTTGTTGATAAACGCCGTGATGATCAATGGCTAAAGACCCCAAATGCCAAACGTTTTGTTCCTGTACATAAAGAACTAATCAGGCTGGGATTCTTACTTTTTATCAATGACTTGAAAGACACCACTCAAGGCGACGTTCGGTTATTTAACAACATTCCTTTAATTCAAGATAGCTACTCTGCCAAACCCAGCGAGTGGTTTATTCGTAATTTCCGAGATGCATTGGATCAACCATCGCATGTCACTTTGCACGGATTTCGACACATGTTCAGAGATAAGCTGGTGAATCTGACAGACTCCGATGAACGGATTTGTCGTTTAATGGGGCATCAAACCAACAGCTATGGCAATTCCTTGCTGGCGGATCAGCAAGTAATGCAGGGATTAGTGAATTCTATTGATTTTAGTGGGATCACTTCTAATGTTCGGCCCTACACATCATTGAGCATGTTCCATCAGCTCAAAGGGAGGGCGTAAACATGTCTCAGAGCATTAGCCAGCTTCGCCCCTCTAAGCCAGTTGACTGTACCCTTCCTCGTCATGGTATGTACCGCCAAACGGAGGACGATAAATGGCAAGTCAATCTCTATATGCTCTTCAAAAATCTGCCAAAACCGCGGGGTTCGAGAGCCATTTGGTATAAAACCAGTCAAAATATGGTCCATAAACTACCCAGAGACATCTTTGGAAGAGAAATTCGTGAGATTGGTGCCGTTTTTCATGACGAAATTGACAAGTACACATGGATTTCGGCCCGCTCAGCACTCGTTTTACTTACTTACGGCTCCCTAAATCACAAGCATCTGGAAGTAACTCAATGGGTTGAACGATATACTGGCATCACCCTCCCTCGTAATAAGGGCCTGAGTCGAAGAGAAGTGGTTTTTGGTCGCAAGCTGCGTGAATTCATTAACAAAGAACTCGTAGACATCACCTATGGGGACTATGAGCTGGAAACTCAGCACCGAATGTGCAATGGGAAGTACTACGTCGATTTTGCAGTTAAGCATTACTGGAACGGTAACGAAGATAGCTCAAAATATTACGTTTATCTCATCGAATTTGACGAAGAAGAGCACGCATTTGCGTCAAATCAGGTTGCGGATTCAATCAGGGACTCTGAGATCAAAAGGCAAGAGCCAGAAGCTACGATCATCAGGGTTAAACACAATGAGAGTGATGACTGGTTTGAACTAGTACGTAACAACAACGAGATAATTAGCTTTGAATCAGCTCTTTTATCAGGTATTTCCGCTGCAAGCTGTGGTGTTGTTGGCGACAGAATTATCATTGATTCAAAATCCGCCAGAAATGCTTATGACGACCTCAAAAATCAGAGTGCTTGGTTGCTAAACTACGAGAAACAGCCTTTGAGAGGGGTCGAAGAAGCGTTAAAACGATGTGGTATCCACTATGAAAAAGCACGTTCAAAAACAAGCAGACAACTGAGAGTATCACTGGAGTCGTTAAGCTCTTCGCTATACCGTTGGTTGCCTGATAGCGCCGCCGAATACGTCCTTCAAAACCTCAAACCAGACTGACGTTTCCAAAAAGTTGCATTGAAACGTTGATACTACGGGGATTGCGGTGTATTCAAACGCCGTAACCCCCTAAACCCACTGCAACACAGCCCTATAGCCTCTATAAATGTATAGGGATTCAGTTGTCAGAGGTGATTCAATTCAAAGAAATGGCCGACCACCTCAACCTTTTTGACAGATCTAACACCATTGGAAAAGTGTCACCCTGAATGTTCAACACTCCTTTCTCAAGCCGGTATAAGCATCGTGTTAACAACCCACAGGAGACACTATGTTTATACGTGATGTAATCATCCCGGCACTGGTAACTGGCTTGGTTGCCTTTGCCACAGCATTACTTGAATCAATCATCAAAATGTTCACACCACCGGAAGTTTCCGCAATCTAACCAACCACTTTCCCCCTGCCAATAACCATGCCCTAAAGATCTGCCACCAGCACAACAATGGAATGCCCGTTAAGGACATGCCACAGGGTGGTTTTGGCATTTTGGCAGGCCTTTGCAGCATAGCATGGCCTATTGGCAGGGTAAGGAGCTCATATGGCTACAGTTGGCTACGCCCGTGTGTCTACTACGGGGCAAAGTCTGGATACACAACTCGAAGCGCTATCCGGATGCGAAAAGATATTCAGGGAGAAAATCAGCGGGGCAAAAGATGACCGTCCTGAACTAAAGGCAATGCTGGAATTTGTTCGTGAGGGCGATACGGTTCAAGTAACGAAACTCGACCGCCTCGCCCGTAACACTCGCCACCTCCTAGAAATCTCGGAATACCTGCAAGGTAAAAGAGTGGCGTTAAACATCCTCAATATCGGCATAAATACTGCCACCCCAACCGGAAAGCTCATGTTGACGATGATTGGAGCGATTGCGACGTTCGAACGTGAAATGATGCTTGAGCGTCAGGCCGAAGGGATAGCACTGGCGAAGCTAAAGGGTAAGTACAAAGGCCGTAAAGCAACAGCTCGCAGCAAGGCACTGGAAGTTATTGAGCTGCTAGAAAAGGGGCTGAGTAAGCCGGAGATATCCCACCAGTTGGGAATCGGCATTACCAGCATTTATCGCATCGTCAGGGCTAACAGACCCGACTTACTGGAGAACAAGCATTGCAGCGATTAAAGGGATGCTTACTGATTGCCTTGCTCTACAACGTGAACGCCTTCGCAGCGCCACCTATCAATGTCTGGCTCCGGTGTGCGAATGGCATTCATGCAACGATTAAAGATGATGTACTGACCGCTGAAGGAGTGATGACGCTGCCATTTGAGCACACGGAAAATGAAACCGCCCAACAGATAACGTTGGTCTTCTCCGACGCTCATACTGAAGCAAAAGTACAGATCAGGTATAGCGGACCAGCATTCTATCTCAGAGACATGGATGGTAGATGGGCTCCATGTATAGCGACAAAAATACCCTAACTGCCCCACTTTAAGGAAAATACTATGAGAACACCGACACGGGCTTTGACAATTGCACTATTGCTCTCTGCATCCAGTCTAGCCACGGCATCATCTTTGGAGGACCAAGTCATTGATTTGAGTTGTCCAAGCAATGTCAGAGGCACACTTCACATGAATAATTCTTGGGAGGATGGCTATTTCTCTGTTCGGGGCTTTGGGGTTCTGGCCTTAAGATCCTTTGAACAACAAAACCGGGAACAAGCAGTACTCACGTTCAGTAATGGTGATGTGAGAGCCAAAATTCGGACATGGGTCAAGGATAACGTCATTCACTTCTATCTGTGGGATCAGGGCGGCTGGAAGTCTTGCGACTGGCAGTAGCAATAACAAGACGCGAATTCAGCTTCCAATTCAGGAGTTGAATTCACGTCCGATAAAACTTGCTGTAGTTCATATAGTCAAATGGCATGGCTATTTTTTAGCGTCACCTGACGACTTTTGAGCGTTAGACGAAGTACCCGTACTCTGTGCTGGGGTTGGCTGCATCTTGGGTATTGTTGCACCATGTTTTTCAGTGTTTGCTGACTGTGTTTTCACCATCTTAGGCATGATAGCGCCATCTCCAACAACCATGCGAATTGGATTACTAATTTTCTGGCTCATACTTTTCCTTCTAACACATTGATATTACGAAGAAGTAGAATTCTTTTGAGAGCTATTACCGTTTTGAGGGACATTTTGACCAGTTGATGACGAAGCCTGTGGCCCAGTCGAAGGGATAGCTTGCATAGCAGGAACATTAGCGCCATTGCCAACAAATACACGCTGCATTGTTGGGACGTTGTGTCCTTCCATGCCAGTTCCAAGGTTCAAACTAGTGTTGTCTTTATCACTCATAACTTAACTCCAGAGGTTTAGTGTTGATAATCACGGCTTCGTCGTCGTGGGGGTTGCTGGGGAGTTTGGTAAAACTACGGGATTAATCGGAGAAGGATTGGGTGCTGGAACTTTTGGCATAGCAGGAATTGCAGCCCCCTTATCAATAGGAAGTTGTTGCATTCTCGGTACTACTTGCCCTTCATTAAGGTTGCTTACCACGCATTTTTTAGAATTATCAGTGTCCACTTGCGACCTCTTAGAAAAATTACTTAAACCGAATACAATCACCGAAATGATAGCCAATATGAAGAAACTACCTGAAAGCCAGTTCAACAGCGAAGTGAAATTTCCCCATCTGTTTTTTTCACTGAACGCATTTTGATCTCCATCAATATAATATCGTTCAGCTATAGATAACTGTTTGGTTAATGCCTTGTTACTAATGAGAAAACTAGCAATAGTTGATAGGATAGCAAGCCCAAAAAAAGTCCACGACAGGTAAAGAAAAGCCACAAGTGTAGGCCCTTCCTTACTGACAATATCTTTTAGCAAGGTCAGCGATATAGCTAGCCCGGCTGAAGACAAAGTGAGAATATTTTTATCATAATTGTCGGTATTTGATAGCTCACGTTTATCAATCTCCGCTTTGTAAACCGCGAAAATCGCAGTTGCTTGCTTTATTTCCTCGTCAGTCCTACTCAACTCATTCTCCCTAAGAAAGCAACATTCTGGAATAATGTGCGTATAAACGCTACATATATTGTCTCATAAAAACATAGTGAAACAGAGCTTCAAGAGTTCCTCACCAGTGATGTATTACTCAGTTTATTTCACCTTAAACAACAGTAAGTTGCTTGCAAAATAAATGATTAACTAACAGCGTTGGTATCATCCGTTAAAAGTGATTAGCCTCACATTTTGTAAAAGAAGAGGAGAGATACAACTGCAGCATCTTGAATGAAAATGAAACCATACTCATATCAAGAGTAGTGTTTTTAACCTATGAGGTTTTTCATGTCTACCTGCCAAGCACCACACCGCTACGACACAATGTTTGCCGCCCTTCCAGAGGATCAGAGCTATCCATTCCGTCATAAATGTGCCGGATGTGCATACGAACTGGGATTTCAGGCAGGGGTATCAAACCAAGAGCCTAGCGCTGCTACGGCTATTGACTCCATCTTAAAAAGCCAAGCGGCTGAAGTTCGCCATAGAAGCCCAAGAGTAGCTTATTACCAAGGTTACACCGATGGTCTGAACGAGTATTACCTGCAAAACCCTCGTGGATAACCATCCACACTCTGTAACTTTCATTAATTTAGCAAGGAATCCTACATGATCACTTATGCTTCTGATTTTAATGAAATACCTAGTGCTTTAGGCAACAACCAAGAACTCCAAAGAAAAATGTTATCTCTTATTGCCAGTAAAAAGATTGCGGGCAAAGCGACCGAAGGAGCAGGAAGGGTAGAAGAGTTCAGAGCAATTTTATCTCAGCTCACAAAAGGTGAATTGCGCTTAGACGAAGCAATTAGAGCTGTTGAAGCTCGTGTTCCACGTTATACATCAATCCATTCAGGGGATAACAGAGTCTTTGCTAGTGGCTGGGCTGAACGTTTAACCAGAACACAGTTTAGTCGGTTCTACAACCAAGCAGTATTAGAACTCGAGATAGCAAAGGGACACAACGAATGCTTTGTTCCCCCATCGTCGCAGGAGCAAGCATCATCACAGTGCTCACAAGTTCTTGCAGGCCGTTCTCATGACGTCAGTCATCTACTCAAATTATTAGTTACCTCTTATGAGGATGGCAACTGGGACAAAACGCCTAAAATTCCTGATCATCCCCATTGCACCCACGTGATTAAGCCGATGTCTTGATTTTTGTATTGGGCATGTGACATAGTGGTGTGACATCGATTCCCGCTACATTGCTCAAAGAATCAGACAGTTAGTATTTGGTGTCGCTTTCATCCAGCTCCACCAAAATTCTCCATCGGTGATTACCAGAGTCATCCGATGAAGTCCTAAGAGCCCGCACGGCGCAAGCCCTGCGGGCTTTTTTGTGCCCTCAATTTGTCCCCCGAAGTCCGAACTCAACTAATTAAATCCGAACCTTTTAGGCACCTTATACAAAAGGGGACGAGGGTCCCCTTTTGTAAGTAAATCTAAATCGTCCAGCTGTTAGAGACGACCTCAGCTTGTTTGAGAATCAACTCTACAGCATGAAGAGTTTTATCTGGTGGATACTTATACTTACGCAACGTTTGCCGAACGAGGATACGCAGTCTGGCTCGTACGCTTTCACGCACTTGCCAGTCCACCGTTGTTGACTGGCGTAATTTCAATGTAACTTCAACGGCCAGTTTCTTAAGGACATCATCCCCAAGCTCCCGTACAGCACTTTCGTTTTCAGCCAGAGCATCATAAAACGCAATTTCGTCAGGGTTGAGCCCCAGCGCCTCATCCCGCGCCATCGCCTCCTGAAATGACTTTGCCATCGCAATCAGCTCTTCAATCACCTGTGCCGTTTCAATCGCGCGGTTATTATATTTGAGCAATACTGCTTTCAGACGGTCGGAATACTTCTTCTGCTGTACGACGTTATTGCCGGAACGGGCATGGATTCCGTCATTAAGCAGTTTTTCCAGAAGTTCTACCGCCAGGTTTCGCTGCGGCATTTCCCGCACCTCTTCCAGAAACTCATCGGACAACAAGCCAATATTAGGTTTATCTAACCCGATCAAGGCAAACAAATCCTCTACACCGGTTGCGACAACGGCGTTATCAAGAATTTTACTTAACAGGGAGTTTTTCTCCGATTGGCTAAACTTTGCTGCCGGATTTAGTTTCAGAAGCGCCACTCGGATTGCAGAAAGAAAGGCAAACTCTTCTTGCAGTGGTTTCGCTTCATCCAGTGTATTACAAAGCGACCATGCTTTAGTCATTGCCAGCGAGACATCGAGGTAGCGTTTTTTACCTTCATCCAGTCCCAAAATATAGTTCACAGCGTCACGCAAGAAGGCCAAAGGATCTCGAGAGAAGCCCTCGTATTTAAAACCTGGTTTTCCTGCTGAGGGGGAAAACATGCCATGGATGATATCGAATTTTTCCAGCAATACCGCAAACGCTTCTCTGGCATCCACAGTCGTCTGGCCTTTGCCTTTTGAATCTGTATAAGTTTTCAGCGCCTGCTTAAGCTCATTCGCAATGCCGATATAGTCCACCACCAGTCCACCAGGCTTATCCCTAAATACGCGGTTAACACGAGCAATCGCCTGCATTAAATTATGTCCACGCATCGGTTTGTCGATATACATGGTGTGACAACAAGGGGCATCAAACCCGGTCAACCACATATCACGCACAATCACCAGCTTTAGCGGATCGTTCAAATCTTTAAAGCGAGATTCAAGGCGCTTTTTGGTCTGTTTGTTATAGATATGCGGCTGGAGAACATTATTATCCGATGCAGAGCCGGTCATAATGACTTTTATCGCGCCCTTTTCAACATCCTCGCTGTGCCAGTCCGGGCGGATTGCCACGATAGCATCATAAAGCTTGACGCAAATATCGCGACTCATGGCGACAATCATCGCTTTGCCGGTCATAGCTGCATTGCGCATTTCAAAATGTTGAACCAGGTCAGCAGCGACCTGCTGAATTCGCGGCGCTGAACCTACCAACTTTTCCAGACGGCTCCAGTCGCCTTTCGTTTTCTCTTGCTGCCCTGTCTCTTCATCCTCTACCAACTCATCGACCTGCTCCGAAAGCGCTTCGAGCTCCTCATGATTCAGGTCGAGTTTTGCCAGGCGTGATTCATAGTAGATAGGCACCGTAGCGCCATCATCCACGGCATCCTGAATGTCGTAGATAGAGACATAATCACCAAATACGGCACGGGTATCTTTATCTTCCGAGGCAATTGGCGTTCCGGTAAACCCCATAAACGAGGCATTCGGCAGCGCATCGCGCATATGTTTTGCGTAGCCATATTTATAAAGGCCGGTTTCACGGTCCAGCGTGGCGCTCAGGCCGTACTGGCTGCGATGTGCTTCATCAGAAATGACCACGATGTTGCTGCGTGTGTTGAGAGCCGGATGGCTCTGCTCACTGTCCCGCGGAGCAAACTTCTGCACGGTGGTAAAAATGATGCCGCCAGATTCGCGGGCATTCAGCAGCTCGCGCAATTCGTCGCGGTCATTGGCCTGTAATGGCGTCTGCTTAAGTAAGTCCTGCGCCTGACAAAAAGTGGCATAGAGCTGCCCGTCGAGGTCGTTCCGGTCGGTTACCACCACAATGGTCGGGTTGTTCATCTCCGCCTGTTGCAGCAGCTTCCCGGCATAGCAACACATGGAGATGCTTTTGCCGGAGCCCTGGGTGTGCCACACCACCCCCGCTTTTTTGCTACCGGGGGTAATGTTACTGCGCAGCGGCAGATGTTTGCCAGTAGACGCCACAATCGTAGCTGCGACGGCTTCACGCACGGCGTGGAACTGATGATAAGCGGCTATTTTCTTGATGAGTCGTTTGCCATCATTTTCAAACAGAACAAAGTAGCGAATATAGTCGAGCAATAACTCGCGATTAAAAAAGCCCTGAACGACGGTTTTTAACTGCCAGTCAAATTGTGGCTTATCGTCTTCATTGGAAATGGTTTTCCATGGCAGGAAACGTTCTTCATCTGCGGTCAGGGAACCAATGCGTGCATTCTGCCCGTCGCTTATCACCAGCGCTTCGTTGCAGATAAACAGATCGCTGAGTTCGTTTTTATAGGTCTGCAACTGGTTAAATGCGGCCCAGATATCAGCATTGGCATCAATGGGGCTTTTCAGCTCGATTACCGCCACGGGCAGGCCGTTGATATAGCCAATCACATCCGGGCGCCGTACCTGTTTTGTCCCCTGAATGGCAACCTGGTTGACCACCATAAAGCGGTTACTGGCTGGGTGGTTAAAATCCATCAGCAGCGCTTTATCATGAACGACTTTATCCTCACGCTTGTACTCAACCGGCACGCCATCAAGCAGCAAATGATGAAACGCTTTGTTGCTGACGACCAGATCCGGGCTTTGCGCATGGGCGACACGCAGTATCACCTCTTCCAGCACGGCAACAGGGAGATGGGGGTTGATGCTTTGTAGCTGTTCCAGCATCACCGGGCGCAGAAACACATCATGAAATGAAGCACGTAGCGGGTTATCGCCATCCGGCGCAATGTTGGGCCCGTGCAGCACTTCCCAGCCCTGTTCAGCAAACCATTTCAGGCATTGCTGTTCTAGATCGTCTTCACTCAGCATCAGGCTTCCTCTGTCTCAGGTTCTTCCGTCTCATCCGGCGTGTTGGAAATCTCTTTGAGCGCCATATTCAGTGGGGCGATAAAGGGATCGAGCGCTTTTTCAAACGCCGTCAGGTTGACCAGCAGCCAGTCGATCATCTCGGGCCAGTTAGCTTCATCAAGGCTAATCGCAGGACTGGCATAGGAAATCCGACACGATTTTTTACCTGGCAGAGGTTCCCACTTAAGCGCATGGCCAAACGCGTTTTCTATTGTCTCTTTGCGCTCATGCAGCCAGTTAAAAGCAAAGGTATTACTCTCTGCGGAGGCTTTAGCAATCCACAGTTCAACACGAATCTCTTTTTTACTGAAAATCAGGTTATACGACACGGCGCTAATGCCAGAACCTGCACTAAGCCAATGATCAGTGGACGGGCTGATATTGTTATACAGAGTACAAGTGCTGGCTTTGAGACGCTCCAGCATCTTTGTCCAAAAGGCTTTACGCATCAATTGAACCGGTTTTACCCCGCCGCTGACGGATTGCTCTTCCGCCTCTTTTTGCGCCATGCCAATCATGTAAGATTCAGCTTCCGGTGTGGGAATCACCTGGCGGATATCAACGAATACATCGTCGTTGAATTTATAGGGTGTAACCTTAAAGCACTGCACGCGCAGACCAAACTGCATCAGCCACAGGGCGGTGTTGGTCACCTCTTTGCGAAAGCTGGCTGCGACCATGATGATTCGCTGTGTACGGCTCTGATTGATTAAAACTTCATCCAGCGTTTCATATTCGAGGAATTCAGCAAGCACCTCCGCCGCCGGACGGGTCTCTTCCGGATCGTATTTGTCGAGATAGAGCTGAAAGATGTCGAGGATCTGTTCTTTGCGCAGATTGGCGCAGTAACCGGCATATTTCAGCGCCTGCCACACCACATCACGCCCGGAGTCATCGAGTTTGTTCTCGATGATCACCAGGTTGCCTTTTTTATCCAGCGCCAGCAGATCGAGGCGCTCTTTGGTGTCGTCAAAACCGGCGAACTCTTTCTGGATGATCAGCAGTTCGTCGTCATTATCACGGGTTAGCGCCTGCGGATTTTTCGCCAGCCACTCCTGCAGGTGATAGCGTTCGGTAAAACCGAGGCTGCTGAATGACACTTCTTGCAATGAATGCAGGCTGTTGGTGGGCTTATCGACTTTATACATTTTCCGCCTCGCTTACCGCCTGCTCGGCTTCCGGCAGGGTGATTTCGCCAGAGAGGAGTTTGGGGAGAAGGGTGTCGCGGAGTTGGGTTAACTTTATATTCTCAGAAGAGTGCATTAATTTAACAAAAGGCAGCGTTGTTTTGTAAAACAACTTTAAAATTTCGGATGGCGCAACAGCAACCATCTCATTTTCTAAAAACACTTTTGTCTGAAAATTACTAATCCCAGTACTTTGATTTTGATATAACCATGTTTTTCCGTCTTGATAAATCCTCTCAAGATGAAGGCCCAAAACCATGCCTAATTCCTTACTCTTTGGACGGAAAAGTCGGCAAAAACTGGCAGGCTCCACAGGTAGTGATAGTCGCTTAAGAATCTCATTAGTAACATAGATAGAACGGCCTGTGGGTTGAGTCGGGCTACCTCCTGATACTTCAATAACAATATCACCAGCATTTAGACTACGTGTTTTTAATTTTTTTTCTTCCACATAACGAAAAGGAACATTGCTATCCTGGCAAGACTTTATATTAGGTATATCTGTTCCTCGAATAATACGCACTGGCATTTTATGCTTATCATCAGATTCATCTTTACCCCAGTCTCCCCCGATTGTATGAGATAAAAGCTCTCCAAAAGGTTGGAATTCCCACCCTTCCGGAATCTCCCCCAACTCACTCTCCTGCATCGCAGACGGAAACAGCTCTGCCGTTGCTTTTAACTCAGCATATTGCTCAGGGTGTTCACGCTCAAAAACCGCCAGCGTATCAGCATCTTTCCCGGAAATCGCTGACATGGCCGCAAGCGTCGCGTCTTCCTGCGAACCGCCCGCTTCCAGCACTGTCATTTTGGCTTTTACCGGTTCAAAATCGACAAACCAGCTTTTGAACAGGGCTTGCGCCATTTGTTCGAGGGTTTGGTTGATTTTTTTATTATGCGTTATCTTGCGATCAAGAGACCCCAACACTAAAGCACATTTTTCTTGATGTTTAACTGGAGGCAGAGTGATAGTTAAATCCGCAAGACTTCTACCAGTTAAGTGTTTAATTGTTGTTCCAGTGAAATACGGCTCTAAAGAGCCTGTTTTACCCGCCAATAGGAACCAGTAATAAAGATACTTAGTAACTAATCCAGGTAATGTCCTAATGCGATGTAAGGCTTTTTGGATTTTCATATTGGGAATTTCATCTTCCCATATAGCACATCGGCCAGGCTCGCCACCTTCACAAACTACTAAGTCGCCTTTTTTTAAAGCGTAGCGTTCATGTTCAGTATCTTCGAACTTCATTTCAGCTAGATTGCTAAAATCAAACTCACCCCAACGCACATTACTATTACCTAAATATGGATGGAATGCTCCCTTGTTCTTTTTTTGATCAAGCATTTTACCTAAACATGAATCTATGAAGTCGCCTAAGCGGACTTGCTTCCACTCAGAACTCATAGCCCAGCCCCCCCAGATTCGCCTTAATCTGCGCTTCCAGCTTCGCGCTCTCTTCCAGCTGATCTTTCAGCTGCGCCGTCAGTCGCGCCATCTTCTCGGCAAAGGGTTCATCGTCTTCTTCCTGCTCGGCGGCACCAACGTAGCGTCCTGGAGTCAGCACAAAGTCGTTTTTTTGAATATCTTCCAGCGTTGCCGAGAAGCAGAAGCCGGCTTCGTCTTCGTAGTCTTTATCCGCCTGCCACTTATGGAAGGTGTCAGCAATCTTCGCGATATCCTCACGAGTGAAATCACGCAGCACGCGGTCTTTCATAAAGCCAATCTGACGGGCATCAATAAACAGCACTTCGCCTTTACGGTGCGCTTTACCGTTGCCGCCGGTTTTGTCTTTGGTCAGAAACCAGATGCAGGCCGGAATTTGGGTGTTGGTAAAAAGCTGGCCCGGTAGCGCTACCATACACTCCACCAGATCGGCTTCTATCAGGTTGCGGCGGATCTCGCCTTCATTGTTGGTGTTGGAACTCATCGAACCGTTCGCCAGCAGCAGCGCCATCGAGCCCTTCGGGGCCAGATGGTGGATCATGTGCTGCATCCACGCAAAGTTGGCGTTGCCCTGCGGCGGCGTGCCGTACTTCCAGCGCACATCATTTTCCAGCTTCGCGCTCCACCACTCCTTCATGTTGAACGGCGGGTTAGCCATCACGAAGTCAGCACGCAGATCCGGGTGCTGGTCGTCCAGCAGGGTGTCGGCGTTTTTGGTGCCGAAGTTAAAGTCGATGCCACGGATCGCCATGTTCATGGCTGCCAGACGCCAGGTGGTCGGGTTAGATTCCTGGCCGTAGACGGAGATCTTCTGCTTCTGTTCAGCAGCGTTGTAGTGCTTCTCGCCCGCATGCTCTTCAATAAAGCGATCGCTGGACACAAAGAACCCGCCGGAGCCCATCGCCGGGTCATATACGCGGCCGTTATAGGGCTGGAGCATTTCGACGATCAGGGTCACGATGCTTTTTGGCGTGTAGTACTGGCCGCCCTGTTTGCCTTCTGCCAGCGCGAACTGACCGAGGAAATATTCGTAAACGTGGCCGAGAATATCTTTGCTCTTAAGGCTCAGCTTCTCGCCGTTATATTCCGGGTTGCTGAAGTTGGCATCAGAGAAGGTATTAATCAGCCCGGTTAACACCTCGTTGCCCAGTTGATACTGACTGATACGGTTAAGAATGCCTTTCAGTTTGGGGTTGGTTTTTTCGATTTCATCCAGTGCGTTGTCCACCAGCCAGGAGACGGAACGCAGCTTCACATCCTGCCCGGTGGTTTCATCCACCCACAACACGGTGCCGGTTGGCAGCATGGCTTTGTTTTTCAGCGTTTCCCAGCGCGCGGCTTTCGGCACCCAGAAGACGTTCTTCTCGGTGTAGTAGTCTTCTACTTCGAGCTCATCCAGCAGCGCCTGCGCGTACTCTTCGTCACTACTGTAATCTTCGCGAGAAATCGCATAGATATTGTCAGGGTTGCCGACATCACGAAATAACGTCATCAGCTCTTGCTGGCGCGCCTCGAAGGCATCGGACACATACTTCAGAAAGATAAGCCCCAACACCACATGCTTGTAATTGGCGGCATCCATGTTGGCGCGCAGTTTATCTGCGGCCTTCCAGAATTTGTTATCCAGTTCGTTCAGGAACTGTTGTTCAGCGTTGTTCATGAAAATTCCTTGATAGCTCGCAGCGCTAAAGCAGTCATGCTCCAGCGCAAATTCAGGTTTGGAATCTGGTGCGCAAAATGATACCGGGAACGGTAATGATTACAAACGACACTGCGTAAAGAAATTTGCATTTGAGCGTCAAATGATAGGAAACTATCTTGCCATTCCTTTTGAGCCCCCTGCTTTCACCGTTCATCCCCTGAACGGACGGGGCTGTTTGTGAATTGTGGAACGGTACAACAATGACTATCTCAGCATACAAATTTTGGTTAAAGATAAACCAAGAATTGTCGATGGTAATTATGGGTGCTGGCTAATATATTCAACGGATAAAACTATGTCATGGCTTAATTCTTTCTTGCTGACGCTTACTTCAGTTCAACCTCATAACGTACCAATTACTGTTGGCATTCTTGTTGGCGTGGCCTTTGGTTGCTTTATTTACTTTTATTTGTTCAGAGCCATAAAAATTATTAACGGTCTGAAAAAATATACACACTCAATTAATAGCCTCGAAAACACCGCGCCAGTCGAGCAGCTTGATCATCTGCGAAACTTGTTCCAGAAGCCTGAATTCAGGCATGCGTGGAACGAATTCGAAGAATCGTTGCACCCTCAACGTGAGCTGGAAAACGGTGAAGAGACAATTGTTCGCGTTCGGGCCACAGCGCCAAGCGCCAGTTTCTTCTCTGAGCAGCAGCTTATTGATATTCCGCTGAACACCGAATTTTTTAAGCACTTACCCGGTATTCTGACCGGCATAGGTATTATCGGCACCTTCTATGGCCTGATGATAGGCCTCAATCATTTCGACCCCAGCACTCCAGAGCAAGTCTCCAGCAGCGTCAATAATCTGCTGCACGACGTGTTATACGCTTTCCTGGGGTCAGCCGCCGCCATTTTTGCTTCTATTGTAGTGACTTGGATTGAAAAGCTATCTATCGCCAAATGCTACAAATATCTGGAAAAGTTTACTGCTTCGCTCGACAAACTCTATATCAGCGGTGTGGGTGAGGAGTACCTCGCCTCGCTGGTGAAATCAAGCAATGACAGCGCGACACAAGCTCGTCATTTAAAAGAAAGCCTGGTCACCGATCTGCGCGATATGCTGCTGCATCTCACCGAGAGTCAAAAGGTTGAAAACGAACGACTGGCGAATACGCTAAGTGCTACCTATCGTGAATCCGGCATGCAGTTCGCCGATCAGGTCAGTGGTGCTATCGAAAATAGCCTGAAGTCTCCACTTGATAAAATTGCGGGTGCAGTTCAGACCGCCAGTGGCGATCAAAGCGGTATGGTGCAGAACATGCTGCAGGATGTGTTGACGGCGTTTATGGCGAAGCTCGATACCACATTTGGTCAGCAATTTACGAACCTCAACGACATGATGGGACAAACCGTTGGCGCGATCCAAACGATGCAAAGTGGTTTCTCTGCTTTGTTACAGGACATGCGTCAGGTCAGCGACGATTCCCGTCAGGGGAGCGCGCAGTTAATTGAACAATTGTTAGCTGAAATGAAATCCGGTCAGCAAGCCATGCAGGCAGGCATGAACGATATGCTTACCAGCCTGCAGGCATCGGTCGCCAGAATCGGCGCCGAAGGCGAAGGCGCAGGTGAGCGTATGGCTCGACAGCTTGAAAAAATGTTCGCTGACAGTGAAGCCCGTGAAAAGGCTCAAGCTGAACATATGGCTGCCTTTATCGAAGCCATTCAGAATTCAGTGCAGCAAGGGCAAAGCGCCACAATGGAAAAAATGGCGTCCTCCGTTGAGGCACTTGGCGAACAGCTTGGCGGTCTGTTTAGTCAGATGGACAAAGGCCAACAACAGATATCTGCACATCAGCAAGCAAATCAGCAGTCGCTGCACGAACAGACACAGCGCGTCATGGGTGAGGTTGATGATCAGATTAAACAGTTGATCGACACCGTTTCGCAGCAACATAAGAGCACCACTGAAACGCTGCGCCAGCTTGCGGAACAAACCAACCGACAAATTCAGGATATGCAACACGGCGCAGACAAAATGCGAGTGGCGGCTGAACGTTTCGAAGAGGCAGGTGATCGCGTATCGCAAGCCAACCACATTACCGTTGAGGTCCTGAATAAAGCGCAATCGGCAGGTTCAACCCTTTCCGGCGCTACCAGCGAGCTTACTTCTGTCGTGGCAGATTATCGTAACAATCGCGAAGCCATTAGCAAATCTATCGCCATGCTCGAGCTGCTCGCTGCCAATACACAATCTGAACAAACCACCCGTAGTCAGTTTATTGCCGATCTTAAGCAACATGGCGAGCGTTTACAGAGCTATAACCGGGAAGCGCAGACCTTTATGGATAACGTCAGTGATGTACTCGGCAAAGGTTTTGAAGACTTCGCTGAAGGCGTATCACGTAGTCTGGACAAGACGCTTGGCAAGCTGGACGTTGAAATGGCGAAAGCTTCCACTTTGCTTGCAGGCGCTGTTGAACAAGTCGGAGAAAGCATCAGCGAGCTTGATGATGTCCTGTCCCGCGTTCGTGTCTGAGAGGGAACAGTAAATGTTTGGTAATACATGGAGCATAAAAAAACGGCGCGGTGACGAAGCGGAGAAACCCTTCTGGATTTCGTATGCTGATCTGATGACGGCAATGATGGTGCTATTTCTGGTTGTCATGGTTGCTTCGCTAAGTTCGGTTACTCAACGCATTCAGAAAGCAGAACAAGGCGAAAAAACACGTGGGCAGGATATTACGCGATTGTGCGAGCGCCTTGAACTCCATGCCCGTAATCTAAACAAAACCATTGTGGTAGATTGTCACGATAATCGTATCAGTTTTGGCGAGGCTGGCCGCTTCGATCACAATCGTTTTTTCCTCAATGCAGAAGGACAAAAGGCATTGCAGGATGTCGTCCCTCTGGTGCTTGAAGCTGCCGAAAGTGAAGAAGGCAAAAAGTGGTTTAAGCAAATTGTTATTGAAGGATTCACCGATACCGACGGTTCATATCTTTATAATTTGCATCTTTCTTTACAGCGTTCTGAATGGGTAATGTGCAGCCTGCTAGATAGCCGCAGCCCTCTGCAAAAAAACATTACCATCGAGCAACAGCTTCAAATCCGTAAGCTTTTCTTGGCAGGTGGTGTTTCCTTTAATAATGCTAAAGAGAGTAAAGAAGCCAGCCGTCGTGTTGAGTTACGTATGCAGTTCTTCGGGCTTAAAGATAAACGCGATGGGGATGAGACGGTGGACTTTCCTCCTGTAATAAATAAAGAAGTTTGTCAGTTGGTAATGCCGCAATGACCTCAGCATTGAATTCGCTTTCACAACGTATTACTGCGGCTCTCTCAGTCACCCAGCAGAGTGAAACTTTTTTGCGAAATGACTTTGATGCATTGACGTCAGCAGGAATAGAAATGGAAAAAAGGTTTGATAAAGCCGATAAAATCCCCGCTCCACCACATGAAATTCGTCTGGAGGCGCTACGTCGTCTTCGCCTTGCCCAAGAACTCAGCGGGCGAGACTGGCGGATGATATTTTATGGGCTTGCCGATAATGATCCGTTATATCCTAACCAACCGATACTGCTGGAAGACGACACGCTCTTTCCAAAAGTAGATAGTAAAATTAAAAAATGCATCGCATCAAATAATCTTAAGCGCAAGGATTGGGCTGCACTTTGTGCAAGCTACTTTGCCTACCAGAATGAAACTCCTGAACAAAATCCACACTGGTGCGTACTACGTGGTCATATAGCACAGGGTTACCTCGTTGTGAAGTCGGCCATAAGGCGAGAAAAACCCTGGATGAAAACCATAGAATTTTATCACGATATTTTTACCCCGCAGGCAGGCGGCGTTATCTCCAGACAGTTACTTGCAGGTGAGCATAACTCACTCTCATCGTTGGAAAAGATCGCTCAAATTCATGACAGCAGCTGGTTGTGGAAACGTATTTTTACCGTGCTCCTGGCACAGCTTGATACTATGGATGACCCAGAATATCTGGATAAAATCAGCTGGCTGTTAGATCTGGCAGCGCAATGGGTTCGCTTTCGGAATGACATTATAAGCGCAACCCTTACTCGCTATTACCATTCAACATATCGTGATCAGGCTCATTCCGCATTGAAAGTAGCTGCACTAGAATATTGGGATAACCCACAGCTAAAAAGCCAGCAGAATAAATGGTACCAATATGTTTCTGAACCCGTTGCAGGCATGGTTCGGAGCTGGCTGGCAAAACAAGATTTGATGCATTTCTTCGAGTTGTTGCGTGGAAACGGCGATGTAGATCAAGCCCGCCTCTTTTACTGGCTCAGGTTTGCAAATCAGATGGGCTTCACCCGTATCGTGATGGGAACCGATGCCTGGCGCGATCGCGGAAGCGACTTTGCGAAATTCCGCGAAGAAAACAAGGGACGGTTAAGTTACCTGCGAGGCGGACGTAATCTTGATAATGCCATGATTATGCAGATTAATGATTACTTATTTGTTGAGTTTTCAGGAACAGGGAATGCAATGTATGCCTATCGAGTTGGCCAGGCACCATTTAACCCAGAATCTGACACTTTCGACATTAATCTTCAGTTAAAAGATCAAAATCAAAAACGTTGCATACTGAGGATGCCTCATATGCCACGTGCTGAAGGATATAGCAAAGCTCATATCACGGGCTGGATGTTGAAATATGATGATGAGTTACGCAAATTAGGTATTCACTGGCTGGCCGAAGAACCTGTTAAATTTATTGAGAAACAGAAGTCTTCTTCTATTTCTTTCTCCAAAGTAAAAATTATTAACCCACAGCGGGATACTGCTATAGAGCGTCTTGTAGAAAATGTCCCCTGTATCGTTAGCGATAACCGGCAAAAAGGTGGAGTGCTGTCCGTCCAGCTTAATACCCCTGACGACGCATTAGAAAGAGAGTTGTTACGATTAGGCTTTTCACCTGTAGCCAAAGAACCCCGTCGTTACTGGATAAAATAATGCTGAAACGCCTGTTAAGTAAACTGACGGGAGACCGTCAGCAGATAGAGCGCCACCTTAAAGATAAATATCAGGTTGAGGAAAACGGGCTCAGCTTTTCACTGTCTCTGGTTGATGATTCGCAGCTCTGGGCACTGGCATCCTGGCTTGAGCAACTGGCTGAAGAAGACTATCTGATATCGCTGACAGACCGGTGGCTGTTGAGTTGGGAGGCATTATATTGCCTGCTGGAAGATGAAGATCATGCCAGTAGCCTGCCACTTATCGGCGTACCTGAGGTACTGCCGTTACGCGCAAGCTTGTGTTCACGTGGTGCGTTAAGCGATAGCGATTTTCGCGTCTGGATTTCGCAATGGGCTACGGTCCCAGGCCGCAAGCCAATCCGTTTTAGTCGTCTCGGTGCCATACTAACCCATGATAATCAGCAATATCTGTTATCGAGGGAAAACTGGGCACTCTTACAGGCAATAGAACAACTCAGTGTGCAGCAAATTCAGATTCCCGGCGAAACCACTAACCAGCTGGGCTGGGCCGCTATACGCAAATGTGCGAAACAAGCTGGCGCAAAATTTGATGATTATTTAGAAAAAACGCATGTCGTCAAACCGACTTCATTGTCATTACGTCTGCGTAAAGCAACCGTTGCGGATACCGCGGTTATCGAAATTGAACCTCATTTCGAAGACCAGCCCGCTAACTGGCTGAGTAATTTTGACAAGAACTCGCAGGTTCACGATAGCTACCGGATTCCCGGAGAGAATGGTGAACTCAGCCATGTCATACTCGCTCCCGAAGTAAAAGAGGTCTTGAATTCAATTCATTCGATTCCAGGTCGGAGAGTAGCCGGAAGTGAAGCGCTTTCTTTTGTCCGCAATCCTTATGCATTTTTAGGTGAAGACGCAGCCAGCGTTATTGCACCAGAAGAGCATGAAAAAGCATTATTTAACGCCAGAATTTTCTTTCATCATTTCAGGTTAATACCTCAATGGAATCCATATAATAAAATTGCGGATATTACCCTTGTACTTGAGCCTATATCACCTGTTCCCCAGCCAGAAATTACTTTTGTGTTCTCCGCCCCCTGGGAGCTGGAAAAATTCGTACAGCAACTCGGTATTAGTGTCGCTGCACAGATGCCTGCAGGTTCATGGCAAGGGTACGAACTGGAGTTAAGTCAGTTCACAGAACAACAGTGGCACGACTGCCAGGCTCTCCTGGCTCGCTGGCAGCAAGAAATTGAAGGGAAAGAATTTAGCGATGTGCTGGATATTGCGAAATATGGTGACCGGGTAATTGGCATCGGTGAGTTTGAAAAAATTTCCTCGCCCTGGCTGACGAAAGCGCAAAGTGAAAACTGGCTTCCAGATGACATCGATTTTTCCGTGTTTGCAGTCGAAACGCTGACTGATTGGCAACCTGAAAATCTTCACCATTTCGATGAACTACAGAAGAGAATTAATCAGGCTGAAGCTGCTGGTGAAACGCATATTACTGCCCCCTGGAATGACAGCGAATTACCGCTGTATACCGCAAAAATCTTTAGTAAAAAATGGGGAAAAAAGCAGAGCGCTGCGAATGGATCTGCGGGCAATATTGTAGATAAACCAACCCGAGCCGTACTAAAAATTGAGCAAAATATTGAAGAAGCTGCCTACATAAAACAGCGCCGTAATTTACTTCTCAGTGCGCGTAATGCAGAACCTGAAATTCCGCTCAGTCTCAAAGAACATATCCGACTTAAAGATCATCAACGCGAAGGTCTCGCCTGGCTTCAGCAACTATTCATCCGTTCACCAGAGGAAACCGCAGGTTGCCTTCTTGCGGATGATATGGGGCTTGGGAAAACACTACAAATTTTAAGCTTTTTGGTATGGTTCATTGAAAAATTCCCGCAAGAGCCGCCAAGTCTTATTGTTGCGCCTGTCTCTCTTCTTGATAACTGGGAACGTGAGCTGGACAATTTTTTCTACACAACAGGTGTTCCGGTTTTGAAGTTGTATGGCGAGACCATTAAAGCATTGAAATATCCTAAACAAGCTATTCCTGCTCATCTGCAATCTCAGGGGATCAAGAACCTGCTTAAACCAGGCTGGCAAGGTGAGTCGAAAATCGTACTGACGACCTATGAAACACTTCGCGATCAAGAGTTTTCTCTGGCACGCCAGTCCTGGTCTATTATGGTATGCGACGAGGCGCAAAAGATAAAAAATCCTGCAGCACTAATCACACATGCCGCTAACGCGGTACAAGCGAGATTTAAAGTGGCTTGTACCGGCACACCGGTCGAAAATACCCTTGTTGACCTGTGGAGCTTGTTTGATTTTGCCCAGCCAGGCTTGTTAGGAGCGCTAAATGAATTTGGTAAACATTATGTGCGTTCTATAGAGAACGAAGCTGGACGAGATACTGAACGGCTGGAAACTTTGCGCGCGCTAATAGAACCTCAGACTTTACGCCGCACTAAAGAAGAGGTTGCTCGTGATTTACCCCGGAAAATTGAAGTGGAAAGCTGCAAACAGTTGATATTCTCCGGTGTTCAAAAAAAGCTCTACCTTTCGTCTGTTGCAAACTGGCAACAGCAACAAGCCTTTAGCGAAGAGATGCAACAGGCCGGAACTGGTATGTTAGGTTTGTTACACAAGCTGAAACTCATTTGCGCGCATCCCGCAGTCGTTGATCCAGCCCCTCATTTTCGGGACAACTCTCCCAAACTTAATTGGCTGCTAAAAAAACTTGCGGAAATAAAAGCAACCACAAAAGACAAGGTTATTATTTTTACAGAGCTTCGTGATTTACAGCGTGAACTTCAACATGCGATATACCAAAATTTTGGTTTCCGACCGGTTATTATCAATGGTGATACCAGTACTAAAAGTCACAGTCAAAACAGCCGCCAGCGCCTGATAGATAATTTCCAGTCTCAACCAGGGTTTGGAATAATCATTCTGTCTACGGTTGCCGTAGGTTTCGGCGTTAATGTACAGAAAGCTAATCATGTTATTCATTTCACGCGATGCTGGAATCCAGCTAAAGAAGATCAGGCAACGGATCGGGCGTACCGAATTGGGCAAACTAAAGATGTATATGTTTATTACCCTACAGTGAGAGATCCTGAAATCACCACTTTTGAAGTAACGCTTGATGAACTTCTTAAGCGTCGACGCGCGCTGGCCAAAGATATGCTATGTGCTGCACCAGATTTAAGCAGTACAGACTTTGAGGATATACTTAAAGGAACTTAGTCTATTTTTATATGCTGCGCAGGGATGGTCAGAAAAAGATGTAAAAGAGATGGTCATAGAATACGTCATCAGAAAGCCAATGTTGATTGAGCGCCTCGTCCCTGCCCGTATCCTGTTTAAGCAGCGCAGGAAATATATTCAGACTGAAATCGACCGGCTCTGCGCTGGGCTGGATAGCGCCATCTGAATATCGCTTCCTGGCGAATGCCACTTTAGCTGTTCAGGTCACGCGCTGAGCGTAACCTTTCCTGTTTTACCGCCCCACGCATTCAGCGGCGGGGCTTTTAAAGGGTGATCCGCTTGAAACCGGCGCAAGCCGCCTCAAAAACGACTGCGCCGGTCAAAAAAGAAAATCAGAGTTCCTCTAACGCCTTAACCACCGCGTCGGGCATAGAAGGTCTGCCGTTGACCAGACATGTGGCGACGAAGGTTGCTTCCGCATAGGTCGCGCCATTCACGCGGATCTGCTGAGCGAAGTTCACCCGGTTACGTTTGACGTTTTTTTCAAGCTGGCAGGTCACTTCCACGGTGTCGCCTTTTTTCAGGCTCTGGCGAAAACGCAGGGAATACTCCAGCACCATGTACAGTCGCCCCTGCTTAAACTCCTCTTCGATATCAATCCCCAGCGCTTCTTTCATAAACGCGTGGCGCGCCCATTCCATGTAAAACGGGTAATAGAGCCCGTCCACAACGCCCTGAAAATCGATATGGCTTTCGTCAACCTCATAAGTTTTGCTGAACATCTCTGCTCCTGATTATGGGCCACTGGCCCTGCCTGGTTTAACGTGTGCTTGCGAAGATTGCGTTGATTCTAACGCGTAACCGCGCGAAAGGCTTCAAGCGCAGAAGGAGAGATATTCGTCCGGTCCATGCAGGAGGGCCGTTTTCCTGTAAGGAAAATTACGAAGCGTATTGCGTTCAACGTTACCCTGACGCGTAGCTTAAGGGCATCCGGGTGCCCCTTGCCAGCTATCAGGACTTTCACGAGATAATCTTGCCGCGCTGATACGCCGTAAAATAATGCCTCAATAAAGCCATCGTCCGGCTTTTGCAGACTCGATTAACATAGATATGGTTAATGGCTCAGGATCTTTTATTTCCACCCGCAATGCACGAGGGCGTAAGCAATTAGGCCACATACCTGTTTCAGGAGGCCAGTATCTTAAAAAATCAAAGCCCGTATCATCCACAGAAAACCGGCTAAAATAGTCCTTCATAATCTCATCTCCCGTCTCTCTGGCCCACGGATAGCGGCCTGTGGTGAGGCAAGTTTCAGGCGTCAGCGGTATTTTCTTGCGCAATAGCCCAGGGAGATTCCACTTTTCGTCATACCATTCCAGAACGGCTGTTGTGGTTTTCTCGTTCAATTTCATAATCGATCCCATTTCTTTTTAATAATGTAAGAAATTATCATCATTTGATATTTTTCGTCATAAGAGTTGATTTTAAGTATCCCTCATGACTGCCCCAAAAACCCGAGCAATATTCCCAATTAATTACTATTGCAAACGACCACTAATTTCATCTCATCAAACAAAAATATTATCTCCAAAAATTGAATGGAGATTGAAAGATGACTTATATAGCAGTAACACCCCGCGCTTATATTGGAAAATCCGTAGGAAATGGCCAGTGTGTCGCCTTTGCTCAAAGAGCAGCAAATATGCCGCATACGGTTGCGTGGCGACGCGGAGCGTTGGTTAAAGGAAACAAAAATATCGTTCCTGGAACAGTGATAGCGACTTTTGATGGAAACAACCATTACGGTAATCATACAGATGGTCGTTCGCATGCCGCCATCTATCTCGGGCAGGATGCGAATGGCATTCAGGTTCTGGATCAGTGGATAAAACATGATGGCGCGGGAATGTCTATACCCCGCCCTGTCAGCCAGCTTACAATTTATTTCCGGCATGCGCCGCGCGCGGAAAACAACAGGGATAATTATTATGTCGTGGAATAAAACATTACTGCTGAGTACGGCTGTGCTTATCTTTTCTGGCGCTGCCTGTGCCGAAAAAATAGCATGCCCGAACACGTTACCGAATGCGTTAATCATGCACCGTTTAAATGATGCCAGCCTTTTTCAGGGGCCGCCGGAAAAACAGGGCGAGCTGATGCCAGATAATGACAACCGCATGGTCTGGACGCTGAAAGAGTATCAGTCTTACGCAAAGAAAATGGGTTTACCGCTCTGGCTGGTATGCCGTTATGAAAACACCTCTAAAACCGTTGAATTAAAGGTGCCGGATAGCGCGAATCAATGTAAAGCTGGATTAGGGGAAAATAGCACACGGTTTTACGCGTTTTGTGAATAACGCCTTCCCGCCCCGCCTGGCGAAGAAGAGTAACGCCCGCCGACGAAACCGATAAAAAAAGCGAGAGGGTATTATCCCGTCTCGCTTTTATATAAACACCGCGCTTTACAGAACGGACTTAAATTACTTCGCCAGCTCCTGCAACGTGCGCAGTTGCGCGACCGCCTCCTGCATCGCGTCCATCCCTTTCGCGACAACTTTCAGGCGGCCCAGGCTCTGGGCGACGTTTTCGCGCTCTTCGCTGGTCTGCTCGCTCATCGAGGCGATACGATCCGCGGCTTCGATACTGCGGTCCGCCATAGTCTGGGTCGCGCTGACCGTTTCCGTGGTGACCTGGCGAATACGCGCTATCGTCTCAACAGACTCGTTGATGCTGTGCGCCGTTGCCTCCGCCTGCTCGCGTGACAGATGCGCCAGACGGCGCACTTCGCCTGCCACCACCGCGAAACCGCGTCCGGATTCCCCGGCTCTCGCGGCTTCCACCGCGGCGTTGAGCGCCAGCAGGTTGGTCTGATCGGCGATAGAGCGGATCCCGCTGGTGATTTTGGTGATCCCCGCCGAAATGGTCTCCAGATCGCTTAAGCCCTGCTCCAGCCTGTCCTGCGCGTCACGGGTGTCGCGCGCGGCATTGCTCATGGAGCGGATATTCCCCTGCGCGATATCCAGCGTCTCAGTCTGTTGCGATGTCGCGTGCTCCAGCAGCGGCAGCGTGGAGAGCAGCGGCGACAGCTCCTGCTGATAGCTGATGACCTGCTCAATCACCTGTGACTGCATACGGTGCATCGCCTCCCAGCGGCGCAGCGTGCGTTGCGCGTAGTGTGCCGCGTAAGCCGCGTATTCCACCGGGAACTGGCTCATCGCCTGGTTGGGCTTATCGAAAAACACCAGCGCGGAGAGCGTCTGGTTGATAGGCACCCCAAGAATTTCGCCAAAGCTTGAAAAGCCCGCCGCCGGGATCTTGCGAAAGAAATCGGCGCGCGGCAGCGTTGCCAGGTTGTTCATCCGGCGCAGTACGCAGTCGTTAAGCAGCATTCCGGACGGTTTACCGTAACGGCGCGTGAACGCCTGCCAGTCGTGCTCCGTGTGCGCGACAAAATCGGTCGCTTTCATCAGATACAGCCTGTCGCCAAACTCCAGATCGCAGAAGAAGCGAATCTGTGAGGATTCTATCTGCGCCACGGAACGAATAAAGAAGTCATCGCCCACTTTTACCGCGAAGGTATACCCCTCCAGCGCCTGCGCCAGCTGGTCCGGTTTGCAGTTGAGCTGGCTTGCCAGATACGACGTAATGGGCTGTTGATGATCCTTTGCGTCGAACAGCGACGTGACGGTACGCGCGACCGGATCGGCCTGCGCCACCAGCCAGCTTTTGTCGGTCGGCTGGAAGTTCTGGCTTTTAAACGGCGCGAAAGATTTACCCGGTGCCATTTCACACAGGATGACAATCGCGCGGCCATCCATCATACGGCCATTGACGCTCATCCAGGTACCGCTGAAATCGAGCTTGCCGCCCGCCGCCCCGCCAACCGCGAGGCACGGGAAACGCCCGGATTTATACCAGGCCTGCATCAGGAACCCTTCCGAGGCGGCAAGCCCGTCGCAATAAATCATTGCAAAGGTGCGCTCTGCGCTTAACGACATCTTCACGTCGAGTGCGCTGAGATCGCGTGAAATTGCCTGCACGCGCTGTACCGCGCCCGGAATGCGGGTATGAAGATCGACAGAATGCACTTCGTGGCGGCCGATCAGCCCTTTAGGGAGCAGCAGCCAGCTCCCCTCGTCGCTCTCCAGCGAGCAATAGACCGTCGCTTTATCCTGCTGGCACAGCGTGCCGGTGGAGGAAAGCACCAGTACGGTGCGTTCCGGCGTGGCGAAGCGCTGCCAGACCTGACTGACAGCATGAAAATCCGCGTTGGGCGGTACAAATACCATCAAGATGCCCGGCTTATCCGGCACGCCCGCGTCACGTAACGATGTAGGTAATTTATTACAGCGATACACACCGCTACGGGGGCTTTGCGCCGAAAATGTCCGTCCTGGACCCGTGATTAATGTTGACAGGATCCCCATGGTGGCCTCTTTTTATCTCTATTTTTCAAGTTATTCAGAGAAAAACGCCTCTCTGCCCCTCTGTTATCGGCAAAAGTTTCGATTAAAACAGTTCATTCGCTAAAATATTGTTAAGCGTGAGTAAATCCGCACGTTTTGTATGCAATTAAAATACAACATAGCGGTTAAATCGTGAGCGGTTTCGCAGTAGGGTTGAAACGGGAAAATGGCGGGCAAAAATCATGCATAAAAAAACCCGCCATAGCGGGTTTCTTAAAAGAGGGATCAGTTTTTGGTTTGCACCCAGAAGGCGTGGATGAGCCCCGGGAAATAGCCCAGCAGCGTCAGGAGGATGTTAATAAGGAACGCCCCACCGACACCTTTCCCCAGCAGTACGCCAAGCGGCGGCAGAATGATGGTAAAAATGATTCTCCAGAATCCCATAGTTACTCCTGTAGTTTTTTGCAGGTGTTGTAAGTGACTTATTTTTATTAAGTTTAGTCGCTGAAAGACAAAGCGCCACCCGCCATACAGGACTTTACCTGGCCTAACGCGGCTATACAGAAGATAAGTTATTAACATTTTGCCAACAAAGCGCGGGATTGCGGTTGTCGGTGAACGCGGTGGTGGGCTACTGTTACAGAAACCCTATGAATAAAGGAGGTCATGATGTTTGCAGCAGGCGATATCGTTCAACCGCGTCTGGGCGGCCCGAAACTGAAAGTTATCGAAGTGCATGGCGATCAGATTGTCGCGGTGCGCCCGGATGACGAGCAGGGTGAGAAAGTCACGCTGAAAGCCGCCGATGTGGCGCTGTATAAAGAAGACGGCGATTTCGGGGTGTGTTGATCTGCGGCCGCGCCGGTTGTGAGTGCGGTAGCGGGGTGCGCTTTGCTTACCCACTCCTTCGGTTTTATGTCTGGCGGATAAGCGAAGTGCATCCGCCTTACATTTTCTGCCCCGCATTCTCTCTGAACGCCTGTTCACTAAGCCTGTGATAAAACCCCAGGACAGCTTTAAGCCACTGCTGAACCTCGTTCTCACTCCACAGCGCGACCGGGCGCGCCTGCACAGCGCTGAAAGGCGCACGAAGCATATGCAGCTCGCGCTGTAGTGCTTCTGGCAGTGCGGCGGGCGATATGTCGATAAGCGATTCAAACCAGAATCGCCGCAATTTTTTGCGCAAATCCCCTTCACGAACGAGCGCCATAATGCCCCGTTCAACCTGATATAACACGTCGCTGATTGCGTCCATGATGATAGTTAATCCCCGTAGAAAGCATGACGGGCATTATCCGACAGCACGCACAGAGTTGGGCTGAATAATGGTTAAACCTGTTTTACGGCGGGCTAATCATATTCATCGCACCGATAAATCCCTCTCATGGCCCCTGCCTGCACCTCACGCCAGAACAGCATAAAAATCTGCCATTTTCACGCAGACGCTATGGAAAACTCCACGACAAACCTAAAAACCTCTGGCAAAAAATTCTCTGCCGCAGGCGAAGCAATACGTTTGCCAGAGAAAAAATAACCCATTGAAACTAAATATAAAAATGATAACGGGCGCGAAAAAATAGCGAAGCGCCGCACGTTTTTGAATTTACAGAGGATTTTATGGACAAAGCGGCAATAAATAAAAATTTATCGCTAATTGAAAGCAATAAGCCAGCCATATACTCTATCATCAATGCAAAATGCCAGGCATATCGCCAGCATAGCCTTTACCTCCCCGTTTTCCCTGTTGATGAGCCAGGAGCTTAATTCGATGTTTTCGCCGCATTCTCGCCTGCGTCACGCCGTAGCGGACACGTTTGCCATGGTAGTGTATTGCTCCGTCGTGGGGATGATGATTGAAATATTCGTCTCAGGAATGAGCTTCGAACAATCGCTCTCGTCACGCCTGGTAGCGATCCCGGTCAATATGGTGATTGCCTGGCCGTATGGCCTTTACCGTGACGCCGTGATGCGCCTTGCCGCGCGCGTGGGTAAGGGCCGCCTGGTGAGAAATCTGGCAGATGTTATCGCCTATATTACTTTTCAGTCGCCGGTGTACGCCGCCATCCTGCTGTTTGTCGGCGCGGATATCCCGCAGATTATTACCGCGGTAAGCTCCAATATTGTGGTGTCGATGATGATGGGGGCGGCTTACGGGTATTTCCTCGATTATTGCCGCCGTCTGTTCCGGGTAAGCCCCGCTGCGCCGGTCAGCGCGCAGGCCTGAGAAGGGACGGTTTACTGCGGTTCGCCAAATAAGCCGTTCAGATAACGCTCCAGCGCCATGCGGGAGCTGAATCCCAGCGGGATGCCGTAATGCTCCTGCGCGTCCCCGCCAAGCCACAGCGGAAACTGCTGGTAGTGATCGCAGGTTTTCATTTCTGAAGCCGGGTCCGCCAGCGACTGGCTGCGCTCTCTGAGCGTCGGGTGAATAACCAGCGCCGTGCGCCCCATCCGCGCTTCACGATTCACATAGACATAATTCTCGCCGCGACGATAACCATAAGTTTTTGGCGTTACCACATCCATGGTAAATCCGGCTTTCTCCAGGACGCGCGCCACCTCATCGGGTCGTAAATACATAAATTTTCCTCATCTGCTTCAGCTGCGGGGAAACCTTACATTAGGAGGAATAGCAGGGCTTTCGGAAAAGTCCAGAAACGCCTCCTGACGGCCCCACGCGCCGAGACGGCTCACATTTTGTTCTATACTGTTATTAAGTAAACACAAAAGGGAGAGCGTTATGTTTAACCGAAATACCCGTAGTGACGTGAACGCTGGTGTGGATGAGATTAACCAGGACATTAGCCGCCTCGCCGATACGCTGGAAGGCGTACTCAAATCCTGGGGCAGCGATGCCAAAGGCGAAGCGGATGTGGCGCGCCGTAAAGCAGAATCGCTGCTGCGCGAAACCCGCGCCCGTATGCACGGGAGAAGCCAGGTTTCTCAGGCGGCCCGTGACGCGGTGAGCTGCGCGAGCACCTTTGTGCGCGAGCGCCCGCTGAGCAGCCTGGGTATCGGCGCAGCGGTCGGGATCTTCCTCGGCGCGCTGCTGATTACCCGCCGCTAACCTCTGAAGCACGGTTCAATGCCTCTTCCCCGGCGCTGCCGGGGAACGGCGTCTTGTAAGTCCTTACTCTGCCCTTCTTCCTCTCAAAAAATCTTTCTTGTGCCTGAATGGCGTCCTGCCTGCGTCTGCGCGGCGTTGACACGCCTTTCTCCATAAACCCTATATATTGCGTAGTTGAAACTTATTATAACTACATCTAGTATCTTTCTTATCAGACAACCCCAATCTTCACTGCCTCGCTGTGGGGATCTTAATCTATTGATGAGAATACGAATCATGCGCATAACTATTTACACAAGAAATGATTGCGTCCAGTGTCACGCTACTAAACGCGCGCTGGAAAGCCGCGGGATCGCGTTTGACACCATCAATCTCGACGAGCAGCCGGAAGCCATCGACACGCTGCGCGCGCAGGGTTTTCGCCAGTTACCGGTCGTGATGACCGATTCCCTGAGCTGGAGTGGTTTTCGCCCGGACATGATTAACCGCCTGCGCGCGGACTCCCTTGCGGCGAACGCATGAGCAGGCTCATTTACTTCTCCAGCCGCTCGGAAAACACCCACCGGTTTATCGCGCGTCTGGGGCTGCCGGCGGCGCGAATTCCGCTGGAAGACCGCGAGCGGCTACGGGCAGACGAGCCTTACATCCTGGTGGTGCCAACCTACGGCGGTGGCGGCACCGCCGGTGCCGTACCGCGCCAGGTGATTCGGTTTCTTAATGATGAACACAACCGCGCGCTGCTGCGCGGGGTGATTGCCGCAGGCAACCGTAATTTCGGCGAAGGGTTTTGTCGCGCTGGCGACATCATCGCCCATAAATGCCAGGTGCCGTTTCTCTATCGCTTCGAGCTGATGGGCACCGGGCAAGATATCGACAACGTACGTAAGGGAGTGAGCGAATTTTGGCAACGACAACATTAACCGGCGATGCCGTGCTGCAAACGCCGCCGGACTATCACGCGCTGAACGCGATGCTCAACCTTTACGACGCCGACGGACGCATCCAGTTTGAGAAAGACCGCGAGGCGGTGGCGGCGTTTATGACCGCGCATGTGGCACCGCGCTCGGTGACGTTTCCCGACACCCACGCGCGTCTGGCGTATCTCGTAAGCGAAGGCTATTACGATGAGAATGTCCTCAAACGCTACGACGCGGGTTTCGTCGCCGGGCTGTTTGATGAGGCACAGCGCTACGGTTTTACCTTTAAAACCTTTCTCGGCGCGTGGAAGTTTTACACCAGCTACACGCTGAAAACCTTCGACGGCAAGCGCTATCTGGAGCACTTCCCGGATCGCGCCTGCATGGTGGCGCTGACGCTCGCCTGCGGCGATGAAACGCTGGCGCGCCAGATCCTCGATGAAATCTTAAGCGGCCGCTTCCAGCCCGCCACGCCCACATTCCTGAACTGCGGGAAAAAGCAGCGCGGCGAACTGGTCTCCTGCTTCCTGCTGCGCATTGAAGATAATATGGAGTCTATCGGCCGCGCGGTAAACGCCGCGCTCCAGCTCTCCAAACGCGGCGGCGGCGTGGCGTTTTCACTCTCGAATTTGCGGGAAGCGGGCGCGCCGATTAAGCGCATCGAAAACCAGTCCTCCGGCGTTATCCCGGTGATGAAAATGCTGGAAGACGCCTTTTCTTACGCCAACCAGCTCGGCGCGCGCCAGGGCGCGGGTGCCGTCTATCTGAGCGCGCATCACCCGGATATCCTGCGTTTTCTCGATACCAAACGTGAAAACGCCGATGAGAAAATCCGCATCAAAACACTCTCGCTCGGTGTCGTGATCCCCGATATCACCTTTGAGCTGGCGAAAGCCAACGCGCAGATGGCGTTGTTTTCGCCCTATGACGTGGAGCGTATTTACGGCAAGCCGTTCGGCGATATCAGCGTCAGTGAGATGTATTCACAACTGGTGGAAGACGAGCGTATCCGCAAGCGTTACATCAGCGCCCGCGAGCTGTTCCAGCGCCTGGCGGAGATTCAGTTTGAATCCGGCTATCCGTACATCATGTTTGAGGATACGGTGAACCGCGCCAACCCGATTGCCGGGCGCATTAACATGAGCAACCTGTGCTCAGAGATTTTGCAGGTTAACAGCGCCTCGACGTTTGATGAAAACCTCAATTACGCGACCACAGGCCACGATATTTCCTGCAATCTCGGCTCGCTGAATATCGCGCATACCATGGATTCGCCCGATTTCGGCCGGACGGTGGAGGTGGCGGTACGCGCGCTGACGGCGGTGTCTGACATGAGCCATATCCGCAGCGTGCCGTCGATTGAAGCGGGTAACGCCGCATCCCACGCCATCGGGCTTGGGCAGATGAACCTGCACGGCTACCTGGCGCGCGAAGGCATCGCTTATGGCTCTCCGGAAGGGCTTGATTTCACCAATCTCTATTTTTATACCGTCACCTGGCACGCGCTGAACACATCCATGAAACTGGCGCGCGAGCGCAGCGAACGTTTTGAAGGGTTTGAAGCGTCCCGTTACGCCAGCGGCGAGTACTTTGACAAATACCTGACGCAGACATGGACGCCGCGTACCGCGCGGGTCGCAGAATTATTCGCGCGCGCGGGCATTACGCTGCCGACGCCAGAGATGTGGCGCGCGCTTCGCGACGACGTGATGCGCCACGGGCTCTATAACCGCAACCTCCAGGCGGTGCCGCCGACCGGCTCTATCTCGTATATCAACCATGCGACGTCGAGCATTCACCCGATCGTCTCGAAAATCGAAATCCGCAAGGAAGGCAAAATCGGCCGCGTCTACTACCCCGCGCCGTTTATGACTAACGAGAATCTGTCGCTCTACCAGGATGCGTATGAAATCGGCCCCGAGAAGATCATCGATACCTACGCCGAGGCGACGCGCCATGTGGATCAGGGGCTGTCGCTGACGCTCTTTTTCCCGGATACCGCCACCACGCGCGATATCAACAAAGCGCAGATTTACGCCTGGAAGAAAGGCATCAAGACGCTTTATTACATTCGACTGCGCCAGCTGGCGCTGGAAGGCACCGAAATTGAGGGCTGCGTCTCCTGCGCCCTGTGAGGAAACACCATGATCCGTTTAAGCCGTATTAGCGCCATTAACTGGAATAAACTTCAGGACGAAAAAGATCTGGAGGTGTGGAACCGGCTCACCAGCAACTTCTGGCTGCCGGAAAAAGTGCCGCTCTCAAACGATATTCCGGCCTGGCAGACCCTAACGCCCGGCGAGCAGCAGCTGACCATCCGCGTTTTTACCGGGCTGACGCTGCTCGACACCATTCAAAACGCGGTGGGCGCGCCCGCGCTGATGGCCGACGCGCTGACACCGCACGAAGAAGCGGTGCTCTCAAACGTCAGCTTTATGGAGGCGGTACACGCGCGCTCTTACAGCTCGATTTTCTCCACGCTCTGCCAGACGCCGGACGTGGACGCCGCCTACGCCTGGAGTGAAGAGAACGCGCCGCTGCAACGCAAAGCGCAAATTATCCTTGCGCATTATCGCGATGACGATCCGCTGAAGAAGAAAATCGCGAGCGTATTTCTGGAATCCTTCCTGTTCTACTCCGGCTTTTATCTGCCGATGTACTGGTCGAGCCGCGGCAAGCTCACCAATACCGCCGATCTGATTCGTCTTATCATTCGCGACGAGGCGGTGCATGGGTATTACATCGGTTACAAATATCAGCAGGCACTGGCGCAGGTGGACGACGCGCGCCGCGAATCGCTCAAAACTTTCGCGCTGGATCTGATGATGGAACTCTACGATAACGAGCTTGCGTACACCGAAGCGCTGTATCGCGACGTCGGCTGGGTGGACGATGTCAGCGCGTTCCTGTGCTACAACGCTAACAAAGCGCTGATGAATCTCGGTTACGAGGCGCTGTTCCCGCCGGAAATGGCGCAGGTGAACCCGTCGATTCTGGCCGCCCTCTCCCCCGGTGCCGATGAAAACCACGACTTTTTCTCCGGCTCTGGCTCGTCTTATGTCATGGGCAAAGCGGTGGAAACCGAAGACGAAGACTGGGATTTTTAATTCGCCCTCAGGCGCAAATAATCGCTATAAATTTCGCAGAATTATTTGCTGCAAAATTGTAAAATCCACGGAAATATCTCTGCGACATTCCTGACCGCTATTTCCGGACTCTCACGGGTGAATCACGCCGATTCACCCGCCATTTCGACACCTGGCCGCAAAAATATCACACTTCATTCATTGCCGCTCAGCCCAGCAATAGCGGGAAATAATCGCCATTCGGCGACGCAATTCACCTCACATTGCGGAAATTGAGGGTTGTCTCAGAATCTCAGTATGCTAGGGTATGCCCCGGTAACTATTTCCTGCAGGAATCATCTTAACGGCAAAATATAACAGGACTCACGCTATTGCATGGCAATTAAATTAGAAATTAAGAATCTATATAAAATATTTGGAGAGCACCCACAGCGGGCCTTTAAATATATTGAAAAAGGGCTTTCAAAAGCCGAAATACTGGAAAAGACCGGGCTGTCTGTCGGCGTAAAAGACGCCACTCTGGCCATTGAAGAAGGCGAGATATTTGTGATCATGGGGTTATCCGGCTCGGGTAAATCCACTATGGTTCGCCTTCTCAATCGCCTGATTGAACCCACCCGCGGCCAGGTGCTGATTGACGGCGAGGATATCGCCAGAATATCTGACGCCGCGCTGCGCGAGGTGCGCAAGAAAAAGATAGCGATGGTATTCCAGTCATTTGCGCTGATGCCGCATATGACGGTTTTAAATAATACCGCCTTCGGCATGGAATTAGCCGGTGTGCCGTTGAAAGAGCGTCAGGAAAAAGCGCTTGACGCTCTGCGCCAGGTCGGGCTTGAGAATTACGCCCACGCGTATCCTGATGAACTTTCAGGCGGAATGCGCCAGCGCGTCGGGCTTGCGCGCGCGCTGGCTATTAACCCTGACATCCTGTTAATGGATGAAGCCTTCTCGGCGCTCGATCCGTTAATTCGCAGCGAAATGCAGGATGAATTAATTAAGCTTCAGTCGCGCCACCAGCGCACCATCGTGTTTATTTCCCATGACCTGGATGAAGCCATGCGAATTGGCGATCGCATCGCGATTATGCAAAACGGCGAAGTGGTGCAGGTCGGCACGCCGGATGAAATTTTGAATAATCCGGCGAACGATTATGTGCGCACGTTTTTCCGCGGTGTCGATATTAGCCAGGTCTTTAGCGCGAAAGATATCGCACGCCGCAGCCCGGCGGGCCTGTTGCGTAAAACGCCAGGCTTTGGCCCGCGCTCGGCCATCAAGCTGTTGCAGGATGAAGATCGTGAATTTGGCTACGTCGTCGAGCGCGGCAACCGCTTTGTCGGCACCGTGTCTGTCGATTCCCTGAAAGCGGCGCTGGCGGCAGGCCAGGGGCTGGACAGCGCGTTGCTGGAGACGCCCGCGGCGGTGAGCGCCGACACGCCGTTAAGCGAACTGCTCTCACCGGTTGGGCTCGCGCCGTGCGCGGTGCCGGTTATTGGCGAGGAGCAACAGTATGTGGGCGTTATCTCAAAAGGGGTATTGCTGAAAGCTTTAGATCGCGAGGGGGCCACCCATGACTGACCAGACGCAAAATCCGTGGGATACCGGCAGCGCGGATGCCGCCGCGAACAGCGCCAGCAGCGCAGACGCCTGGGGCAGCCCGACGCCTGCGCCGGAGAGCGGCTCTACCGACTGGCTGAACAGCGCGCCCGCGCCTGCGCCCGAGCATTTCAACATTATGGACCCGTTCCATAACACGCTGATTCCGCTCGGCCGCTGGGTGACGGAAGGCATCGACTGGGTGGTGACGCACTTCCGCCCGCTGTTCCAGGGCATTCGCGTGCCGGTGGATTACATCCTGAACGCCTTCCAGCAGCTGCTGCTGGGGATGCCCGCGCCTGTCGCGATTATCCTGTTTGCCCTGATCGCCTGGCAGATTTCCGGCGTGGGCATGGGTGTTGCGACGCTGGTATCGCTTATCCTCATCGGCGCCATTGGCGCCTGGTCGCAGGCGATGGTGACGCTGGCGCTGGTGCTGACCGCGCTGTTGTTCTGCGTGGTGATTGGCCTGCCGCTTGGGATCTGGCTGGCGAGAAGCCCGCGCGCGGCGAAAATTATTCGCCCGCTGCTGGATGCGATGCAGACGACGCCCGCGTTTGTTTATCTGGTGCCGATTGTGATGCTGTTTGGCATCGGCAACGTGCCGGGCGTGGTGGTAACGATTATCTTCGCCCTGCCGCCGGTGGTGCGCCTGACGATCCTCGGGATTAACCAGGTGCCGGAAGATCTTATCGAAGCGGCGCGCTCGTTCGGCTCCAGCCCACGCCAGATGCTGTTTAAAGTACAGTTGCCGCTGGCCATGCCTACCATTATGGCGGGGATTAACCAGACGCTGATGCTGGCACTCTCTATGGTCGTGATCGCCTCAATGATCGCCGTCGGCGGGCTGGGCCAGATGGTACTGCGCGGTATTGGCCGCCTCGACATGGGGCTTGCCACGGTCGGCGGCGTGGGGATTGTTATCCTCGCCATTATTCTCGACCGGCTGACGCAGGCCGTGGGCCGTGACGCCCGCAGCCGCGGCAACCGTCGCTGGTACGCCAGCGGCCCGCTTGGTCTTATCACCCGTCTATTCATTAAATAAAGCGCTGGCGGCGCAGGCCGCCCGCTTTCCCTCATCTGAATAAAAGGAATAACGATGCGACATTCTGTTCTTTTCGCCACAGCCTTTGCCACACTCGTTACCACCAGCGCCTTTGCCGCCGACCTGCCGGGCAAAGGCATTACCGTCCAGCCGGTGCAGAGCACAATTTCCGAAGAGAGCTTTCAGACACGGTTAGTGAGCCGCGCGCTGGAGAAGCTCGGCTATACCGTGAATAAAACCAGCGAAGTGGATTACAACGTCGGCTACACCTCGATTGCCTCCGGCGACGCTACTTTTACCGCCGTGAACTGGCAGCCGCTGCATGACGATATGTACGCGGCCGCAGGCGGCGACAAGAAGTTTTACCGTGAAGGCACCTATGTGACCGGCGCGGCGCAGGGGTATCTGATTGACCGTAAAACCGCCGAGAAATATCACATTACCAATATCGCGCAACTGAAAGATCCGAAGCTCGCGAAGCTGTTTGACAGCAACGGCGACGGCAAAGCGGACATGATGGGCTGTACGCCTGGCTGGGGCTGCGAGGCGGTGATTAACCATCAGAACACGGCGTATGGACTGCAAAACACCGTGACCGTGAACCACGGCAACTACGCGGCGATGATGGCCGATACCATTGCGCGTTATAAAGAAGGCAAACCGGTGCTCTATTACACCTGGACGCCGTACTGGGTGAGCGACGTGCTGAAGCCGGGTAAAGATGTGGTGTGGCTGCAGGTGCCATTTTCGTCCCTGCCGGGCGAGCAGAAGGATATCGATACTAAACTTTCAAACGGCAATAACTTCGGCTTCCCGGTGAATACGATGCACATTGTGGCGAATAAAGCCTGGGCGGAGAAGAACCCGGCGGCGGCGAAGCTGTTCGCGGTAATGAAGTTGCCGATTACCGATATCAACGCCCAGAACGCGATGATGCACAGCGGCAGAGCGAGCGAGGCGGATATCGAAAGCCATGTGGATGGCTGGATTAAAGCGCACCAGCAGCAGTTCGACGGCTGGATCAAGGAAGCGCTGGCCGCGAAGAAGTAAGCGCTTTGCGATGAGAGATAACACCCGCCACCCGGCGGGTGTTTTTTTAATGGCGGGTGTATTTTTAACGGCGGGTGCGCTTCGCTTACCCGCCCTACAGGTAATATCGCGTCTTCCGGGTGGGTGTCTTGTTTTAACGGCGGGTGCGCTGCGCTTACCCGCCCTGGGGGTAACATCCCTTCTTCCGGGTGGGTGTTTTGTTTTAATGGCGGGTGCGCTGCGCTTACCCGCCCTATAAATGGAATCGCTGCTTTAATGTAGGGTGGGTAAGCGCAGCGCACCCACCGACCCAAAACGCACAATCCGACACTTAACAAATCCCCAACATTCTGGCGCTACGATGCGGTTCCGTTATCATAATGGCTTTCGGCAAGCGTTTTCCCGCCTCTCTGGATAACAATACAGAACCATTATGACCAAACAGACTCAAGGACTTAGCACATCGCTGACGGTACTGATGTCCGTCGCTACCGGGCTTGTGGTCGCGAGCAACTACTATGCTCAACCGCTGCTCGACACCATCGCCCACGCGTTCGCCATTACCGCTAACCAGGCGGGCTTTATCGTCACCGCCGCCCAGCTCGGCTACGCTTTCGGGCTGCTGTTCCTGGTGCCGCTCGGCGATATGTTTGAACGCCGCCGCATGATCGTGGTGATGACGCTGCTGGCCGCCGCCGGGATGCTTATCACCGCGAGCAGTCATACGCTCGCGATGATGATTCTGGGCACCGCGCTGACCGGCCTGTTCTCCGTCGTGGCGCAAATCCTGGTGCCGCTTGCCGCCACGCTCGCCGCGCCGGAAAAACGCGGTAAGGTCGTGGGGACCATCATGAGCGGCCTGCTGCTCGGCATTCTGCTGGCGCGTACCGTTTCCGGCGCGCTGGCGAATCTTGGCGGCTGGCGCACGGTGTACTGGGTGGCGACGGTGCTGATGGCCGTTATGGCGCTGGCGCTCTGGCGCGGCCTGCCTGTCGTCAGGCAGACCAGTACGCTTAACTATCCGCAACTGCTCGGCTCCATCTTCCGCCTGTTTACCCGCGATAAACTGCTGCGCACCCGCGCGCTGCTCGGCTGCCTCACCTTCGCCAACTTCAGCATTCTCTGGACATCGATGGCGTTTTTACTGGCGGGCGCGCCGTTTCATTTCTCAGACGGCGTGATTGGACTGTTCGGTCTCGCGGGTGCGGCTGGCGCACTTGGCGCGCGTCCGGCAGGCGGTTTTGTTGATAAAGGCAAAGCGCACCTCACCACCACCTGGGGGCTGGTCCTGCTGCTGCTGTCGTGGATTGCCGTGGCGTTCGGACAGTTTTCGGTTATCGCGCTCATCATCGGCATTCTGGTGCTCGATCTTACGGTACAGGGCGTACATATCACCAACCAGAGCGTGATTTACCGCATCCACCCGGACGCCCGTAACCGTCTTACCGCCGGTTATATGACCAGCTACTTTATTGGCGGCGCGGCGGGTTCACTTATCTCCGCCTCGGCGTGGCAACACGCGGGATGGAACGGCGTCTGCGCCGCAGGCGCAATTATCGCCCTACTAAATCTGGTAGTGTGGTGGTGCGGCTATCACCGTCATAGCGGGACAGAGTGAGGTCTGCGTCGCACCTTTGCCGTCCTGAATGCCTGCTAAGGGTGTTAAGGGCGGTAACACTCTGTTAAGGTTATGCGGAGTTATTTATTCGAGTGATTTTAACTTCGGTAATATATCAAAAACGTATATGGATATACCCACACCTTTAAGCCCCTCCCTGCCTCCTCGCGCATTTTCGCTGGCAGGGAGCATAAGCGAAACTTTGCCATCATTTTTCAGCGGCTTGTCCGTGGCTGTTATCCCGCGTTTGTGCTCGCTACCGTCTGGTTTGACATCATCCGAATCCACTTTTTACTTTTCTGTCGCTTATATGAACGACCGCCGACCCGCACCGTTTTTCGCCGATACGCATACCGCGCAGGGGTCGTCGATTTCATATTCTGCCCGCCAGGTCGCAGGCGGCGGGCGCTCCGGGTATGGAATAGCCCGGAAGCTCATGACGGTAACGTAGCCATTAATGATTCATCTAAATAATAGATTTACATGATTTGTTACCGTCGTTATTATATCGGCTGCAATTAATGAGGTTATACCCAAATGGATAGTTCGTTTACGCCCATTGAACAGATGCTTAAATTTCGCGCCAGTCGCTATGAGGATTTTCCGTACCAGGAAATTCTCCTGACTCGCCTGTGCATGCACATGCAGGGCAAGCTGCTGGAAAACCGCAATAAAATGCTGAAGGCTCAGGGGATTAACGAGACATTGTTTATGGCGTTGCTGACCCTGGAATCTCAGGAGAATCACAGCATTCAGCCGAGCGAGCTGAGCTGCGCACTGGGATCGTCGCGCACGAACGCCACCCGTATTGCCGATGAGCTGGAAAAACGCGGCTGGATCGAGCGTCGTGAAAGCGATAACGATCGCCGCTGCCTGCATCTTCAGTTGACAGAAAAAGGTCAGGAATTCTTACGTCAGGTACTGCCGCCGCAGCATCACTGCCTGCATCTGCTCTGGTCCTCTTTAAACAGCCAGGAAAAAGAGCAGCTTGAGCAGATAACCCGCAAATTGCTCGACCGCCTCGACCAGATGGAAGAGGACAATACGCTGCTTGAGGCCGTTCGGTAACGCGCCGATAAGCGCTCGTTTCGCAAACGTGCCGTTGCAAGGAAACCGCTACACTGACAGGCCAGCATTTTCATGCTGGCCTTTTTGACAACAGAGGTCGGCTATCGCCGACAACAACAATAAGAACGTGGAGATAAACATGAGCGCAAATGCGGAGAACACCACCCCGCAGCAACCGGTCAGTAACAAAAAGGGCAAACGCAAAGGTGCCCTGCTGTTATTAACCTTGCTCTTTGTTGTTATTGCCGTGGCGTATGGCGTTTACTGGTTTTTAGTGGCGCGTCATTTTGAAGAGACCGATGACGCCTACGTGGCCGGGAATCAGGTACAAATCATGGCGCAGGTCTCCGGCAGCGTCACCAAAGTCTGGGTGGAGAACACCGACTTTGTGAAAAAAGGCGACGTGCTGGTGACGCTCGACCCGACCGACGCCCAGCAGGCGTTCGAGAAAGCGAAAACGGAACTGGCCTCAAGCGTACGCCAGACCCGCCAGTTGATGATTAACAGCAAGCAGTACGCCGCGAATATTGAGGTTAAGAAAACCGCACTGGCGCAGGCGCAGAGCGACTTAAACCGCCGCGTGCCGCTCGGCAGCGCGAATTTAATTGGCCGTGAAGAACTGCAGCATGCCCGCGATGCGGTCGCCAGTGCCCAGGCGCAGCTGGATGTCGCTATCCAGCAGTACAACGCCAACCAGGCGATGATCCTCGGCACGAAGCTTGAAGACCAGCCTGCGGTGCAACAGGCCGCCACCGAAGTGCGCAACGCCTGGCTTGCGCTTGAGCGTACCAAAATCGTCAGCCCGATGACCGGTTATGTGTCGCGCCGCTCTGTTCAGGTCGGCGCGCAGATTAGCCCGACGACGCCGCTGATGGCCATCGTTCCGTCGAGCGGCCTGTGGGTGGACGCGAACTTTAAAGAAACCCAGCTGGCGCATATGCGCATCGGCCAGCCGGCTACCGTGGTGAGCGATATCTACGGCGATGACGTGGAGTACACCGGTAAAGTGGTCGGTCTCGATATGGGCACCGGCAGCGCCTTCTCCCTGCTGCCTGCGCAGAACGCCACCGGTAACTGGATCAAAGTGGTTCAGCGTCTGCCGGTACGTATCGAGCTGGACGCGAAACAGCTGGAGCAGCATCCGCTGCGCATCGGCCTGTCCACGCTGGTGAAAGTCGATACCACCAATCGCGACGGCGGCGTTCTCGCGACCCAGACGCGCTCTGAGCCTGCGTACCAGAGCAACGCGCGCGAAATCGCGCTGGAGCCGGTGAACAAGCTGATTAACGATATCGTGCAGGCGAACGCGGGTTAACCGGCGGAGGTTGTATGCAGCAACGTAAACCGCTTGAAGGGGCGCAACTGGTCGTCATGACCATCGCCCTTTCGCTTGCCACCTTCATGCAGGTGCTGGATTCCACCATCGCGAACGTGGCGATCCCAACGATCGCCGGTAACCTCGGTGCCTCGTTAAGCCAGGGCACCTGGGTTATTACCTCCTTCGGGGTGGCGAACGCCATCTCGATTCCCTTGACCGGCTGGCTTGCGAAGCGCGTCGGCGAGGTGAAGCTGTTCGTCTGGTCGACTATCGCGTTCGCGATTGCCTCCTGGGCCTGTGGCGTCTCAAACAGTCTGAACATGCTGATTTTCTTCCGTGTGATTCAGGGGATCGTGGCCGGGCCGCTGATCCCGCTCTCTCAGAGTCTGCTGCTGAGCAACTATCCGCCCGCCAAACGTTCGGTCGCGCTGGCGCTGTGGTCGATGACGGTGATCGTCGCCCCCATCTGCGGGCCCATTCTCGGCGGCTGGATCAGCGATAACTACCACTGGGGCTGGATCTTCTTTATCAACGTGCCGATCGGCATCGTCGTGGTATTGATGACGCTGCAATCGCTGCGCGGGCGCGAAACCCGCACCGAGCAACGGCGCATCGACGCCGTGGGGCTGGGGCTGCTGGTGATAGGCATCGGTTGCCTGCAGGTGATGCTCGACCAGGGTAAAGAGCTCGACTGGTTTAACTCGACCGAAATCATTGTGTTGACCGTTGTGGCGGTGGTGGCGCTGAGTTTCCTTATTGTCTGGGAGCTGACCGACGAACATCCGATTGTCGATCTCTCGCTGTTTAAATCGCGCAACTTTACCATCGGCTGCCTGAGTATCAGTCTTGCCTATATGCTCTACTTCGGCTCGATTGTGTTGCTGCCGCAGTTGTTGCAGGAGGTCTACGGCTATACCGCGACCTGGGCGGGGCTGGCGTCGGCACCGGTCGGGATAATCCCGGTGATTCTCTCGCCGATTATCGGGCGCTTTGCGCACCGGCTGGATATGCGCCGCCTGGTGACATTCAGCTTTATTATGTACGCGGTGTGCTTCTACTGGCGCGCGTATACCTTCGAGCCGGGAATGGATTTCGGGGCGTCGGCATGGCCGCAGTTTATTCAGGGCTTCGCGGTGGCGTGCTTCTTTATGCCGCTCACTACTATTACCCTCTCCGGCCTGCCGCCGGAGCGGCTGGCGGCGGCGTCGAGCCTGTCGAACTTCTTAAGGACGCTCGCGGGTTCCATCGGCACCTCGATAACCACGACGCTGTGGACCAACCGGGAATCGATGCACCACGCGCAGCTGACCGAGTCGGTCACGCCGTTTAACCCCAACGCGCAGGAGATGTATAACCAGCTCCAGGGCATGGGAATGACGCAGCAGCAGGCGTCCGGGTATATTGCGCAGCAGATTACCAACCAGGGGCTGATTATCTCCGCCAATGAGATTTTCTGGGCGTCTGCGGGCGTGTTCCTCGTCCTGCTCGGGCTTATCTGGTTCGCGAGACCGCCTTTCGGCGCGGGCGGCGGCGGCGGTGGCGCTCACTGATGGTTCTGTAAAAAGGCCCGCACTGGCGGGCCTTTTTTATTGATGCGGATTATTCCTTCGCGGGGGGCATGCCCTGCTTACGCAATTGCGCGATGAGACGCTCCAGCGGCAGTGGCCGACACATCAGATATCCCTGGGTTTCATCGCATTGATACATTTTAAGCTGCGCCAGCTGCTCCGGCGTCTCCACGCCTTCCGCGGTGATGCTGAGTGAGAACGCTTTGCCAAGCCCGATGATATTCTCCACGATGCTGTTGGCGTTATCCGAGTGCGGCATGCCCGCCACAAAGGATTTATCAAGCTTAATGCCATCGAACGGGAACGTGCGCAGGTAGCTCAACGACGAATAGCCCGTGCCGAAATCATCGATAAGCAGCCGCACGCCGAGCGCTTTGAGGCCATTCATCAGCGCAAGGCTCTGCTCAGGGTTTGAGAGCGTGGCGTTTTCCGTGACTTCCAGCTCCAGCCTTTCTGGCGCAAGCCCGGTCGTGTTCAGCACCTCCTGCACCCGCTCCACCAGCCCTGGCGTTCGGAACTCCATCGCCGAAATATTCACGGAGACAGAAAGCCCTGGCATATCGCGCTGCGCATCGCGGCAGGCGGCGTTCAGCACCCAGTCGCTGATGGCGATAATCAGCCCGGTCTCTTCGGCGAGCGGAATGAACTGATCCGGCATCAGCAGCCCGAGCGTCGGGTGATGCCAGCGTAACAGCGCTTCAACCGCCACCACCTTTTCAGCGTTGACGTCATAGCGCGGCTGATAGACCAGCCGGAACTGCTGCTCGCGGATAGCTTCACGCAGGCTGTTCTCCATTTCGCGGCGCTGGACAATCTGTTCGGCCATATCGGCGTTATAAAATACCCAGCCGTTGCGCCCGCGGCTTTTCGCTTTATAGAGCGCGATGTCCGAGAAGCGCAGCAGATCGGTCGCGTTTACCGCGTCCTGCGGCGCGAGCGCGATCCCCATACTGGCACCGATGAGGATCTCATGATCCTGCACGCTGAAGGGCCGGTTGAGCTCGGCGAGAATGCGCGCGCAGAGCTGCTCCAGCGCTTCCTTGCGTTCGATATCCGGGATAATCAGGATAAATTCATCGCCGCCCTGGCGCGCCACCAGATCGAAATCGCGCAGGCAGGCGCGCAGGCGCTCGGAAACCTGATGCAGCAGTTCGTCGCCGACGCCGTGGCCAAAGAGATCGTTAACCGGTTTAAACTTATCGAGATCGAGGCTAATCATCGCCAGCGGATGCTCGCGCGTCGGGCGCGACTGAAGTTTGCCTTCCAAAAACTCTTTCATGCGCACCCGGTTAGGCAGGCCGGTCAGTTCATCATGCAGCGAGAGATACTGCACGCGCGCCTGCGCTTCGACTTCAAGCGTGACGTCGGTCGCGGTGCCGCGAAAGCTTAGCCCGCCCTCCGGTGTGGCGATGGGCTTCGCCACCAGATTGCAGTAGCGCTGATGTCCCTGCGCGGACAGATAGCGGCAGTGGGTCATGTTGCGGTGTCCGCCGTGCCCCGGCTGATGGAGCCACGCTTCCAGCGTCGCCCTGTCCTCCTGAATAAACTCGGTGACGCGCCGCCCTAACCAGTCGGCGATGCGATAGCCGGTAATGACCGGAAAACGCTCGGAAAGCCAGGTGAAGCGCAGCTCGTCGTCCGTTTCCCAGATCCAGTCGGTGGTCGCTTCCGCGACATCACGAAAACGCCGTTCGCTGGCAGCCAGCGCGAGCCGGTTCTGCTCCAGCAAAAAGGCGTTTTCATCATTGAGCCGCGCTTTATTGAGCGCGTTACGCATGGAAATACCTGCGACCAGCCCCGTAAAACACATCAGGAAAATCAGCAGCGGCAGGATAACGACAATCAGGTTGTGGCCGGGATCTTCGCTGCGCCAGACCATCGTGACGTGGCCGTTGCCAAGCGGCAGGCTCAGCGTCACCTCACGGTAGCCAGGCGATGCGTCGCCGGGTTTACGCACATGCAGATCCTCAATGCCATATTCGTGGCCCATCTGCGCGAGCTCCGCGCCACTCAGCACATCGATAAAAACCAGCAGCGACGGCGTGCCGGGTTCAGCGGCAACATTTTTGTCCCCGCCGCTGCGTATCCAGGCGGCCCCCACCAGCGCAGGCTGGCCGTGGTATTCCATCGGCGTGATGACACAAGCCCCATCGGAGGCGTCAAGCGCGGTGCGCAGACTGTTCAACACCGGCGCGCCTGTCCAGTGCTCCACTTTCTGGTGACTGAGTTTGCCGTTCACAACGCTGTAGCGGGTCGCATTGCTGCCATCAACGACAAAAACGCCGTCATAGCCGAACATCTCATAGAGCGACGCGCCCAGATTTCCGCGGTCCCACGCCCAGGTCACGTTGACCGCCTGATGCAAATTCAGGTAAGCCTCGCCCCAGTCAGAGTAGTCATTAAGCGTGGTTTTTATCGTATCCTGGCGATTTTGCAGGGCTTTTAATAACAGATGGCGGCTTTGTGCATCCGCGCGCTCGTTGATAGTATTCGCAATGTGCAGAAGAGAAAGCATCGCTATCAGGAAAAACAGCCCTAACAGAGCGCCCATAAAAAGTAATGTTCGCCGGATAAACCGGGTGGTATTTCCCGTCTCGTTACCGGATAAGTCAGAAACGCCGCGTCTGAATAAACCCCTCATTCCTCGTTCCCAGTCTGCAATAGCCTTGATAATAGTATGACGTCCGTGAAAAGATCTGCGCAGCGCGCGATATCATTATTATTCACGGTGTTACCCCTGAACGCATGACGCTGACGATATGCAAGACCGGACGCGGCCCGCCACGCATCTGCAACGCTGCTCAGGCTATTCGTTAAGGGGTTAATGATTTAAACCAATAGGTTATTTCACGGCGATATTTTAAGGCTTACAAAAAATTTGTTTTAAGTCGCCCGGATGGCGCCAGGTGGCGCGTAAATATAACCGTTACGGCAATCATATAATAAAAAAGGAGCCATTAAGGCTCCCTTTTCATTATTTATTTTGACGGCTTACAGGTGCAGTTCCTGTAATTTTTCTTTCGGCAGCGCCAGCGCATCATTGCTGTTAACGCCTACGCCGCGTTCGATAATGTGGCGGGCGATTTCCTGGGCCTCTTCCAGCGAGTGCATCTCATAAGTGCCGCACTGGTAGACGTTCAGCTCAGGGATCTGATTCTGCTCTTTGACTTTCAACACGTCCTGCATCGCCGCTTTCCAGGCGTCAGCCACGCGCTGCTCGTCAGGCTGGCCGATGAGGCTCATATAGAAACCGGTGCGGCAGCCCATCGGGGAGATATCGATGATCTCCACACCGTTGCCGTTCAGATGATCGCGCATGAAACCGGCAAACAGGTGCTCCAGCGTGTGAATGCCTTTTTCCGGCATCACTTCTTTGTTCGGCACGCAAAAACGCAGGTCGAACACGGTGATGGTATCGCCGTGCGGCGTGTTCATGGTCTTCGCCACACGTACCGCAGGCGCTTCCATACGGGTATGGTCGACAGTGAAGCTATCAAGCAATGGCATCTGATCACCTCCGAGTAGTGATTTTTTTAAATTTAACTGAACTTATGTTCGCGGGCCCGGTCTGAATCTATGAAAGACGCGCATTTGTTATCATCATCACTGAGTTCAGAGATGACAATTTGGCCACAGCGATGTGGCCTTTTTCTTTTGTGTTACGCCTGCTTCGCCAGCCATTCATCAAACGGTTCGGTATCCGCGGCCTCAATCTCACGCTGGCGCGCCAGCGACGCCGCCTGCTCCTGACGAAAATCTTCTTCATGCAACGCCTGCAACGGCTCTTCACGCAGCATGGTGCGGTAGCGATCCGCCAGCATCCGTCCGGTGCCGCCAATCCCGTTTTCAATCATCGAACGCAAAATCTGCGCCGAGTAAGTGAGCTCGGGATCGTCAAAGCAGGCCACCAGTCGGTCACAGACCTGCTGGTACTCCTGGCCGCCGTGAATGCCGTCGAGCGTTTGCGCCACGCGACGTAAATCGCGGAACAGATCTTTGCCCACTTTCTCCAGCGGGAACTGCGCCGTTTCGCAGCCGATGCCAAGCGTCAGCCCCGGCTTGCGGCCTTCCAGAATCACGCGGTTCCAGTTGGTGCGGGTACACAACAGCTCATCGCTGCTCATCTCCGGCGCATCCGCCAGCGCGCACCAGACCATAAAGAGATCGAGGAAACGCACCTGATTTTCATCAACGCCAATCGGCGAGAACGGGTTGATATCGAGCGAACGCACTTCGATATATTCAATACCGCCACGCAGCAACGCATCGGACGGCGATTCGCCATCGCGCGTGACGCGCTTCGGACGGATCGGCGCATAGAGTTCATTTTCAATCTGCAAAATGTTGGTGTTGATTTGCAGATATTCGCCGTCTTTCTTCAGCCCCAGCTTCGCATACTCTTCCGACGGGGTTTTAATCGCGCGCTTCAATCCTGCCACATAACCGTGCAGATCGTTAAACGTAATCCCGAGATTGCTTTGCGATTTATTGGTATAGCCCAGATCGCTTAAGCGCAGTGAGGTCGCGTAAGGCAGGTAATACATGCCGCAGTCGGTTTTCTCAAACGGCAGTTTGGTCGGCTTGCCCTGCAGGAAAGACGAACAGATCGCCGGTGATGCGCCAAACAGGTACGGGATCACCCAGCCAAAACGGTAGTAGTTGCGGATCAGACGGAAATAGCCCGCTGAAATCGCCTCTTTACCGCTTTCGGCATCGTCCACCTGACACTTCGCCTGCCAGAACGCCAGCGGCAGCGAGAAGTTATAGTGCACGCCGGAAATCGTCTGCATCAGCGCGCCATAGCGATTTTTCAGCCCTGAGCGATAGAGCGTTTTAAAACGCCCGATATTTGAAGTGCCATATTGCGCGAGCTCAATGTCCTGCCCCTCTTTGATATAGCAGGGCATGCTGAGCGGCCACATGCGCTCGTCGCCGAGCGCTCTGGCGGTGTGGCGATGGATATCGCGCATAACCGTCAGCATGTGATCGATATCGCCATCTACCGGCGTGATAAATTCCAGAAGGGCTTCGGCAAAGTCCGTCGTGATCCACTTATGGGTTAACGCGGCGCCCAGGCTTTCCGGATGCCCCGTGGTCGCCAGCTCGCCTTCAGGCGTGACGCGCAGTGTTTCGCGCTCAAGCCCACGGCGAATGCCTTTCAATGCCTCAGGATGCTCGGTTAGCCAGGCCAGCGCCTGTGATACGTCCGGGATCAAATTGACCTCCCGCCTGTCGTGTCGAAAATATTTTTATTAAGCATAATTGTAATGGTAAAGGTTGACGATGAAAGGTCGCTCAAACAATCCAATTAGTGCCACCACGTCATACCCTGTAAAGTCGCTGCCGCAATGATGATGTAGCGCAGCGCCTTGCCAAGGCACAGAAAAAAAATCACCGGCCCCCAGGGAAGACGCAGCCACCCTGCCAGCAGGCATAATAAATCACCGACTAAAGGCAGCCAGCTTAACAGCAGCGCCGGCGCGCCGAATCGTTGCAGCCAGCCCTGCGCGCGCTCCTGCCAGCGCGACGACTCGCGCAGCGGAAACAGCCGCCCAAGAATAACGTTAGTTAACCCCCCAAGGCTATTACCTATTGTTGCGGTTAATACCAAAAGCCAGGGGGCGGTTTTTACGCTAACCAACAGCGCCACCAGTACCGCTTCGGAACTGCCCGGCAGCAGCGTGGCGCTCAGAAAACTGCTGGTGAAGAGCGAGAGGAGCGACAGCGCGTCGCTCACAGCAAACGCACGTCCACGGCATCCATTCCCGCGAGACGCGCCGCTTCGAGACCGAAATCCGCGTCTTCAAACACGACGCATTTCTCAGGCGCGACGCCCATGAGCGTGGCACAGCGCAGGAACGTATCGGGAGCGGGTTTGTGATGCTGTACATGATCGGCGGCAACCACCGCGGTGAAATAGTGACGAAGGCCAAGATGCGCCAGCAGCGCTTCCGCCATCGCGCTTTCGCTGCCGGTGCCGACAGCCATAGGACGACGGCCGTGCCACGCTTTGACGACATCAATGAGCGGCAGCGGACGCACCGTATCCAGCAGCATCGCCTGCACTGCCGCCGTTTTTTCACGCGCCAGCGCATGCGGGCAGAGATCGGCCTGATTCAGTTCAATGACCGCCTGGGCGATACGCCAGGTGGGCGAACCGTTCAGCGCGACCATCGCCTGCTCGTCAAACTGCATGCCGTAGCGGCCAAGAACGTCGCGCCAGGCTTTCCGGTGCGTCGGCTCGGTATCGAGGATGGTGCCATCCATGTCAAAAATCAGCCCGTCGTAACGCTCGTACATCATGTCCTCATCACCTGACCGCCAGGAATGTTACTTTAGCCTAAACCGTTAATGTTGTCGCTGTTAAGGCTTGCGGGCGGTGGCGATGGCTTAAGGAATCAAGCTGGTAAAAGTGATTTCAGGGAAAGTATAAAAAGGGAAAGGAGGCGTTGCGAAATATCTTTGGCAGAGCAAGGGTATATTCAGGTGAGGAAATGGTGCATCCGGGAGGATTATTCGGCTTCGCCTCACCCTGACTGGCCGCTGCTAAAGCAGCGTTATCCTCCCTGGAATTCGCGATAATCATCGCATACCAGGTCACGTCATCATTACTGATACTGTGCAGGAAGATGGTGCATCCGGGAGGATTATTCGGCTTCGCCTCACCCTTAAGGGCCGCTGCTAAGGCAGCGTTATCCTCCCTGGAATTCGCGATAATCATCGCTTACCAGGTCACGTCATCATTACTGATACCGTGGAGAAATATGGTGCATCCGGGAGGATTCGAACCTCCGACCGCTCGGTTCGTAGCCGAGT